>Ga0172372_10010575_pt1 | contig 11797 bp, 6 predicted proteins | sample LakKiv5m_2_FD_114544 | JGI IMG/M metagenome (GOLD analysis project Ga0172372, IMG submission 114544) | Freshwater microbial communities from Kabuno Bay, South-Kivu, Congo - kab_092012_9.5m | ecosystem: Environmental > Aquatic > Freshwater > Lake | place: Democratic Republic of the Congo... | reverse complement strand
CTGGTCAGCCGCTGGTCAGCCGCATGGCGGCAGCCTGCGGGCGAAGAGCTCTGCAAACGTCTTACCGACGCACTCGACAGCGCGCGCACCTTCGGTGCGGAACATCGCCGGGGGCTTCCGCCCGACCGCTGGTCAGCCGCTGGTCAGCCGCATGGCGGCAGCCTGCGGGCGAAGAGCCCTGCAAACGTTTTACCCACGCACTCGACAGCGCGCGCACCTTCGGTGCGGAACATCGCCGGGGGCTTCCACCCGACCGCTGGTCAGCCGCTGGTCAGCCGCTGGTCAGCCGCATGGCGGCAGCCTGCGGGCGAAGAGCGCTGCAAACGTTTTACCCACGCCCTCGACAGCGCGCGCACCTTCGGTGCGGAACATCGCCGGGGGCTTCCGCCCAGCCGCTGAGCCGCATGGCGGCAGCCTGCGGGCAAGCAATAAAAAATCGCCACGAGATTTTCAGTAAATCCCTGTGGCGATTGATTGTCCCGGGCGGGATTCGAACCCACAACCTTCGGCTCCGGAGGCCGACACTCTATCCAATTGAGCTACCGAGACGGGGATGGGATTTGCAATCGATCCCCATACACGAATTATCGACAACCGACCCGGAATTTTCAAGTGTTACCGATGAACCGCCGGAATGTTTGTTTCGCAGGTCGGACTGAAATCAGGCATTTGTCAAGTTGGCGGACACGGCATTTGTGCGGAACGCATTGCGAATCGCATTCACTGCGTTTGAAAATACACACCGACGTTATTGCCGTTGGCTCGCTCAGACAGGCCTCGCTGGTCTGCGGTGGGAGTGAGCAGTTTCAGGCCGTTTCCGACCGGGCGGTTGAGCAGTTCGGCCTTGTCTTCGTCCGGCAGTTGCGCGTTCCACCAGCAGAGTGTGGACGAGCCGCCGCCGTCCATATTGATTCCGTCGTCAGCGCCCAGTTCCAGCAGCCACTGGCCGAGCTCTGCCGTGGTCGCTCCCTGGCTGGAATGACGTCGACCATCGACGACCAGCACAAGCAGCCACCGGGCGTCTGCGGACAACCCGAGTGCTGTTCGCGGGTGGAGGTCGTCTCCTGAGGGCTGCACGACTCCATCCAGCAGACAGAAGCCAAAGCCGCTCACCGCCATTTCGACGCCTTCAGCGGGCGTTGCCGCATCCGTCACCGTCATGCGGCTGGTTCCGGACGTCGTGCGAATAAACGATGGCGTACCGGCACCGTGGGATACCAGTTGCCCGTCTCGTACTGCGAAGCCCTGAAGATTGGTTTCGGTTTCCTGATCGAAGGGCACAGGCCACGGGGAAAAGGCGTCCGCGTTGAAGGCGAGGACCACCGGCCGGGAACGTTCACGTTCGGAACGCAGAAAGTTGCGGGCCGTCTGGCGAAGCGTTTCTCGGACATTATTCTGCCAGTTGTCAAGGCGGGCTGTGGTCGTCAGCCTGAGCCCTGGCTGTTGCAGATCGATGCGGGCGACGTGGCGGCGGATGGGCCGCGGAGCCGTCAGCGAATCCTGATGAAAACGGATGCCGGGTGCGAGCTGTCGGGCTGCGTTCCAGTCGATCTGGGCAGCGAGTGGGTTGTGTGCCGTCGGCAGCAGCCACAGGAGTCCGGAATACAGCAGCAGCATCGACATGCAGACGCTTTCCCTGTGTCAATAGAATTCGGTTGTAATCACCAGCGGATTTCGACGACAACTTTTGCTGCATTGGCTCCTTCGGGCAGCTGGACGAGCAATTCCTGGCGGTTGGCTGACTGTCGCAGAATCGGCAGCCCGCCAGTGATTGTGTACTGGACTCCGTCGGAGACGAAGCTGCCGCCGCTGTCGGTGATCTTTCCGGCAGCAATCCGCAGCCAAAGCCCGCGAAGGGGACTTGCGGATTTCAGTTCCAGAGTGCGTTTGAGCCCAAAATCGGGGGAGTTGGCAAGTGGTTCGATGGTGTCGAACAGTTGCCGATCCTGCCAGTCAATCCGGAATGTGGGCAATCCGGAAGGGCTCAGGCGATAGCCGCGAAACTGATAACCAAGTTCGCGGGCATTCTTAGCGGGCCACGTTTCATCGAGTGACGCGAGTGCTGCGACGGGTGGCCCCTGTGGCAGCGTCATCACGTGATCTCCGAGCGGTGACTGGAATCCTGGTCCGCGGTCCACCCAGTGTTTGGCAGCATCAATGAACGCTCCGTGCCAGATGAGTCGCGGAGTCATGTGTTCGGCATCCCAGGCAAAGTGAACTTTCTCGGGGAAGCCAACTGCGATGCCTCGGGGCGACAGTCCTTCGATGAAGTTGCGGTAGATGAGTGGTCGTTGTTCGGGCAGAAGGACGATCGACTGGCGTTCAAGTCCCGAGGGTACTTTGGCACGATTTCCATCCTGAAGATAGCGCCAGATGGCCTCGATCTGCTGTGCAGAATTGCCGTTGAGGACATGAGGAATAATGGAATTGCCTCCGGGCCATGCGGCGGGCATTCGCGTTCCCGGCCGGTACTTTTGTGGATCAATCAGGTAGCGGTGGAACCAGTCACGGCGGAGGCGTTTGGTCATGGTTGTCATATCGAGCGACTGCAGGCCGGTTGCGGCAAGGTTGTCGAAGCGGTGGCATTTGATGCAGGACAGGGCTTTGTCGCCCACAAGCAGTCGCGCGTCGGCTTTGATGCGATGGTCCGCTTCGGCAAATTCCGGCACAGGGACTTCGGCCTGGCGGTCTGATGCCAGCCGGGGCACGAGGACGTCTGCGTGCTGTGCTCCGAAAGCTGGCATGCGCGTCTGCATGTAAGGGCGGTCTTTGCCACCTTCGATGAGCAGTCGGCGGAGCCAGTCTTCGCTGAGTTTGTCGCCGGCACCATCGAGCGGTGGAGGGACGCGGCCTTCGTCACCCATTTCGGGAATGGTACCGGTGAAGACGTGATTCAGAGGTTCGGAAGGACCGCCGATGCCACCGCGTGAATGGCAGGCGAAGCAGTTCAGTGAGAGCATTACGGAGCGTGTTTCGGCGGCCGGAGTGGTCGCCTGGGACGGTGCCTGACGCGCCTCGGTGATGGCGGCCTGCAGGTCGGACCGCTGGCGATTGCTGAGCGTAAAGCGGGGAGCCTTGTCAGAGGAAACGGCAAGGCATCCGGAATCGGGACGCGCGTCTGCAAACGCCGGGGCTGGCGAGGCCAGAGCAGGCTGCAGTCGCTGGTCTCCGTCTCCGTGCTGATGGCAGGATGCGCAGCCGAGTTGAGTGAAAAGCAGACGACCTTTGGCGATGAGTTCGGGGCTGGGTGGTGCGGCGGTTTTTTCCTGGGGTTTTGGTGGATCGCGGGTGAGCGTCACACTGCCCGAAAGTGGCTGTCGGGGAAGTCCTGGTCCTTCAATCTCCACCGTGAGCTCTTCGCCTCCACCCTTTTCAAAGAATTCCACAACCACCGTGTGGCTGCCGGTTTTGAGAGTGATCACGCCGCTGCGGCCGACGGGCGGATGAATGCCGTCGTTGTTGACCACTTCCTGTTCGTTCACGAGTACTCGTGAACCATCGTCGGAGCTGGAATGAATCCGATATTCGCCGGCAGTTGCAATCTGCAGATACCCGGAGAAGCGGAGAGCGTAGTCATCGCCGCGGCTGGCCGGGCCGGCAGAAAAGTCGGTGGTGGTGCCGGTGCTGACAGGTTTCAGTTTTGTGAAGTCAGGGAGTTTGTCCCAGCCGCCTTCGAAGTATTCGTACTGAATGCTGCCTTCCACTCGGACGTCTTTAAGCAGAAAGCTGGCGATGTCGCGAGCGTCTTCCGGGGACAGTCCCAGCGATGGCATACGGCCGGAGGGACGGATGGTGTGTGGTTCACGGAGGAAAGCGATCAGTCCACCGAGGTGATATTTTTCGTGGAGCGGCCCGAGGGGCATCAGAAAATCGGGACGCTGAAGAGCGGGCGCGGTGGCATCTTTGGGGGCATCTTCTTCTTCGGGATTTGGCGGGGCGAGTCCCCGGCGGATGGCGATGATGGCTTCATCAGATCGCAGGTCCCCGTGGCAGGCAGCACAGCCGATGCGGTGGTACTGTTCTTCGCCGCGACGAATGGCATCGGACGAGACAGCCTGCGGCCGCCATGTACTTCCGGCAGTTACAAAGGCAGTCAGGGCATCGAGGTTTTCAGGGCTGCCGGCCGCGGCGGGGATCTGAGGCATGGCGGTGCCAGGCTTCTGCTGATGTGGATTGGTCAGAAAGCGCCGCACGTGCTCAGGGTTCAATCGACCGGTGGCTGCGGTAAGTATTGGAGCCTGACGTGGAGCCACGGTGAGGCCAGGGAACGTGCCGTGACAGGACTGGCAGTTCATTTCCGCGATGAGCAGCCGACCGGCTTCTGCCGGTTGCAGATGCTCGGCGCGAAATCGGGAATATCCGGGTACCAGTGTTTCCGCGGGTTGCGGAGCCGCCTGCTGAGCTGACACGCGGGATGTGCAGCAGAGGAGGATGAACACTGTCAGAATTGCCAAACGTCGGGAAGGACCTGGTGCCATGATGGGTTGCCGGGAGAGTTGAGACACTGGCCGCTGATTGTCCCCGGCACCGATCCGATCGATGCCGATACGGGGACAGGCGTTTCTGCCAGTGCACGGATGATGAAGAGGAATCGCTGGGAAAGCAACCGTCCAAGCGCTTGCAGCCTGACGGTTGCATTGCCAGCCCCGCAGCGGGAGACTTCACCGAAACAGCTGTAGCCGGCAGAAGCCATAACCTCCGCTGCAGCAGTTCCCCCTCCCACAGCATCTCACCCGGAACCGACTTCCCATGTCGTCTCTGCTGCTTGTCGCTCTTTTCTTTCAGTCCCTCGAGGAACGGCTCCTGCAGGAACCCGCTGCGGCACTTGCCAGTGAAGCACAGGAACGCGGAGATGCCACCCGCGGTGCTGTCGTGTTTCATCAGCAAAGCCTGCAGTGTGCAGTCTGTCACGCGGCTGGCCAGTCGCTGCGACCGCAGCTGGGCCCGGACCTCACACAACTGCCCGCGGACGTCACACCGGAACAGCTGGTCAATTCCATCCTGCGCCCCTCAGCATCGATTCGCAAAGGCTACGAGGCCGTTACTGTGGTGCTGCAGGACGGCAAAGTCCTGAACGGGCTCATCACTTCACGCACACCCACAGAACTGCTGCTCCGCGACGCGGCCCGTCCCGGTGAAACGCGGACTGTGGCCATGATCAACGTCGAAGAAATCGGCGAACTGAAAACGTCGCTGATGCCCGCGGGTCAGGTGAACCAGCTGGCCAGCCGCCAGCAGTTTCTGGACCTCGTTCGTTATCTTCTGGAACTGCAGTCTGGTGGCATCGACCGTGCCCGACAACTTCTGCCTCCCGCTGAACTGCTCACGGTGCAAATCCCGGAATACGAAAGCCACATCGACCATGGCGGTTTCATTCGCGGCCTGGATGACGCCGCGTTTGAACGCGGAGCAGCCATTTATCAGCGCGTTTGCCGCAACTGTCATGGCACACACGATCAGCCCGGTTCGCTCCCCACTTCTCTGCGATTTGCCGAAGGCCGGTTTCGCAGCGGCAGCGATCCATGGACCATGTACCAGACGCTCACCCGTGGCTTCGGCCTGATGGCCGCTCAAACTTGGATGGTGCCCTCGCAGAAGTACGACGTCATTCATTACATTCGTGAAAGCTATCTCCGCGAACACAACCCGGGCCAGTATGTCAATGTTACGGATGCTTATCTTGCGGGGTTGCCCAAAGGCGACGTGCGCGGCCCTGAGCCGTCGGAGATTCAGCCGTGGAATGCCATGGACTACGGCCCTTCGCTGGCTCACACGATGGAAGTCCCCGGGCCACTCCGCAACATCGCTCAGAAGGGACTTGCAATTCGGCTTGACACCGGTGCCGGAGGTGCTGCCCGCGGCCGCCACTGGATGCTCTACGATCTCGATACGCTCAGAATGGCGGCTGCCTGGAGTTCGCAGGAAACCGGAGATTCCGAGCGAAATCTTCTTGACTGGCGCGGAATTCAGTTTAACGGCGAACACGGCATTCATCCCAGTATCAGCGGTCGTCAGACGGCATCCGTGAGCGACGGCCCGGGCTGGGCCAATCCGGAAACGGGCAATTTCTCTGACGACCAGCGTGTTCAGGGACGCGATGGCCGTCGCTACGGACCGCTCCCGCGCAGCTGGTCCCGCTTTCGCGGCCAGTATCACCACGGTGCCGATGTGGTGCTGTCTTTCGAAATCGATGGTGCTGAGGTCCTTGAACGCCCGTCGGTGATCATTGAAGAGAAGGCTCCGCCCACATTCCTGCGGACATTCAATATCGGTCCCCGTCGCCACGAGCTGGTGCTCGCCGTCGCTCAACAGCCCGACTCAGCACTCGCGCTGCGACCGAACACTGCCGGAGTTTGCTTCGGCCAGCCTGCCGTGGCGGCTACCGATTCTGCCGCCGCATCCAGGCCGCTGATATTCGACGGCAGCACCTTTGTGGAAGTCACCGACACGACCGGGATTGATCTGCAGCAGGACTTCAGCATCACAGCTCGCGTGCGTACCGATTCCGGCGGAACCCTGCTGGCGTACGCGCGGCCCGGTTCCAAATGGACGCCCGACGGGCAAACGTTTTTCATCCGCGACGGTCGGCTTGGGTTCGATATCGGATGGGTGGGCAATGTCACTTCGCTGCGGCGAGTGAACGATGGCAAATGGCACTTCGTGGCCGCCACCTGGTCGCGGGAAACCCAGGAACTCGAACTCTGGATTGACGGCCAACTTGATACTTTCGCTCGGCTGGCTGCCAAAGGCCCGCTGGCCGACGGGGTGCTGCGGATGGGATTCACAGCCGCAAATTTTCCGCAGCCTCTGAGCTTCTTCACGGGTGATCTGAGGGATGTGCGGTTCTTCAGACGCCGCCTGCAGAGCGAGCTGCAGTCAGAAGTACAAATTGCCGCCACTACGGAAGGACTTGCAGCCCACTGGCCGCTCGAGTCCGTCACCGCTTCCCGCACACCTGAGTTCTCTGCGAAGAAACGCGACGGTCAGGTGCGTCAGGGAGACTCAGTCTCTTCAGGTCGCCCCGAGCAGCCGCTTGAAGCTGGTGTCATTCCGGCGTTGCCAGCAGCGGCGTGGGATGTGGTTGAGGATCGACTGTGCCTGCGAATTCCTGCGGGAGATCAGCCGCTGAAGTTCACAGTCTGGCTACGTTCTGAAGGTACGGCGGCCGCGCCCGCGCCAACCGCAAGTTCTCTTCGTGCGACGCCCGCAGTTGTCGATCCCGCTGCGGACCTCTCCCTGCTGACTCGCGGTGGTCCATCCCGCTGGCCGCAGCAGCTTGTCACTCGCATCGCGTCCCTGAACGCAGGTCGCGGATTTGCCGCAGATCTGCTCACAGCGCCCGAAGCCAACCCGTGGCTGGCCCAGATGCGGTTTACCGGTCTTGATTTCCATGCAGACGGCAGGCTGGCCGTGTGCACGTGGGATGGTGATGTGTGGACGGTCTCCGGGCTCCCGGACGGACCGGAGCTGAAGTGGCGGCGAATCGCAACGGGCCTGTTTCAGCCACTGGGACTGAAAATCGTCAACGATCGTGTTGTGGTCACCTGCCGCGATCAGCTGGCTGTGCTGCATGATCTGAACGGGGATACAGAGACGGACTTCGTGGAATGTCTGAATTCGGATCACCAGGTGACAGAACACTTCCACGAATTTGCGATGGGGCTGCAGACGGACGCGGAAGGCAACTTCTACTATGCCAAATCCGGCCGGCACGCACTGGAAGCTGTGGTACCGCAACACGGAACCCTGCTTCAGGTGTCCGCTGATGGCAGCCGCACGCGAATTCTGGCCAACGGCTTTCGCGCTGCGAACGGCGTCTGCCTGAATCCAGATGGATCGTTTCTTGTCACGGACCAGGAAGGTTTCTGGAACCCCAAAAACCGCATCAACTGGGTCACCCTCTCGCCTGACGGCCACCCGAAGTTCTACGGCAATATGTTTGGCTGGCACGATGTTCAGGACGCTTCGGACGCCGCCATGGAGCCGCCGCTGTGCTGGATTACCAACGAATTCGACCGATCACCCGGTGAACTGCTGCGCGTGGACAGCGAACGCTGGGGACCGTTCAACGGATCACTCCTGAACCTGTCCTACGGAACCGGGAAAGTGTTTCTCGTACCCTATGAACATCGCGGGGGGCGAGTGCAGGGGGGGATGGTACAGCTGCCGCTGCCTGCGTTCCCCACCGGAGTGATGCGTGGCCGATTTCACGCGTCCGACGGACAGCTGTATCTCTGCGGAATGTTCGCCTGGGCTGGCAGTGCCACGCATCCTGGCGGTCTTTATCGTCTGCGGGCGACCGGAGAGCCCGCGCACCTGCCGGTACGCCTTGAGTCGCTGTCGGGCGGAATGCGACTCGGATTCTCCGATCAGCTTTCGCCGGGTGGTTTCTCTGCAGAGGCATTTCAGGTGAAGGTCTGGGACCTGAAGCGGTCAGCTGCTTATGGTTCGAAGCACTATAATGAACGGCCGCTGAGAGTTGCCGGCGCCCGACTGGAAGACAGTGGCCGTACGGTGTTGCTGGACCTTCCGGATCTGCAGCCTACGTTGGGAATGGAAATCACCTGGCAGCTCAAATCGGTCGACGGCACAGCGATCGAGGGCAGGATTCATAATACGATTCACGAACAGTGAGCTGGGCGCAGTGAAGCTGTTTGGGGGGAGCGGTCGCGATCAGAATCGAGGCTGCTCTTCCGGTCACACGCCTGACTGGGGCAACAGCGCCTCAAGCAGGTTCGCGAACTTTTCAAGGCACATTTCCCATCTTCCACCTGCCTGCAGCTGCTGCAGAGCATTGCTGGCCATTGCCCTGGCGGAGCCGCAGTCGCGTACCTGAGCCGAGATGATTCGGGCGATCGCGTCAGCATCTTCGGGCGGGAACAGCAGGCCGGTGTGCCCAGACTGAATCACGTCTGCGCAGCCGTCGATGGCGGTTGCGGCAACAGGAAGTCCTGCGGCCTGAGCTTCCAGCAGGACGTTCGGGAGTCCTTCCCAGGCGGAGGGCAGCACAAACAGATCAGCGGTCTTCATGAGCCGAGGCAGGTCGGAACGCCACCCAGGAAAAGTGACGGCAGTGGGATCCGGAAGTCTGGCTGCCAGTTCCCCGAGCGCCGCGCGTTCGGGACCTTCGCCGGCAATCACCAGGCAAATTCTTCGCGGTTGGGGACGTTGCTGGAGAAGATTGAGCGTCTGGAGCAGGATTTGCGGTGATTTCTGCGGCACGAGTCTTCCAGCCATGAGCAGAACGAAATCGTCGGGCCTGAGGCCCAGTTCTGCCCGGGACAGGGGGTGTGACTGTTGCACCGCATCCACGTCCACGCCGTTCCGCACGACCGCAATCCGGGAGGCCGGAATGCCACACAGGCGGGCGTGTTCGCGGGCCACGGATTCACTGCAGGCGATGCTGAGTGTGGTCAAGCGCCACGTGAGCCGTTCCGGGAATGTGACGCGGAGTCTTCGATCGACGACGCGAATTCCGGAAACACAGCAGCGAGTGCCCGCGAGCAGGGCGGCGAGTCGGCTGATGAGATTTGCCTCGTGGAGGAACGACAGCACGATCTCGGGGTGAACGCGACGAAGGAGCGCCGTCAGTCGCGGCAGTGAGAGCAATGCCGCAGCCCCCCGAGCGTGCAGCGCGGTGACGGGAATTCCGGCGTCCTGAAGCGGTTTCGCCAGCGGTCCCGTGTCGCGAAGACTGACCACATGTACTTTCCAGCCGCGTGCCTGAAGACCGCAGGCGATCCGCACAAAGGCTTTTTCTGCACCGCCTTCATCGAGCTCAGTGATGACCATCACCAGATTCCGGGCTGGTCGGGAAGGTGCTGAAACCGGATTCACATGCGGGCCTGGTTGGCTGTGGAGAGAGAAGTGGTAGAATGCGGTGCGAGATCGCCCGATATTAACAGTATATCCCGAATGCGGCCATTCATGAACGAACCGGATCCTGATCTGCTCTCTGCCTGGCAGTTTGACCTTCCTTCTGAACTGATCGCCGACCGTCCTGCGCCGCGTCGTGACGACGCGCGACTGCTGATCGTCGATCGACAGCTGCAGCAAATCCGGCATTCACACGTGCGACATCTCCCGCAGCTGCTCCAGCGTGGTGACCTGCTGGTCTTCAACAATACCAAAGTGCTCCCGGCAAGACTCTTCGGAATCCGCACAGCCACTGGCGGCCGCTGGGAAGGTCTGTATATCGAGCAAACAACGGACGGCGACTGGGTACTGATGTGTGAGACCCGTGGAAAACTGCAGCCGGGTGAAACCATCACCGTCATCCCGGCCTCACGCTGGGCGGAACAACAGGCCCGGCCCCCTGTTTCGCCCGGCGATAGCTGCTGCAGCCTCGCACTTAATCTGCATCTGCTGACGCGCGGCCCCGACGGCACGTGGATCGCCCGCCCGGAAAGCCAGCGCAGCCCCGCTGCACTCCTCGAAGATTTCGGTTCCCTGCCGCTCCCTCCCTACATGAAACGCAAAGTTGCGGACCAGTCCGACAACGAGCGATACCAGACCACGTTTGCTGCGGAACCCGGCGCCATCGCTGCTCCTACCGCCGGCCTGCACTTCACCCCGGAACTGCTCAACGAATGCACCACTGCCGGCATCCGCCGAACCGAAGTCACCCTGCACGTCGGCCCCGGCACGTTCCGGCCCGTAACAGCGGAACGATTATCAGAACATCAAATGCATGAAGAATGGTGCCGCCTGCCCACAACTGCTGTACAAGCTATCCGCGGAAAAACTGAAGGCGTTCGACTGATCGCCGTCGGCACGACTTCCGTTCGCACACTGGAATCCGCCGCTCTGCTGAACAGCGATTTTCCGGAAACCTGGGAAGGCCGCACAAAACTGTTCATTCGCCCCGGCTTCCGCTTTCAGGCGGTGCAGGGACTGATCACCAATTTTCACCTGCCAGGTTCCACCCTGATCGTCCTCGTCGCCGCGCTCGCTGGTCGGGAACTTATCCTCGAAGCCTACCGACAGGCAATTGCAGAACGATACCGGTTCTACAGCTATGGCGATGCCATGCTGATTTTGTAACGCGGGGGCCGTGTTCGCAGCAGCGACTGCGCACCGGCTGGATTCACTGTGCGATTTCGGCATGTCAAATCAGTTCTTAGCCTCGCCCTCTCATGATGCTCCCGCTTTTCAATGTGAATAAGCGATCACCAGGGCCCGGAGGCTGACGGGCGCCTGGTCTATGGCAGCAGGCTGATGTCCGCAAAGACGTCAACCTGCAGAGACAGCTCGGAATCACCGCTGGAAATGCCGAGGCAGGAACTGCCAAGGTACATGGCACCCAAACGGAAAAGCACACAGCGACGGTCCAGCCACTCTCAACGCAGCTCATTCAGGTGCGACAAAAGCTCAGCGAGGCTTCAGCAGCCAGCGATCAGCTTTTGCACACCTGCGACGATCCCCAGCTGCCAGCGAAGCAGCAATCCGCGAACGGCGAGCTTTCGCTGCTGATCCGACAGCGACAGGAGCTGGAAACACAGCTTTCTCAGCTTCGCAATCAACTGGAACTGCGGACAGCAGCTGCTGCGAGGGAACCGCATGAACCACTGGCCGCAGGTCTGCGAGCGGAGGCTCAGCAACTGCAGGCACAAGTCGACCGAGGCCAAAAGATGGTGAAGTTGAATGAGCAAAAGAAGCAGGAAGTGTCAGCCCAGCGGGATAGCACCGAACAGCGGATGCGGGAAGCCTGAGCATTGCTCAGCACGATTTGCTCTTTGACAACTGAACAGAATTAAAACAAGTCAGCCGCCGGGTCTGGCAAGCCCGGCGGCTGAAT
>Ga0172372_10010574_pt1 | contig 11797 bp, 9 predicted proteins | sample LakKiv5m_2_FD_114544 | JGI IMG/M metagenome (GOLD analysis project Ga0172372, IMG submission 114544) | Freshwater microbial communities from Kabuno Bay, South-Kivu, Congo - kab_092012_9.5m | ecosystem: Environmental > Aquatic > Freshwater > Lake | place: Democratic Republic of the Congo... | reverse complement strand
GGATGGCCAAACCAGGCGCTCGCTCTGGGGCAGTACACCGGAACCGGGGTTCGCTGGCGGCTTGCCGTGGCGGTCAGCAGCTCCAGATCCTCGGCGTCCAGGTAGTTCAGGTGCACCAGCGATGCATGCGAGTGGGTCAGCAAGGGCAGCACGCGCCGGATCGGCGAGACACCCCATCCGCGCAGTTCGGGCGTCCATGCTCCCACGTGCTGGAGGAGCTCCACGAACGGCCCCAAGGCATGCTGCACAAACTGGATCTCCTCAAGCGTCTCGGACAGGTGTGTGGTCAGAGGCAGTCCAAGTTCCGCGGCCGCGGCATACACCGGGTCATCGCACGAGTAGGGTGCGTGAGGACTCACGCCGAGCCGGATGCCGCCGCTCTGCGACGCCACCTGATCGCGGAGTCCTTGCAGGAACTGGATGCCGCGGCTGGACGCATGCCCGATGCCGAACACCTCGACGTAGGAAACGCCTTGCACGCCCGCTGTGGTGGCCGCGGCTCGCAGCGCGTCCAACGCCGCCAGCCCAAAGTTCCCGGCGATGTCTCCGATGAACCCCGTCCCGCCCGCCACCGATCGGCGCACGCCCTCGTGCACAGCTGCGGCGATCGCCTCGGGCGTCTGCGGTCTCCGCTGCCGGACCTGATCGGCCCACTGGGCAAAGTCCGGATTGGAGTCCATGGGTCCCACGCTGGTCAGGTCCAGATGGGCGTGGGCGTTGACCAGCGGAGGCATCACCACCACTCCAGGCAGGTCGATGGCCGGCGATTCCAGGTGGCCCACCACTTCTGGGGGGTCCACGGTCACCGGGCCGCTGGGATCGAGCAGCACCGTGGCCGGACTCACCACGCGCGTGGCGTCGGCGGCCGCGGCCACGCGGATGCGGAGCCGCCGAGCGGGGGTGGCGGCGATCCGTCGGGGCAGATCAGGCAGAAGGAAGGGCGGCACGCGACAGGCATCCTAAGAAGGCCCGCCCTGAGAGGACACGGTCCGGCCGGGATCAAGCGGCCATCCCCGGTCGCTCAAGCTACGCCGCCAGAAGCAGCAGCGTTCCCACGCAGAGCACAAAGTAGGGGACCAGGGACGCGGCACCGGCGTAGTCCTTGGCCAGGCGCTGTCCCAGGAACAGCATCACCACGTTGAGCGTGGCCAGTCGCGCGCCCCAGAGCGCGGCACTTGGCTCCGCCTGCTGCTGCAGCAACTGCAGCACGCCCACACCACACGCGGCGCCAGCCAGCGTCTCGGTGATGGCGACGGTGATCAGCATCGGCAGCACCACGCTGCGCAGCGGCGTCTTGGCGAAGTGGTCGGTGAGCCAGCCCAGGTTGCCGCGGAAGTCGAGCACCTTGTCCAGCCCGGACTGCACGAACAGGATGGTCAGCATGATCGTGGCCATGACTTGCGCACATGGCAGGGGTTGGAGGAGTTCCTCGAGCATGACCGCAGCGTAGCGACATGCTGGAGAAGGGTTCCCTCCGGCTGGACCGATGCCTTGGTCGTGTCGAGCGTGCTACCCTTGGTCGTTCCGCATTTTTATCCAGACAAGGAGTCCATCCATGAGCACCGCCGCTTCCAAGTGCCCGTTCTCGGGATCGTTCCAGCGCAACACGGTCGAGGGCGCGACCAACCGCACCTGGTGGCCCAACCAGTTGGATCTGACCCCACTGGCTCGCAACAGCCCCAGGAGCGATCCCATGGGTGGTGACTTCGACTATCGGAAGGCGTTCCAGTCCCTCGACCTGGAGGTGGTCCGGCGCGATCTTCGCGTGCTCATGACGGACTCGCAGCCCTGGTGGCCCGCCGACTGGGGCCACTACGGACCGTTCTTCATCCGCATGGCCTGGCACAGCGCGGGCACCTACCGCGTGAGCGATGGCCGCGGTGGCGGCGGCTCGGGCATGCAGCGGTTTGCCCCGCTCAACAGCTGGCCCGACAACGCCAACCTGGACAAGGCGCGGCGCCTGCTCTGGCCGATCAAGCGCAAGTACGGCAACAAGCTCTCCTGGGGCGACCTGTTGATCCTGGCGGGCAACGAGGCGCTGGATTCCATGGGGTTCACCACCTTCGGTTTCGGCGGCGGTCGCGAGGACGTGTGGGAACCGGACACCACCTACTGGGGCAGCGAGCGGCAGTGGCTGGCCGACAAGCGGTACCTGGGTGACCGTGTGCTGGAGAATCCGCTCGCCGCGGTGCAGATGGGCCTGATCTACGTGAACCCCGAGGGTCCCGGCGGCAATCCAGATCCGATCGCCGCCGCGCGCGACATTCGCGAGACCTTCGCGCGCATGGCCATGAACGACGAGGAGACCGTGGCGCTGATCGCCGGAGGACACACCTTTGGCAAGACGCACGGTGCGGCGGCCCCGAGCAAGTTCGTGGGCCGCGAGCCCGAAGGCGCCGCACTGCAGGAGATGGGACTGGGCTGGAAGAACAGCTTCGGCTCGGGCAACGGCGCGGCCACCATCACCAGCGGTCTGGAAGGTGCCTGGACCGCCACGCCCACCAAGTGGGACAACGGCTACTTCGACCTGCTCTTCAAGTACGAGTGGAAGCTCACCAGGAGCCCGGCCGGCGCGCACCAGTGGATCCCCACGGACCCTGCGGCCGCAAGGCTGGTGCCGGACGCGCATGATCCAGCCAGGCGCCACGCCCCGGTCATGCTCACCACCGACCTGTCGCTGCGCATGGATCCCGCGTACGAGAAGGTTTCGCGGCGCTTCCACACGGATTCGGCTGCCTTCGCCGACGCGTTCGCGCGGGCGTGGTTCAAGCTCACGCACCGCGACATGGGGCCCAAGTCCCGTTACCTGGGACCGCTGGTGCCCAAGGAAGACCTGATCTGGCAGGATCCGGTGCCCGGGGTAAAGCACGAGCTGGTCCATGCGCAGGACATCGCGGCGCTCAAGGCCAAGGTGCTCGCGAGCGGCCTGAGCGTGTCGCAGTTGGTCACCACCGCATGGGCCTCGGCGAGCAGTTTCCGCGGCACCGACAAGCGTGGCGGCGCGAATGGCGCCCGCATCCGCCTGGCCCCGCAGAAGGACTGGGCCGTGAACAATCCTGCCGGCCTGGCCATCGTGCTCAAGGCGCTCGAGGGCATCCGGCAGGATTTCAACGCAAGCTCCGGCAAGAGGCAGGTGTCCATGGCCGACCTGATCGTGCTCGCGGGATGCGCCGCGGTCGAGAAGGCGGCCAAGGACGCTGGCGTGGCGGTGACCGTTCCCTTCGTGCCGGGCCGCACCGATGCCACGGCCGAGCAGACCGATGTGGAGAGTTTCCAGGTGCTCCAGCCGGTGGCGGACGGTTTCCGAAACTGGCTGGCCCACGGCATGCCCACGCGCGCCGAGCACCTGCTGGTGGACAAGGCCGATCTGCTCACGCTGACCGCGCCCGAGATGACGGTGCTGGTGGGTGGCATGCGCTCCCTCGGCGCGAACTTCGACGGTTCCAGCGTGGGCGTGTTCACCAAGACCCCGGGCCGGCTCACCAACGACTTCTTCGTGAACGTGCTCGATGTCGGGATCGAGTGGGTGCCCGCAAGCAGCGACGAGGAACTGTTCAACGGGCGCGACCGGGCCACGGGCCAGGCCCGCTTCACGGCGAGCCGTGTGGACCTGGTGTTCGGCTCCAACTCGCAGCTGCGGGCCTTGGCCGAGGTCTACGCCGGCGACGACGCGAAGCGGAAGTTCGTGCACGACTTCGTGGCCGCGTGGAACAAGGTGATGATGCTGGACCGATTTGACGTGGGCTGAGTCCCGGCGTTTCGGTTGATGAAGGGGGATCCGGGGAGCGGTCCGCGACCCGGATCGCCGTGCATGACACGGGTGTCGACCAGGTGCGGTGGCTGGATGCGGGTCTGGTCCCAAGCTCCCACGCGCGTGCCCTGGAGCGGGCCACCGCATGGCTTGAGCAGGCGTGCCGTGCCGTGCGGCGTGAACGGGCCCGTTCACTCGGGCTGGATCCGAACATGACCCGGCTGGAAGCCAGGCTGGCGGATCGATGTGGCGACTGGTCCCAGGTGCGTCCCGAGTGGGCCTTGGCCCGCAACATGGCGTTCGTGGCCGCGCGCCGCGCCCGGACGGCCCGCCGGGACCTGGAGGGACGGGCATTCCTGCACGACTACGACCCGGACCTGGATCGGGACGGCTCGGTGCTGGAGCAGATCCTGGCCGCCCCCATGGTGGTCGCGTCGTGGATCAACCTGCAGTACTTCGCCTCCACGATCGACAACCGCGCCTTCGGGAGCGGTGACAAGATGCTTCAGAACCGAGTCGGTTCGCTGGGCGTGACGCTTGGAAACGGGCATGATCTGCGATCCGGCCTGCCGCTCCAGTCGGTCCAGGGCCCGGATGGCCGCTGGTTCCACGAGCCGCTGCGCCTGCAGGTCTTCGTGGAGGCACCGACCGCGCGCATCGATCGCGTGCTGCAGTTGCAGCCGGACGTCCGTGACCTGGTCGAGAATGGATGGGTCAAGCTCTTCGCGCTCAGCCCGTCTGGCAAGGGGGTCGCCCGTCGTGTGCCGGGGGTGGGCTGGCGGCCGTTCAGGGGCGATGCGGATCGCTCACTCCCGACGGATGATCCGTCGCCGGTCTCGGTGTGAGTTCGCTTGCCTCCCCGGCCGCGGCGGCCCAGAAGGGCAGGCCGATGAAGAGCAGCAGCAGGAAGAACACCATGGCCCCAAGGGCCATGGCCGGCCTCTCCATCAGGGCAGCGGCCAAGATGACGGCGCACGCCACCAAGCCCAGCGTGATCATGGCCATCAGGCGCAACCCGATCCGCTGGCTCGCGGGAAGTGCCCATGGCGAAGAGGGCATGCGTCCGGTGCGCCGAGACGCATCGGAACTTCGCCAGATCTTGGCATGACGTGAATGGCACTTCCTCGAGGACGCGGCAAACTCCTCCGCATCGCCGACTGCAGTGCGCGGCTGCATCGGTTCGCTCCCAGCTTCAGACTCCAGGAGAAACGAGTCATGACCCGTCTTGCTGCAACCGCAGTGTTCATCGGAAGTTCCGTCGCCATGACACATCTTCCTGCTTCCGCGCAGTTGATCCATGGCGTGGCCGTTGGCGAAACGACCTCGGAGTCAGCCCTGCTCTGGGCAAGGTCACTGGCTCTGGGTGACCTCAGGTTCGAGATCTCGGAGGATTCCTCGTTCTCCTCCATTCTCGGGTCGTCCACGGTATCCAACACGGTGATCGACAAGGCGGCCCCCAAGTTGATGCAAGGCCTGACGGCCGGAACCAGGTACCACTACCGGGTGGTGGATGCTTCGGGCGATTCGGCGACGGGTACCTTCAAGACCCCGCACGTCACGGGCCGAGCCGGGTTCCGCATGGGTGTTGCGGGGGACTGGCGCGGCGAGCTGGTGCCGGTCATTTCGCTGCGAAACGCCTCCGCCCGCGCGTTGGACATGTTCATGTGCCTTGGCGACACGATCTACGCCGATGTGGCGTCGCCGGCGGTGCCCCTGAGCCAGGCCCAGACGCTTGCGGACTTCCGCACCAAGCACGCCGAGGCACTCACGCAGCGATTTGGCGTGAACGCGATGCGGGACCTGCGCCAGTCCACCTCGGTCTTCGCCATGATCGACGATCACGAGGTCACCAACGACTTCGCCGGTGGCGCCCCGGCAGGTTCCGATCCCCGGTTTGGCCCTGCCCCCAGCGGATTCCTGAACTCGTCGGATCTGTATCGCAACGGCTTGCAGGCCTTCCAGGAGTATCACCCGATCGATCCCCAGGTCTGGAGCGGCACCTCGCAGGTTCGCATGGAGGGTCTGCCCAAGTTGTATCGAACGCGGCGATTCGGGAGTGACGCCCAGTTCTTCGCCGTCGATCCTCGGAGTTTCCGCGACGCTGGGCTCACGCCGGCCAACCCCGCCGACCCCTCCGGATGGCCCGCCTTCATCGCCAGCACCTTCACGCCCGGTCGCACCATGCTCGGCACCCCACAGCTGGCCCAGTTGAAGGCGGATCTGCTGGCGGCCCAGGACGAGGGCGTGACCTGGAAGTTCGTCATGGTGTCGGAGCCGGTTCAGAATCTCGGCATTCTTCAGGCCTCCGACCGCTTCGAGGGGTACGCGGCGGAGCGGGCGGACCTGCTGCATTTCATCAAGACGAGCGGCATCCGCAACGTCGTGTTCATCTCGGCGGACATCCATGGCACGCTGGTGAACAACCTCACGTACAACCTGGCACCCTTCACGCCGCAGATCTCCAGCGGGGCGTGGGAGATCACCACGGGATCGGGAGCCTACGCCGCACCGTTCGGCCCGACGGTGGCAGGAATCGCGGCGTCCCTGGGGCTTCCGGGCACCATTCCGCTGGGCACCTACCTGTCGCTGCCGGCGGCGCAGCAGGAGGCGTACCTGCAGGGGCTCATCAACGCCCAGATCACGCCGCTGGGTTATGACCCCCTCGGCCTGCAGGGGTCCGACATTCCATTCACGCAGCTGGTTGGCGGTCCGACGGTCACCAACAGCTTCGGTTGGACGGAGTTCGACGTGGATGCCCTGACCCAGCGTCTCACGGTGACCACCTGGGCCACGCCGTGGTACGACGAGGCCATGCTGCTTGCGGCGCCTGGCGCCATCACGTCGCTCCAGCCGCAAGTGGTCCAGCAGTTCACCGTGGATGCCCATCTGCTCACCTGCGCGGGCGATCTGGATCGCAGCGGCGAGGTTGACGCCGGTGACATCGGGCTCGTCCTGTTCGAGTTTGGTCCGTGCACCTCCTGTGCGGCAGACCTGGACGGCAATGGCGTGGTCGGAGCCGCCGACATCGGTGTGCTGCTCACCCTGTTCGGTCCATGTGATCGCGGGGGATGACCAGCCAAGGCCCACGCGGCGGAGGTGTCCGAATGGACAATCGCTTGCGCGATCTTGATGATCGCACAACCCGGTTCGCATGCGTTGCTGACAGGTGCGATCTAGGTTTCTTCCCACTCACTGTTCCACGCGTTCGATCCGTCTGACGCGTTCCTCAACTCCGGTTCTGAAAGTTCCTAACGTCAGGAGACAAGTCATGAAGCGTTTCTCGACACTGGCGGTCGTCTGCACCGTCGCCGCGTCCGTTCCCGCCCAGGCCGCGCTGTTCGGCGTGGCCTCGTTCAGTCCGTTCGGCAGCCAGTCGCTCTATGCCGTGGATGCCTCCACTGGAGCCGCCACGCTGGTGGGCAGCACCGGCCTGCGGCAGATCAGCGGCCTTTCGTGGGATGGCGCCAACAGCCGCCTGGTGGCGCTGACGGTGGCGGGCGACCAGTTCGCCATCGACACCACCACCGGCGCCAGCACGCTGCTGGTGGACAGCAGCTTCGGCGTGCCCGAGGGCTCGATCGCGTTCAGCGGTGGAACGGCGTACAGCACGCTGTTCGACAACCTGCATGCCTGGAGCGGCTCCGCATGGAGTCAGGTGGGACCGTCGGGCCTTGCGGCAGGAGCCGACATTTCCGGACTGGACTTTGGTGGCGGATTGCTGCTGGGTCTGGCCCTCAACGGCGGTGGAGCCGACCAGATCGTGTCCTTGGACGTGTCCACCGGTGCCGCCACGGTGATCGGAGCCACCGGCACCAACGCCGCGTCGGTGGCGGGGCTCGCGTACGGGTTCATCGGAGGGGCGTGGTACATGACCGATGGCTCCTCGCTCTACACCGTGGACAGCGCCTCGGGCGCGGCCACGCTGGTGGGGGCCCACGGTGTCGCCGGCTTCTCCGGACTGGCCTTCGTGCCCTCGCCTGGTGTCGTCGCCCTTCTTGCCCTGAGCGGTCTCGTCGCCGCTCGTCGTCGCAGCTGATCGCTCCCGGAACCCAGGTGTCCGTGCCTTGGGCACGGCGTTCGACTTCCATTCACAAAGGAAACAACCATGATTCTCCACTCGATGTTCGCGGGCCTGATGCTGTTCGCGGGTCCAGTCGCTCTGACCACCGTGCCATTCGTCTCGCAGAAGGTTCGGCCGAGTTCCGTGCCCACCGGCGGTTCGGGCGGCAAGGCCACCGAAGCCGCAAAGCGTCCCATGCGCGAGCGGTTCGAGGAGCCCGCATCCACCGCCGACGTGTCGGTGGACCTGTGGCTGCACCTGCTGCACAACAACGACGGTGAGTGCAAGGTGCTGCCGCTCACCGGCGCCCAGACGGGCTTCGGCGGCGCAGCCCGCTTCGTGAGCCTGGTCAACAACCTCAAGGGCGAGGCCGAGACGCCTCGCGGTGACGGCGTGGCGCAGGGCTGGGTGATGGTCTCCTCGGGCGACAACATCCTGCCGGGCATCAACCTGAACGCCTCCATCAACAAGGGTGTTCCCTTCTACGACAGCATCCTGTTCGACCTGATCGGCTACAGCGCCGTCGCGCTGGGCAACCATGATTTCGACTCCAACCCCGACGTGCTGGCCGAGTTGATCACCGGCACCTCCAACACCACCTTCATCTCCGCCAATCTGGACTTCTCGCTGGAGCCGAGCCTCTTTGCCCAGCAGGTGTTCGGCAAGTTGGCCAAGAGCGAGGTGGTCACCGTGGCGGGTCGGCAGGTGGGCATCGTGGGCGCCACCACCGAGTCACTTCCGCTCATCTCCAGCCCGCGCAACACCATCGTGAATCCGGTCGCGACTGCGGTGCAGGCGGAGATCGACGCGCTCACCGCCAACGGTGTGGGCATCATCCTGCTCAGCACGCACCTGCAGGGCCTCACCAGCGAGCTGGCCCTGATTCCCATGCTCAGCGGCGTGGATGCGGTGATCGCCGGCGGCGGCAGCGAGTTGCTGGCCCAGCCGACCGACCTGCTGGTGCCCGGCGACGTGGCGGCCTTCCCATATCCGGTGACCGCCACCGGATTGGAAGGTAACACCGTGCCCGTGGTCACCACCGTGGGCGACTACAAGTACGTGGGCCGACTGGTGCTGGGCTTTGACGCGGCGGGCAACCTGGTCGCCACCGACTCCGCACGCAGTGGCATCAAGCGGGTCAGCGGCGTGGCGCCCGACGCGGTCACGCCCGACGCCACCACCCAGAGCCTGGTGGTGGATCCGGTGCAGGCCGCCAACACCGCGCTTGCCAGCAACATCATCGCCACCAGCAACGTGCCGCTTGAGAGCCGTCGCAACGTGAACGGCGTTCCTTCACCGCAGGCCAACTTCGGTGTCCGCGTGAGCGACACCAACGTGGGCAACTTGGCGGCGGACTCGCTGCTCTGGGAGGCGGATCGCATCGCCCGCGGCAGCAACCTGCCGCTGCCCGACGTGGCCATCCAGAATGGCGGCGGCATCCGACTGAACAGCCTGCAGGCCGCGGGCAACATCAGCGAGAAGTACACCTATGACCAGTTGCCCTTCACCAACGTGCTCACGCTGGTGCCGGCCGTGAGCGCAGCGCAACTCAAGGAGATCCTGGAGAACGCGGTGAGCCGCGTATCCGCCGCCGACGGGCGGTTCCCGTGCATCTCGGGCATGCGCGTGGTGTGGGATGCCACGGGCACCGCACAGGTGCTCGCGGGCACCGCACCGCCGTACACGGTGACCACGCCCGGCACCCGGGTGCGCGAGATCGTGCTCTCCGACGGGCGGGTGCTGGTGTCCAACGGCGTGGTGCTGCCTTCGGCCCCCAGCGTGAACGTGGCGACCATCGACTTCCTGGCGGTGCAGGGGGGCGATCAGTACCCGTTCAACAACGCGCCGTTCGTCCGTCTGGGCGTGACCTACCAGCGCGCCTTCTTCAATTACATCACGCAGGGTCTCGGCGGCCAGATTCGGGCCCAGGACTATCCCAACGTGATCAACGACCGCGTGATTCGCAGGAACTGAATCAGGCGTCGGGCCGGGCGGCTCGTGTGCCCGGTCCGATGCATCGCCGGCATGTCGTGCGCGGGGCTCCACGTTCGAAGAGGCGTGGAGCCCCGCTTCACGTTGGTGGGATTGGTCGAGATCCGCCGACGGCTCCGAACACTGACCGGATGCTCTTCTCCAAAGTTGTCATCGGGCCGCCTGCTCAAGGTCCCGTCATGTTTCGCGCCAGGCATGCGTCACGCCATGCGGAGCGGCCCCTTCGCCGGATCGGACCCGGATCGATCCGCCCGCCGTCAACGCCTCCCACGAGTCGTCGACATGGAAGTGCATCATGTTCAGCAGCAGCGTGAAGTGCGCGCCCGCGACCGCGCTCGACGCCACATGCTCGATCACGAACTGGCCCCCGGGGAACGGGATACTTCTGGATTCCTGAGTTCTGGATTCCGCGCCGGTCATCGCTGCGCACGATCATCATCCGCCGTGAGTGCCTGCAGGTACGCGTGGTAGGCGTAGACACGGTCACGCCGCTTCCCGCTCGTTTCGCGAAGCACGCCGAGTTCCTCGAGCAACTCGACCGCCTTCCGCGCGGTGGGTGCGGTCGCCCGAAGCAGCTTGGTCGCTCTCGGAACGGTCACCATCGGATTCGAGGGAAGCAGGTCCAGCAGCTGGATCGCCGCCACGGTGGCCCCGCGATGGGACAGGAGACGGCTCCGGTCCTTCGCCGTCAGCGCGAAGATTCGTTGCGCGACGGCGACGCCGTCTTCCGCTGCCTGCTCGACGCATGCAAGGTAGAAGAGCGTCCATCCCTCCCAGTCGCCGTGGGTGCGCACGGCGGAAAGCCGGTCGTAGTACTCGCGCTGGTTGCGCTTGAACGAGTGGCTCAGGTAGAGGATCGGCGACCGCATCAGGCCCCAGTGCTCCAGGAGCAGCGTGATGAGCAAGCGGCCGATCCTGCCGTTGCCATCCAGGAAGGGGTGGATCGTCTCGAACTGCACATGCGCCAGTCCAGCCTTGATGAGCGGTGGAAGTGGATCGCGCCCATGGATCCAGCGCCCAAGCTGGGCGAGTGCGCTCGGCACGGCGTCGGCCGGCGGGGGCACGAAGCGCGCGTTTCCAGGCCGGGTACCACCCACCCAGTTCTGGCTGGAACGGAGCACGCCGGGTCGCTTGTCGCCGCCGCGGCGCCCAGCGGCACCCTGCATCAGGCGCCTGTGCGCCTCGCACAGCAGTCGGGTGCTGAGCGGCAGACCTTTGGGTCTCGCGATCTCGCGTCGTGCGTACTCGAGCGCATCGATGTAGTTGCAGACCTCCGCGACATCGTCGCTCCGGCTGGTCCGATTGGTGGCCTCGAACTGCAGCACGTCTCGCAGCGTCGCCTCGGTGCCCTCGATCTGCGAGGTCAGGACCGCTTCCTTCCGGACGAAGCCGAAGAGAAACCAGTGGGTGTTCGGAACCAGGCTGGCGGCGATCTCGAGGCGAGCGATGGCCGTCATGGCGCGCGCGCAGGCCGCCTCGACCGGCCCCTTCAGTCGGAGTGGCGGCCCGGCAGGGGGCAGGGCGGTCGGCACGAAAGCGCGCACGGTTTCGCCGGCGACGACCGAGACTCGATAGGTGCCGGTGGCGCGTTGCATCAGGAAACGATCCTTTCTCCACGGCCCATGCTAGAAAACGATCGCTTTCGAGTCAACGCCGAAATGAAAGGATCGCTTCGTGGAGGAAAATCGCCGAGTCATCCGAAGGCGACACGGCTCACCCAGCGACGTCAGCCCCGAGACACTCGAGGCCGCCGTGCGAGCCTGCATAGAATCGGCGTTCGTTTCGTCGGGCCGAGTGCTGGTCCATCATCGACTGCCAGTGAACGAGGTCACCATGCCCAGCACCCATGCCAACCGTCACCGCCCCGTCCACCCCGGCAAGATCCTGCACCAGGAGTTCCTCGTTCCGCTCGGGATCTCCATGTACCGCCTTGCCAAGGACACGGGCATGCCTGCCGACCGGGTCGGACGCCTCGTGCATGGCACCCGCGCGTT
>Ga0172372_10010572_pt1 | contig 11799 bp, 8 predicted proteins | sample LakKiv5m_2_FD_114544 | JGI IMG/M metagenome (GOLD analysis project Ga0172372, IMG submission 114544) | Freshwater microbial communities from Kabuno Bay, South-Kivu, Congo - kab_092012_9.5m | ecosystem: Environmental > Aquatic > Freshwater > Lake | place: Democratic Republic of the Congo... | reverse complement strand
GCAAACGGTCACCGGCGGTAACTCGTCGGTCACGGCGATGAAGGGCTCCACCGAAGAGGCCCAGTTCGCCGTAGGCTGACGCATACGGCTCGGGTAGAATCCGCGCCCCCGAATGCGTCGCGGGCGCGGATTTTCCATGAAATACGAACACATCATCCTGCCGCCATCCGGCGAGCGCATTAAGGTCAACGCTGACGGTTCGATCGACGTGCCTGATCGGCCAATCATCCCATTCATCGAAGGCGACGGTATTGGCGTCGACATCACTCCGGTGATGCGACGCGTGGTCGATGCAGCCGTGGCGCAGGCCTATGGCGTGAAACGCCGCATCGAGTGGATGGAGGTTTACGCCGGCGAGAAGGCCAATCGAGTCTGCGGGACGTGGTTTCCGGATGAATCGTTACATGCCTTGCGTGAGTACGTGGTCTCGATCAAGGGGCCGCTCGGCACGCCCATCGGTGGGGGCATCCGCTCACTCAACGTGGTGATGCGACAGGTGCTGGATCTTTACGCCTGTGTCCGCCCGATCCGCTACTTTCCGGGCGTCGCAACGCCCATGCAGGATGCCTCGCTCACCGACATGGTCGTGTTTCGCGAAAACACCGAAGACATTTACGCGGGCATTGAGTTCGCGGCAGGGTCGCAGGAAGTACAGCGCCTGATTCACTTCCTGCAGAGCGAGTTGAAGGCCAAGGGCATTCGCTTCCCCGCGAGTTCGGGCATCGGCATCAAGCCGGTGTCGAAGGAAGGCAGTCAGCGCTTGATCCGCATGGCGATCCAGTACGCCATCGAGAACGACCGGGTCTCGGTAACGCTGGTGCACAAGGGGAACATCATGAAGTTCACCGAGGGCGCCTTCCGTAACTGGGGCTATCAGCTCGCCCAAGAAGAGTTTGGCGCCACGGAACTCAACGGTGGGCCGTGGTTGAGTTTCCGCAACCCGATCACCGGGAAGGACATCGTCATCAAGGATGTGATCGCCGATAACTTCCTGCAGCAGGTATTGTTGCGTCCGGAAGAGTACGACGTGATCGCCACGCTCAACCTCAACGGTGATTACATCTCGGATGCGCTGGCGGCGCAGGTCGGTGGCATCGGCATCGCGCCGGGCGGCAACATCGGCCACGGGCTCGCGGTATTCGAGGCGACTCACGGCACGGCACCGGGCTTTGCTGGCAAGGACCGCGTCAATCCGGGGTCGATCATCCTCTCCGCCGAGATGATGCTGCGCTATCTCAAATGGACCGAGGCCGCAGATCTCATCATCAAGGGTGTGGCCAACACCATCGCTGCGAAGGAGTTGACCTACGACCTGGCGCGATTGCGTGAGGCGATTCGCGCGAGCAAGCGGGAACTGGCTGCGCGGCGCAATGTGGAAGAGGCGATGCAGCAGTTGATCCCGGGCGCGCGCCTGATGAGTTGTTCGGGTTTCGGCGAGGCCATCGTCCGACACATGGCCGACTAGGATGACGCAGGCCCTGTTCGAGCCGAAGTGTCGCCGTTGTCCACGCCTGGAAGGGTTTCGCGAGTCGACGGGCGAGCGCTACCCGGGCTATCACGCGGCCCCCGTGGCGGCCTTCGGCGATGCGGCACCGCGCTGGCTGATCGTCGGCCTCGCGCCCGGTCTGCACGGCGCCAATCGCACCGGTCGACCGTTCACGGGCGATCATGCGGGCATTCTGCTCTACGACACATTGCATGCCCTGGGCGTATCGAGCGCCGCCGTATCGGTGTCCCGCGACGATGGCTTGCAGTTGACGGGCGTGCGCATCACCAACGCAGTCAAGTGTCTGCCGCCGGCAAACAAGCCGACGCCCGCGGAAATCAGAACCTGCAACGCCTTCCTTCGCGCGGAACTTGCCGCGCACGAGGCGGTGCAGGTGGTCGTGGCGCTCGGGCGCATCGCGCACGACGCCGTGCTCGACGCGCTCGATCTGCCCCGCAGCGGTTTTCGCTTTGCGCATGCCGCGCGCCATGCGCTCGGGCCCAACCGTTGGCTGCTCGATTCGTATCACTGCAGTCGATACAACACGCAGACACGACGACTCACCCCAGAGATGTTCCACGCGGTGCTCGCGGAGGCGCGGAACCTCGCCAGCATCCGGTGATCCTGATCATCGTGCCGGCTGACATAATGCCGGGGTGACCGACTCTGCTCTCATGACGGCCCAGGCGTTTGATTCACGCGCGTTCGTGGCGAGCCTGCCGCGGCGTCCCGGCGTGTACCGCATGTTCGATGCCGCGGGGGCCTTGCTCTACGTTGGCAAGGCGAAAAGCCTGCGGGATCGGGTCGGCAGTTATTTTGTGCCCTCGAACGTGATCCCGAAGGTGCAAGCGCTGGTGGCGCAAATCGCGGCCATGGAGGTCACGGTGACGCGCTCGGAGACCGAGGCGCTGCTGCTCGAGCACAACCTGATCAAGGCGCTGCACCCGAAGTACAACGTGGTGCTGCGTGATGACAAGAGCTTCCCCTATCTTTGGTTTACGGGGGGGCACGCGTTTCCGCGCCTGGGTGTCTACCGTGGTTCGCGCAATGCACCGGGGCGTTTCTTCGGACCGTATCCGAATGCCGGCGCGGTGACGGAGGCTCTGAACCACCTGCAGAAAATCTTTCGACTGCGTAATTGTCGGGACAGTCAGTTTGCGCATCGCAGCCGACCGTGCCTGCAGCATCAGATTGGTCGTTGTTCGGCACCTTGCGTGGGGTTGATCAGCGAAGCTGACTACTCGAAGGATGTCGAAGCGGCCATGAAGGTACTGGAGGGGCGCAACGACGAGGTGCAGCAGCAGCTCGCGGCGCGCATGGAGTGGGCCGCGGAACGACTCGAATTCGAGCGGGCAGCGGCGCTGCGTGACCAGATCGCTGCCATCAAGGAATTGCAGGCTCAACAGGTGGTCGCTGCCGACGATGAGCGCGATGCCGATGTGTTCGCTTTGGCAGGCGACCCGGGCAACTATGCCGTCAGCGTGATGCCTGTGCGTGGGGGGCGCAGCCTCGGGACGCACAGTTTCTTCCCACGAGCGGATCTGGCTACGCCGGCGGAAGCCTTGTCCTCGTTCATGATGCAGTACTACGCCGGGGAGGCTCCGCCACCCGTGATTTACCCGAACCTCGAGCTCGAGGATGCGCCGGCACTCGGCGAGGCCTTGGCGGGGATGGCCGGTCACTCGGTACGCCTGCATCGCGCTCAGCGCGGACTCGCCGCCCGCTGGGTCGACATGGCGTTCGAGAACGCGCGTAACGCCCTACGCATGCGGCAGTCGCGCAAGGAGGGCTATCAGCAGTTGCAGACCGCGTTGACCGAATTGCTCCATTTGGCTGCGCCGCCCGAGCGTATGGAGTGTTTCGACATCAGTCACACCCAGGGCGAGGGTACGGTCGCCTCCTGTGTGGTGTTTGGGCCCGAGGGCCCCCTCAAGAAGGACTACCGCCGTCTCAACATTAGCGGTGTGGCGCCGGGTGACGACTATGCGGCTTTGCGTCAGGCGGTGGCTCGGCGCTATGCGCGGGTGCAAGCCGGGGAGATTCCAGCGCCCGATTTGCTCGTCATCGACGGCGGGCCTGCGCAGTTGGCTGGGGTTCGCGAGGTTTTGGCGGAGCAGGGGATGGGTGAACTCCCCGTGCTCGGCATTTCCAAGGGAGCGGACCGCAAGCCCGGTCAGGAACGCCTGCACTGGGCGCCGGCAGGCGAGGCGCCACTGATCCCTGGACCCGCGTCGCAGGGTCTGCGCTTGCTGCAGCAGATCCGCGACGAGGCACATCGTTTCGCCATCACTGGGCATCGTCGTCGGCGCGCCAAACGCTTCAACGAATCCATCCTCGAGACGGTGCCGGGGCTCGGACCCGCCAAGCGGAAGGCCTTGCTGCTGCACTTCGGCGGCCTGCAAGGCATCCTGAAAGCCGGTCGCATGGATCTTGAGCGTGCACCCGGAGTGGGCCCGACATTGGCCCAAACCCTTTATGATGCGCTGCACCCCGGCGAGTAACGCATGCTCTGGACTGTCCCCAATGCCCTGACCTGGATGCGGATCTTTTCGATTCCGCTCGTGGTCGTTTTGTTCCATCTGCCGTATCACTGGTCTGATCCGGCTGCCGGCGCGTTGTTTGCCATTGCCGGCATTACCGACACACTCGATGGTTACTTTGCACGCAAATGGGGACAAACCTCGCGGCTTGGCGCGTTCCTCGACCCGGTGGCTGACAAGCTCATCGTCGCCGTGGCCTTGGTGCTGCTCGTCAGCAAGGATCCGCGGCTCATCGTCGTGCTTCCGGCCATCGTGATCATCGGCCGTGAAATCGCGATATCTGCGCTGCGCGAGTGGATGGCGGAGATTGGGCAGCGACGCAAGGTCGCCGTATCGCGGCTTGGCAAGCTGAAAACCATCCTGCAGATCGTCGGCTTGTCGATGATGCTGATTCGCTGGGATGTATGGTTCCTGCCTACCTATCAGCTCGGCGTGGTGCTCACCGTGATTGCGGCCGTGCTGACACTGATTTCGGCCATCGACTACCTGCGTGCCGCCTGGCCGGATCTGCGCGGCGCATCCTGACGGCAACATTCCCTCGCGTCCGTTTTGCCTTGACTTGGGCGCCGGGGACACTACAATCCTCCGCCTCTGTCCCCGGGCGGGAATAGCTCAGTTGGTAGAGCACGACCTTGCCAAGGTCGGGGTCGCGAGTTCGAGTCTCGTTTCCCGCTCCATTTCTTCTTTCACGGCGCGGCTAGGTGGCAGAGTGGTCATGCAGCGGCCTGCAAAGCCGTCTACGCCGGTTCGATTCCGACCCTAGCCTCCATTCCCTATATATTTGCGCGACTTGGCCGATAGCGGGGGCGAGGGTCGATGATGCGCAAACTCCTCAGGACCATCGTCTGGATCGTAGCCACGGTCGTGGCTCTTGCCGCGCTGACGGCAGGCGGATTGCTGCTACTCGACTTGCCGAGTAAGCCGGCGAAGCCTGATGTTGAACAACTCCTCGCCAAAGCGGGCGCGTACGACGCCAGGATTCGTCGGGACGAGTGGGGTGTCCCGCACATTCGCGGAAGGCGTGACGTGGATGTCGCCTACGGTCTGGCCTATGCGCACTCGGAAGACGATTTTCCTACCATTGCGGAGGTTGTCTTCGCGGCGCGCGGGACCCGCGCCGCAGTTCATGGTGCTTCCGCAGCGCCCGGCGATTATCTCGTTCATCTGCTTGGGGTATGGCCAGCCGTTGGGGCCCGATACACGACCGACTTGCCGGCCGATGTGCGTGCCGTGCTGCAAGCCTATGCTGATGGACTGAATCACTACGCCGCGCTGAATCCCGAAGAGGCGCCCGAGGGTTTGCTGCCGGTGACGGGCGAGGACATCGCAGCGGGTTTCGTCCTGAAGGTACCGCTGTTTTATGGTCTCGATGAGACGCTTGCGCGCTTGGCTGGCGATACCGTGGCCGAGTCGACCCGGGGCTCCAATGCCGTCGTGATCGCGCCGCAGCGTTCAGACGATGGCAGCACGCGCTTACTCGTCAACTCGCATCAGCCGCTTGAGGGACCTGTGGCCTGGTACGAGGCGGTGCTGCAGAGCGAGGAAGGCTGGCATGTGGCGGGCGGTTTTTTCCCCGGCTCGCCGTTCATGCTGCACGGACATGGCGAGCGGCTTGGCTGGGCAAATACGGTCAACCGTCCGGATCTCATCGACGTGTATCGGCTGATCATCAATCCTGACGATCCGCAGCAGTATCGACTTGATGGTCGCTGGGTCGCCTTCGAGCGCAGCGAGGTGCCGCTGCGACTGCGTTTGTGGGGTCCATTTCATTGGACCGTAACCCGTGAGTTGCGGCGCAGCGTACACGGCCCTGTGATCGATACGCCCCGAGGCGTCTTCGCGGTGCGCTATGCCGGTATGAACGAAATCCGCATGCCCTTGCAGTACTACCGTTTGAACCGGGCACGCGATCTTGAGGAGTGGCGCACGGCGCTGGCATTGCAGGCCCTGCCCAGCATCAATTACCTCTACGCCGATGCCGAGGGCAACATCGGTTATGTCTACAACGGTTTGTTTCCTCGCCGCAGCGGCAATGTCGACTGGTCGGGAGAATTGCCAGGCGATCGATCGTCTCTGGTGTGGGGCGAATACCGCCCGTTCGCCGAAGTGCCGCAGTGGTGGAACCCCTCATCCGGCATCCTGTTCAACGCCAACAACACCCCGACACAGGCCACGTTGCCGCTCGAGGCTTTGGGCGATAGCCGTTTTCCAGCAGACCTCGGCGTGGAGACACGCCAAACCAACCGCGGCTTTCGTTTGCTCGAAACCTACGGCGCCGATCCGCTGATTACCGACGACGAATTCAGACGCTACAAATTCGATCTTGCCGTCAGCCCGCAGTCGGAGCTCGCGACTGTGATCAAAGATCTTCGCTCTGTTCCCCCAGCCGCGGATGACCCCGCCTTGCGGGCGGCCCAGCAGTTGCTTGCGACGTGGGATCTTCGCGCGGATCAGCGCAACCGCGCGGCCGCGCTCGGTGTCTTGGCGGCGAGTCGCGTGCTTGAGGCGAAACATCTGGCCGTGCAGCAAGGGCAGCCGCTCACCGAAAGCGCGTTGCCCGAGGCGCTACGCGCCGCCGCTGCAGAGTTGACGGCTGCGTTCGGTCGCATCGACCCGCCGTGGGGCGATGTGAATCGCTTGCGCCGCGGCAAGGTGGATCTGGCGCTGGATGGTGGGCCAGACATGCTGCGGGCCGTCCACTCCGTCATCGACGTCGATGGTAAGCGCCGCGCAGTCGCCGGGGACGGGTTCATGATGTTCGTCAGCTGGGATCGCAACGGGCGCTTGAGCAGCCAAAGCATCAGCCCGTATGGCTCGGCGTCGTCGCGTGAGCGTTCGGCCCATTACGCCGATCAGTCAGGGTTGTTCGCGAGTCAGCAAACCAAGCGAGTGTATTTCACCGAGGCGGAGCTCGCGCCGCATGTGCTGGAGGATTACTCGCCCGGGCGGCGTCAGGCAGGCCGCTCCAGCGGCAAGTTCAGGGCGACAGTCGCTACGGCGGAGTGAACTCGCCGCGGGTCTGTTGTCGTGACAGTCGCAGTGTGGTGCGCGGGACCGCGAAATCCAAACTGATGTTGTTGATCTGCTCTGGGAACACATCGTGCATCAGCGTGGACTCCACGGCGTACCGGCCCGAGATCTTGGGCGCCGGTAATTCCTGATACACGTACACGTTGTCGCCTTCGAGTTCCGCACCCACGGTGACAGGTTTCAACAGCGAGCCGTTCGGCGCGAACCAGCGCACGCTGCGTTCGACTTCGAGCGCGAGGCGCGCCCGACCTTCGACGGAGGCGGGTTGCACGTCGTCGCGCACCTCGCGAACGGCCAGCAAACGCAGGGCGTCGTGGTAATGGATGGCGTGGACGATCTCCCACTGGCCGCTGCGCAGGTTCGGCGTTACCCGCGTCAGCGTGACATGCGCGCGATGGGCGAGTGACAGCGGCGCAACGAGTGCGAGCCACACGGACGCGGCGCCCACTGCTGCAAGCTGCAGCAGCCGGCGCCGGGTCCGATGTGTCGGCATCACTTGCTGGCCGGTTGCAGCGGAATGGCCTTGTCGTCGGCCTTGGCGCCGCTCTTCGGTTCGCCCTTCAACTCGGCCAGGGCATCGAGCATCTGGTTACGACCACTGTCGCGACCTTTGAACAGCTCGATACGACTCTGCTCGATGCGCCGCGGCGTGATGTTGTTGCTCTGGTCGGCATCGGCAATGAGATGGTTGCGATCGAGCTCTACGCTCACCAAACGCTGCTTGCGGATGAACAGTTTGGTGACCTTCTCGGCGTTGTAGCGCCATACCTCGGCAGGCACCTGGTATTCCTCGGTGGTGCCATCGGCGAAGGTGAGGGTGAGCGGTAGCGGCGTAACCAGTCCGCCGAGATTGTAGAAGTCGACGAAATGCACGTGCTCGCCGGCTTTGATAGCCCGATCAAGTGCCGTACGCTCCCAAGGCTCGAGTTTGTCGCGGAATTCCTTGTACTGGTTGCGATCCTTATTGTTGACGACGAAGGGATCGTTCTCGTTGTAGAAATCCTTCAGTTCGGGGTAACGATCTACGCGGGTCTGCCGACCTTCGGCGCGGTTTTGTCGTTGCGAGTACGACTCCGGCCAGTCGGCTGCGAATTCCGCGCGGCGCAGCGGGAATTCCTTTTCCGGATCCTGCGAGGAGATCTGATAGGCGCGGATGTCACCGACCGATACGTCGACGTAGTCGGTGCCATAGAACCAGCCGCGCCAGAACCAGTCGAGATCGACCCCCGACGCATCTTCCATCGTGCGGAAGAAGTCGGCGGGCGTTGGGCGCTTGAACTTCCAGCGATTGGCGTATTCGCGGAAGGCGTGATCGAACAGTTCACGTCCCATCACCGTCTCGCGCAAGACGGCGAGCGCCGCCGCGGGCTTTGAATACGCATTGGGGCCAAACTGCACGATGGTGTCGGAGTTGGTCATGATCGGTACTTGGTCCTGCGACTGCATGTACCCGGTGATGAAATCGAGCACGTTGGTCTTGTCGCCGAAGGTCGGGAAATTATCTTCCCATTCGAGTTCGGCGATGTATTCGAGGAAGGTGTTGAGACCTTCGTCCATCCACGTCCATTGGCGCTCGTCGGAGTTGACCACCATCGGAAAGTAGATGTGACCGATCTCGTGGATGATCACGCCGATGAGTCCGTACTTGGTGTTGCGCGAGTAGGTCAGTTTCCCCGACTTCTCATCCCGCGTCGGCCGGTAGCCGTTGAAGGTGATCATCGGATATTCCATGCCGCCGCGCTCCCAGGAATTGACCGAGATCGCGACCGGATAGGGATAGGGGAAGGAGAACCGCGAGTACACCTCCATGGTGTGAACCACGGCATGTGTCGAATACTTTGACCAGATGGGCTCGCCTTCGTTGGGGTAGAAGGACATGGCCATCACGAAGGGTCGTTTGGCATCGTCCTGCCGATAGCCCATGGCATCCCAGATGTACTTGCGTGAACTCGCCCAGGCGAAGTCGCGGACGTTCTCCGCTTTGAAGCGCCACGTGCGCATCTGGTTGGTGCCCGCCTTTTCGTTCTCAAGCGCCTCCTGCGGCGTGACGATGAATACCGGGCTCTTGGCAGTTTCTGCTTTCTTGAGGCGCGCGCGCTGCGTGGCGGTCAGTACGGCGTCCGGGTTCTGCAGCACGCCGGTCGACGCCACGATGTGATCGGCCGGTACCGTCAATTCGATATCGTAGTCACCGAACTCCAAGGTGAATTCGCCGCGACCGAGAAACTGTTTGTGCTGCCAACCGGTGTAGTCGGTGTAGGCCACAAGGCGCGGGAACCACTGTGCGAGGAAGTACTGGTACGTGTTGCTGTCCGCAAAGTGCTCGTAGCCACCACGAGCGCCGATCGGTGCTTCATCGACGATATTGGCTTCCCAATCGAAGTTGATTTCGATGCTGGTGCCCGGGCGCAGGGGCTGTGGCAGGTCGATCCGCAGCATCGTGTCGTTGAGGGTGGTGCGCAGCACGCGCCCACCGGCATCGCGCACTTCGCCGATCTCGTAGCCGTATTCACGATCCTCAAAGGCATGGTGCCGGCGCAGCGCGGCGAAACTGAAGCTATCGCCAGCGCCGATGGAGTCGCGTCGCGTGCCGGAGTTGGCGGCGACCTCCGAGCGGCGTGAGATCGAATTGTCGTTGAATATGTTCTGGTCGAGTTGCAGCCAGATGTACGAGAGCGTGTCCGGCGAGCGATTCATGTAGGTGATGCTCTGACGCGCCTTGAGCCGGTGGCGCGTCTCATCGAGCGTCACCTTGATGCGATAGTCGGCGCGCTGTTGCCAATACTGTGCGCCGGGCGCCCCCGAGGCCGTACGCACCGTGTTGGGCGTCGGCAGCAGCTGCTCGAGCTGTGCGAAGCGCTGATCAGCCTGACCGGGTGTGGTTTTGACCGCCGCCGAGGCGACAACGGGGAGGAGGGTGGCGGCCAGCAACCCGGCCAGAGCGAGGGGGGTGTGTTTCATCAGCTGATTCTAACGGCGTGAACCCGGTTTGCGGGATACTTGATGCAGGCGAATTGAGGACTTGGCGATGGTGAAAAAAAGCTGGCCGCGTTGGTTGAAGGTCTTCCTCGGCACCGCCGTCGGGTTGGCGGTGGTCGCCGTCCTGTACTTCATTTGGCTGATCTTCCTCGGCGGTATCGCGATCTCCGATCGAGCGATGCTGTGGAAGATGTTGCGCGAGGAGGGCGGCGAGACGCCGAGTGCCGATCTCGTGGCGCGGCAATTGCGGGTACCGGCAGGGTTTCGCATCGGTGTCTGGGCGGAGGATTTGCCCAGTGCGCGGCTGATGGCGGGTACGGGAAGCGGCGACGTGCTGCTCACCCAGCCACGCGGCGGGCGCTTGCTGCTGCTGCGCGCTGATCGGAATGGCGATGGCCGATCCGATGGTCGGGTCGTATTGCTGGAGGGGCTCGATCGGCCGAACGGCATCGACTTGCACGAGGGCTGGTTGTATCTGGCTGAGGCCTCGCGAGTCGTACGCGTGCGGTTCGATGCGACAGCAGGGACACTCGAGGGAGCGTTGCAGCCTATCGTCACCGGGCTGACCGCGGACGGTAATCATTGGCGCAAGAGCCTGCGGGTCGGCAGCGATGGCAAGCTGTATCTCGGTCAGGGCTCTACCTGCAACGTCTGCCTCGAGCCCGATCCGCGTCGCGCGACGGTGATGCGTTTCGAGCTCGGCGGTCGCGACGGGGAGATCATTGCCACCGGCACGCGTAACCCTTATGGACTCGACTGGGCGCCCTGGGACGGGGCGATGTACGCCACGGAAAACGGGCGCGATCTCATTGGCGATGACATCCCGCCGGACGAACTCAACCGCATCGAGCCGGGACGGTTCTATGGCTGGCCGTATGTGCATGGTCGCAATATCGTCGATCCGGAGTATGGGCCCGGCAATGCCACCCGAATCGCCACCGCCACTCCGCCTGCGCACGAGTTTCGTGCACACAATGCACCGCTGGGCATTCGGTTCCTGCGCCACCCGCAGCGGGGCGCGGAGTACGCGCGGACCGCACTGGTCGCGCTGCACGGGTCGTGGAATCGATCGGTGCCTGATGGCTATGCCGTGGTGGCGCTCGATTGGGACGCCGCCGGCGGCATTCGCGAACGGCCGTTCGTGCAGGGCTTTCGCGGCGAGGCTGGGTTGATCGGTCGACCGGTCGATGTGCTCGAAGCGGTGGATGGCTCGATCTACGTCTCGGACGACTACGCAGGCGTGATCTATCGCATCACTCGCTCGACGCCCCCGCCTGCGACATGAGGCGCGGACCGCTGCAGCGACCTGCCGCGTAGCGCACCCAAGCGGTATCGGCCCAGACGTCTTGCCGGTTGCGGAACGTCGCACGGAACAACTGGCAGTGCTCGGCATCGGTAAGGCCTTCGGCCTGCATGGCGGCCACGACCGTGTCCCGCGTGATGTGGCTCGGCAGCATCCGAATGCCTCCGCCCGCGGGCGTGTCGAACACCAGCATGCGTGGCGCGCTGGTCTCGGCGTTCCAGGGTAACCACGAAGTGCCGGTCGCACTGCGACCGCGACCGGGGTTGCCCGTCGCGGCGAACTCCGCCCAATAGCCCATCATGCGCCCGCTGAGTTCGAGACGCGCCGCTGCGTTACGCTCGTGGAACAACAACTCCGAGCGCGGCCCGAGATCAAAGGAACCGAACACGAACGGAATTTCGAGACCGTGGGCTGCGCCCACCACCATCGACAGGTCGATCATGCCGTAGGCTTTACCCTGT
>Ga0172372_10010571_pt1 | contig 11799 bp, 6 predicted proteins | sample LakKiv5m_2_FD_114544 | JGI IMG/M metagenome (GOLD analysis project Ga0172372, IMG submission 114544) | Freshwater microbial communities from Kabuno Bay, South-Kivu, Congo - kab_092012_9.5m | ecosystem: Environmental > Aquatic > Freshwater > Lake | place: Democratic Republic of the Congo... | reverse complement strand
CGATCCGATCAGGCCGAGCAGGAAACCACAATCACCCTGATCGTTGCGGCCCGCGTCCCGGAAGGCTGCCTGAAACGCTTGCGGCACCATCACGGCGCACACAACCATCATGATCGAACCGATACAGGGCACCGCGCAGAGCCAGACGAGGCCCGCCGGGAGCTTCTGGTGCTGCATGGGGACGACCTTGTACGCCGACCAAATGAAGTAGGTCAGCACCACGTTGATGAGCAGCGCGAGGGCGATACCCGCGAGGGCGATACCCGCGAGCGCTGCGAGCACGCCACCCTCAGCGCCAGTCAGACCTGGATCGGAGAACGAGTTGTCCATGGCGAGAGTCCTTCCGCGCGAAGCGCGTCTTGGGCCGCAAGGCGGCCGATCACCCGGGCCTCCAGCGAAACGTCGCCTGAGGTGCGCGCAGGATAACTCGGAGCGACCGGAACTGCCCAAACGGCAGCGCTCCCAGAGCCCCGGACCGCTTCGGCATCCGCTGAAGCCGCCTCGATGCCACCACCGCTGGCGCGGGCTTTGCGTTCGGGGCGGCCCTCCGTAACCCGGGGGGCGAAGGACACACTCCACATGCGATTCGACAAGTTCACCACCCTTGCCCAGGAAGCCATCTCCGCCGCCCAGTCGGCCGCCTCCGGCGCCGGCAACCCAGAGATCACGCCGCTCCACGTCCTCTCGGCAATGCTCGCCGAGAAGTCTTCGGCGACGTCGGCGCTGCTGTTGAAGGCGGGAGTCGATCCGACGCGCGTTCGTGACGTCGCCGAGGCCGAGTTACGCCGACTGCCGAAGGTGCAGGGCGGCTCGACCGGCAACGCGTCGCGCGACTTGGTCGAGGTGCTCGGCGCGGCCGAGCGCGAGGCGCAGCGCATGAAGGACGCGTACACCTCGACCGAGCACCTCATGATTGCGCTCGCCGACGTGAAGAGTGGCGCGAAGGAGGTGCTCTCGTTTCTCGGACTCGATCGGAAGCGCGTACTCGCGGCCGTCGAAGCGATTCGGAAGGCGTCGGGAGTTTCGAACGTCGCCGATCAGAACGCCGAGCAGAACTACGAGGCGCTGAAGAAGTACGGCATCGACCTCGTCGAAAAGGCCCAGCAAGGGAAGATCGATCCGGTCATCGGCCGTGACGAGGAGATCCGGCGCTGCATGCAGGTCCTCTCGCGGCGCACGAAGAACAATCCCGTCCTCATCGGTGAACCAGGCGTCGGCAAGACGGCGATCGCCGAAGGCCTCGCGATCCGCATCGTGAACGGCGACTGCCCCGAGTCGATGCGCGACGCGCGCATCGTGGCGCTCGACGTCGGCCAACTGCTCGCCGGGGCCAAGTACCGCGGCGAGTTCGAGGAGCGCCTGAAGGCCGTGCTGCGCGAGGTCGCGTCGAGCGACGGACGCATCATCCTCTTCATCGACGAGCTCCACACGATCGTCGGCGCCGGCCAGAGCGAGGGCGCTGTCGGTGCCGGACAACTGCTCAAGCCAGCGCTTGCGCGCGGCGAACTACGTTGCGTTGGCGCGACAACGCTCGATGAGTACCGCAAGCACGTGGAGAAAGACCCGGCATTCGAGCGGCGTTTCCAGCCGGTTTACGTGGGCGAGCCGACCCTCGAGGACACGATCGCGATTCTGCGCGGTCTGAAGGAGCGCTACGAGACGCACCACGGCGTGCGCATCCAGGACGGTGCGCTCGTGTCGGCGGCGACGCTGTCGCAGCGCTACATCGCCGACCGATTCCTGCCCGACAAGGCGATCGACCTGCTCGACGAGGCCGCGTCGCGTCTGCGCATCGAGAACGACTCGATGCCCGCCGAACTCGACGAGGTAAAGCGCCGCGTGATGCAGCTTGAGATCGAGCGCGAGGCGCTGAAGCTCGAGAAGGATGCCGAGAGCAAGAAGCGGCTTGCCGCGATCGAGGCGGACCTTGCCGATCTCAACGAGAAGGACCGCGCGATGACGGCGCGCTGGGAGCTTGAGAAGAAGGAACTCGACGCGGTGAAGAGCGTGCAGGCCGAGATCGAGCGAAAGAACATCGAGCTCGAGCAGGCGAAGCGCCGCGGCGACTTCGAGGCTGCGTCGCGCATTCAGTACGGCGATCTGCGCGATCTCGAGCAGAAGCTTCGCGCCGCGGAGGAGAGCTTCCGCCGCCGACAGGCCGACGGCACCGCGATGGTGAAAGAGGAAGTCGATAGTGAGCAGATTGCGGAGGTTGTCGCGAAATGGACGGGCATCCCCGTGTCGAAGCTCGTCGAGAGCGAGCGCGAGAAGTTGCTGCACATGGAGCAGGAACTCGCGCGGCGCGTGATTGGACAGCGTGAGGCGGTGACCGCCGTCAGCGAAGCCGTGCGCCGCAGTCGTGCGGGCCTCGGCGAGGCGCACCGCCCGATCGGCTCGTTCCTCTTCCTCGGGCCGACCGGCGTCGGCAAGACCGAGCTCTGCAAGGCACTCGCCGGGTATCTCTTCGACACCGATGAGGCGATCGTGCGCATCGACATGAGTGAGTACATGGAGCAGCATGCGGTGTCGCGCCTCATCGGCTCTCCTCCGGGCTACGTCGGCCACGACGAGGGCGGACAACTCACCGAGGCCGTGCGCCGACGTCCCTACTGCGTCGTCCTCTTCGATGAGATGGAGAAAGCGCACCCCGACGTGGCGAACATTCTTCTCCAGGTGCTTGACGACGGCCGCCTCACCGACGGACAGGGCCGCACCGTCGATTTCGCGAACACGATCGTGGTGATGACCTCGAACATCGGATCGCACGCGATTCTGGAGATGACCGACCGTCATGAGGACGAGGGCGTCATCGAGGCGCACGTAAAGGGCATGCTGAAAAAGCACATGCGCCCGGAGCTCATCAACCGCATCGACGAGACCGTGATCTTCCATGCACTCGGCCGCGAGCAGCTCGGAGGCATCGTCGAGATCCAGCTGGGGAATCTGCGCAAGCGTCTCGCCGCACGCGGAATCACGCTCGGTGTCACCGCAGCCGCAACGGCCGCACTTGCGAGCGAAGGCTACGACCCGCAGTTCGGCGCACGCCCGCTGAAGCGTGTGATCCAACAGCGGATCGAGAACGCGCTCGCGGGGAAGATTCTCTCCGGCGAGATCGGCGACGGCGACAGCGTGCGCGTCGACTACCAGGGCAAGAGTTTTACCTTCACGAAGTTGCTGGCGGAAGGCGCAGCTGAAGGTCCAACGGGCGCGCAGTCAACCGAGCGCGCGCGCCACTGAAGCGCTTCAGTGTCCGGCGACCGCGTCTTCGGCTGGATTCCCTGCGCGCTCCGCGATCTTGCGGAGCGCGTCTGGTTTCATCGCATGCGGCCCGACGAACGGCCGCGCGTTGACGAAGAGGACGACAAAGCAGAACGAGATCGCAAGCGTGACGAGCGTGAGTGCGAGCTTCCGTCCACGCGGCGCGTCGCCGTGCAGCGCACCGATCGAGATGAGGAGTAACACCGCAAGGAGAAACACCACGCCCCAACGCGATTGCTTCATGTACGCCGTGCCGTCCCGGATGCGGAGCTCGCGCGCGGCGTCGACCGTATCAAGCGCATCACGCATCACATCGTCGCCGTGCAACCGGAGGGTCGCACGCAAGGACTTCAGTGTGTCGGGCCGCGCGGCGTCGACGGAACCATCGGTCAGTTTCGGCCACTCCCGATCCGCCATGTCGACCGCATAGGTGCGCACCGCACGCAGAATCGCGGAGCTCTTCTCCCCGGCAAGCGGCGGCGTCTCGGCGCCGATATCACTGGTGACGATGTCTTCCGCGTCATCGATGATCCGGCCGAGCGCCGTGGCCTCGTCGTGGATCGCCGCCTGAACGCGCTCGGAGCGTTCCCACACCCACACCGCGTTGAAGGAGATGAGGAGTCCGAAGGCGAGCGCGATCTGCGACGTCACCTCGGCTTCAAACCTTCCAAGCGCGCGGCCGTCTGCTCCGCACAGGCGTGGCACCACGAACCGGTGCACGAAGAAGGAGACGAGTCCCCAGAAGGCGAGCACGATCACCGCCATCACCGGGGTCGGCAGAGCAAGGAGCGCATCGAACACTTGGACCATGCGGGAAAGGTACCATCGGGGAATGTCTGGCTTCTTCCGACGGCTCATGACACAGAGCGGTTTCCGCAGGCAGGACTCGTGGTTCCTGTCCGCCGCGATCGTGACGATCATGTCGGGAATCGTGTATCTCGTCGGGATCGCGGCCGTGCCCGTCACCGACCGCGACGAACCGCGTTTCGCGCAGGCGTCCCGGCAGATGGCCGAGGGTGACACGCTCGGCGACTGGATCGTGCCGATGGTGGGCGACCGGATTCGGCTGAAGAAGCCACCGCTCATCTACTGGGCGCAGGCACCGGTGGTCCTCATTGCGACCGGTGGCGATCCGCGGCAGGACGAGATCTGGATGTACCGGCTACCGAGCGCGATCGCCGCGTGGCTTGCGGGCCTCGCGACGCTGTGGCTTGGTCGGCGCATGTTCGGCGGCAACGTCGGGCTTCTCGCTGCGGTGACGCTCATCATCTGTCCCGTGCTCGTCACCGACGCGCACATGGCGCGTTCGGATGAGGTGCTGCTCCTCGCGACGACGCTCGCGATGTGCGCACTGTGGTCGTGCTGGAAAGCGCATCGCATCGCACCCGACGCGCGCGGCGGGCTACCGCTCGCCCCGACCATCGCGCTCTGGTTCTGCATCGCGCTCGGCATGCTCGCGAAGGGACCGATCACGCCGTACGTCGTCGGGACGACGGCCTTTGTCTGCGCGACGGCGCGTCGCGACTGGCGCTTTCTCTGGCGGCTGCGCCCCTTCACCGGGCTTGCGGTGCTTGCATGCCTCGCGGTGCCGTGGGTGATGCTCGCCGCGCGAGAGGTCGGATGGGACACGCTACGACAGGCCTTCGACGACGAGGTGTTCAAGCGCGCGAAGGAAGGCGCCGAGGGCCACGGCGCGCCGCCTGGTTGCTACCTCGTCACGCTCATTGCGTTCTTCTTCCCGGGTTCACTCGTCACCGCACTTGCGTTCGGAAGGCTCTACCTGCGCGCTTTCGCGGCAAAGACGGCTCCTGGCGCGGGGTTCCTCGCGCGCTTCCGCACGCGCCTCCTTTCGCCGCGCGGTCGCGATGCCGAGATCTTCCTCATCGGTTGGACCGTGCCGACGTGGCTTGCGTTTGAACTGGTGGTGACGAAGTTCCCCCATTACATCCTGCCGATCTATCCGGCGATCGCGCTCTTCTCGGCGCGCTGCGTGCTCGGCGGCCTGCGCGCGATGCCGAAGAAGCTCAATGCACTCGACCGCTTCGGCTTCAGCGCGTGGATGGTCGTTGGCGCGTGCCTCACGCTCGCGGGACCGGTCATCGCGATCGTGTTGTGGTCGATGGGCGCCGTGGCGCCGGTGGTGGGAAGCTGGCCCGTGTTCGAAGCGGAGAGCGTGCTTCGCACCGTGCTCGCATCGCTCGCGACGATGACGGCGCTTGTGCTTGTTGTCGTCGCATGGCGCGCCGCCGTGCGCGACCGATTCGCGAAGGCGATGGTGCTTGCGATTCCAGCGACCATACTCGCCGAGATCGCGATCTTCGGTGCGTGGGTGCCGAGCCTACGCTGGGTCTTCAACACGCCGCGCATCGTCGGAATCGTGGTCGAAGATTCCGGCAGGACTCCACGCGACGAGGACTTTCCTCGGATCGGCGGCGTCGGCTATCAGGAGGATTCGCTCCTCTTCACGACGCGCGATCGACTCGATCGGCTCGGCGACCGGGTGAACGACACCACGCGACCTGCGATCGAGGCGTGGTGCGTCGCGAATCCCGGCGGATATCTCTTGATCCCCCGCACCGATGCCGGAGACTTCACTCGGTTTGGCGAGGTGGTCGCCGAACTGGATGGATTCAACTACTCGGACGGCGATCCGGTGGCGCACGCAGTGATCCGCATCCGCAACGCCGCAACACCATGACGATGGAAGCATGACGGAGGCGCGCGTCAGTGAGCCCGATGATGAGCCCGATGATGAGCCCGATGATGATCCCTACATTTGTCTTCGACGCGCTCGCGTTTGCGGGGACGGTGCTGATCATCGCGGGCGTGATTGCGCTCGTCGTCGGCCTGCTCGGGGCACGCGGATTCCAAGATGTCGGTCTGAAGGCACGCCCCCAGTGTGCGCGTTGCGGGTACGACCTCCGCTCGACGATGTCGCCAACGGGAAACTGCCCGGAATGCGGTGCGGATCTTTCCAAGCCCGACGCCGTGGTCGTGGCGCAGCGGCGCGTGCGCTGGAAGCTGGTCATGCTCGGCATGATGCTGTTGGCGTGTGCTGGCCTCGCCACGTGGAAACTCGACGCGAAGGGGAGAACTGCGTTGCGCTCGGCGCTTGCCGAGATGTCGTCGACGCGCGCGAATCTCGATGCCCTCTTCGCGGATGGCGATGCGGCGCCGTTCGCGCGCGACGTGCTTCGCGCCCGCGCGGGATCCGCTGCATCCGGCACACCAAGGACGATTCCACCCGACGCGCTGCTCGATCCGCTGCTCGATGCGCTCATGGAAGCGTCCGATCGGCATGAGGCAGACGCCAACGTCGCCGATCCGCTCAATCTCCTGAGTCGGGCGGACAAGGCGAGATTCGTGGCGGAGGCGATCGACGATCTTGAACTGCAGCGGCTCGAGCGCCTTGCGGTCGAGGAGTTGCTCAGAAGCAACGGACAGGAGCGACGCCTCCTCAGGATCGCGAGCTTTGCCAAGGATGCGGTCCGGTGGGAGCAGTCGAGGGATCGAATAAAGGCGCTCCTTGTGGCGACCCCGGAGGGACGGGCGCTGCTCGACTGGAGGCCAGAATCCTCGGGCACCGAAGCCTGGTCGCTTGGCGCTGTCACACTCAACAGCCTCATGGGTGATCCCCGATCGAGCGACGAAGCCCAGCGCGAGGGAGAGCTCGCGCTCATCGTCGATCAGGTGCGCCTTGAGTCGGTTGGTGGCGAATCGGCGGTGGTCGTGCCGGTCGTGTGGCCGCCTGAGAGTCGCAACAAGCGCCCATCGCCCCTGTCTGTCTCGTATCTCGCCGATGTCCCCCCGGGGAAGTACCGCCTCTCCTTCGAAGGTGCGCTCGTCCGAAATGCGAATGTCCCGAGAATCGCGGCGGGGAGGGCGAGGGGAATCGAGACGGGGATGCCGCGCAGGGATTTCAACGTCGCTGCGGCGTTGATGACGGAGGGCGCGAGAACACTCAGTCTTTCGTTGGAAGTCGAGGTCGTCGAGCCCAAGATCGTCCCGATGCCGTTCAGCAACGATGCGGCGAAGGTCGGAAGCGTGGCGAGACTACTCGAGTACGCCCGATTCATGAGGGATGGCGAGGGCAGGATCGTCCTCGATGAAGATGCGCTCATGAAAGCCTCGCCGCGGTTCCTATCGAACCCGCTCCGGTCGCAGGCGGAGATTCCGGAGACCGATGTCTTCCTCTCGATGCTGTTCGAGTTGCGGCAGCGCGGACGCACGATGAGCCTGAGCGCTATTCACATGGATGGCGACTCCCTCGCGAAGACGGACATCAACGTCGATCCGACAACGGTCGATCCGAGTCAGCCGTTCGAGTTGTTCGTTACACCCACGACGATGTGGAACGGTGCCTTCAACGGACGAAGTGGACAGCACGCTCCAATGATGCGTGGGGATGCGGCGTGGGCCGACTACACGCTCCGTTTCACAGACATGGATGCCGCACCGCAGGTCGAGACCACTGCAAAGCCACTCGCTGCGTCGGTCGGCACGCCGCGAGACGACGAGGAGGCTCGCTCCGCAGTCGAACGCTGGGCGCGTGCGCTGCAAATCCTCGAGCCGCGCCGCCGCTCCGACGGGCAGATCGTGCTCCGCTCCTCGAGGCGCGCGCAGGATGTCGCCACGCTGCCGACCGATACCAACGAGGAGCAGGCTCCCCCGCCGCTCATCTGCGATTGGCCGAGCGATCTTGCGCTGTCCGGCTGGATCGAGGCGCGACGTGACGGGCGGTTGATCGCCGAGAGCATGCGCGTGGCCGGTCCCGTGGGCGAATGGACGCCGCTCACCGCAATCCGATCGATGGCCGGCGGTCCGGAATCAAGGATGGATCTGGCGCGGTCGGAACCGTGGACCGCATCTCCGCTCGTCCTTCGATACTCGCCCGATGCGCGCATCGGAGCAAGCGACGGAAGTGGACCGTTCGCGTTCGTCGCACTTCCGTTCGAACTCCGGGAGTTGCCGGCGCGGGACGGCGCGCGCGATGCCGCGAAAGACACCGCGACCCGCGACTCGAGTTCCGACGCGACAGCCACTGAAATCCGGCCCGTGTTCGAACTTGTCTGGCTCGAGGCAGCGACAGATGCGAAGGGTGCGCCGGCTGCAGGCGGCGACGGATCGAAGTGAAGCGATCCGGATCCGCTCAAAGGAGAAGCCTCGATGAACTACCTCGTCATTCCCGATTCGTTCTGGTCGGCTCTCGGCTTCAGCGGTCCCGTGCTTGCCGTCGTCGCCGGCGCGATCGTCGCGCAGGCAATCTGGGGCGGCCGTCGCGGCTGGATGCCGACATGTCGGAAGTGCGGACACGACCTGCGTGGCGTGGCGGCGGAAACCGCGTCCTGCCCGGAATGCGGCTCCGATCTGTCGCGCCCGGGCGCGGTACGGACCGGACGCGCGCGCGTGCGGCCGCTGCTCCTCGGATTTGGCGTGGTACTCGGCTTGATGGCCGGGTTCCTCGTGTGGTACCTGCAGGTGGAGCGGATCGAGGCGATACGTGCGCGGCTGATCGCGTCGATGCCTCTCGACCGCCTGATCGAAAGCGTGCTGGCAGGCGCTTCGGGCGACAAACTCGCGCTCAAGTCGCTCGACGCACGGAGCGGTTTCAGTGGAAGGACGCGAACGATCCCCTCGGGCGAACTTCTCGATGGCCTTGTCGCCGCGATCGAGCGTCACGACGAGTCGAAGCGCGGGCCGGTCGAAGCGCGGCTTCAGCAGCTGCAGCTGGTTGCCTCCTCGCTCGATCGCGACGAGTGCGCCCGGCTGGCGGAGCTCGTGGTCGAACAGTTGGTCGCGAATCAAGGCAGGGATCGCCGCCTCCTGCAGCTTGCACTGATCGCCCAACGCAGCGGCGGTGGCGCGACGTCGGGCTTGCGCTCGGCCATCCGAGAGCGGCTGAAGGCATCCGATGAAGGGCGGCGAGTGATGTTGCCGTCACTTCCACTGGGAGCAGTCGCGTTGAGGCAACGCGCACTTGAACTTGAGTTCTCGACGATTCTCGACGGGATGGAGACCGCCGGACGGAGCGCGGTACTCGACGATCGCGGCCGATTTCTTCTCGAGCGGGCGGAATACACGCCCGCCGTCGCCGGTGCTGCCACCATCGAGTTCCGCAGCCTGCCGATGCCGGAGGAATCCGCATCGGACGAAGGATCATCACGAACGCGACTGCTTGTCGATGCATCGTCCGGCAAGGGGCGACTCGTGCTGACCGGTGTGTATGTACCACCCGAAGCTCTTCGAGCGGATGCAGTCATCACGCTTGAGGACGCGCGCGACATCGCCAGCGCGATCCCGTACACGATGGAGAAGATGCTCGACGTGCAGTCGCCGCCAGTCTTTCAACCAACGCTCGTCACGGATGAGGCGGTGCTCGAGGCGGTCGCCCTCTCGTGTGGCAATGCGACCTTCGGCGGACGCGCCGGTGAGTTGATGCTGCTCAAGCTCGACGTCTTCGCGCGCAACGCGCGAGGTGCCGCAGTCCCACCGACGAGTTACTCCTTCGACATACTCGTTCTCCAGGATGGCGTGACCCGACGCATGGGAATCCTGACCGGCAGCGCCAGAAGTCGGTCGGTCTCGGGCGGCTCGATGCCGAGGGCGGTCGACGCGACGCGGCCTTTCGAGATCGTGCTTCGTCCAGATCTTGCGCGGATTGCGATGCTCGACGAGAACAGTGCCCGGATTCTGGGCGACGACTTCCTGTGGGCCGAGTTTCGCCTGAAGTTCCCAAGTTCGATCCTGCCACCGAAGGTGGAGTGGACCGCACTACCTTCCGGCGATGTGAAGCTTGAGCCGCTTGAGGCAACGACGAAAGTCCCGCTGCAGAGCGCCAGGTCGACAGAGCGGACGGGCGCTGGAACGCCCGCGGATATCAATGACGCTTCAACCGTCGAGCGCGCTGCGGCGGCCGATACGGTCGAGGAGCGGTTGCAGCGACTTGCCGCGATGCTCATTCCGATGCGGATCGGCGAGGATGCGGAGGCCTTTCAGGGCTCGGGGCTCGCGATCGCGGCCGCAGATGCCGCGGCGGCTGTACTCGCTCGAACGTTGCCTCTCTGCGGCACTCTCGAGGCCCGCTCGGAAGGCACGCTGATCGCACCGGCACGTGTCATCGTTGGCAGCGTACTGCGTGAGGACTCGGCTGCGTTCGAAGCCCCATTCGCGTTCTTCGTGCCTTCCGATCTCGGAGACGAACCCACCGTCGTCGTGCGGTATACGCCCGACCCGGATCTTGCGGTGCCGACGGTAGAAGGGGCCGTGCAGTTCGTCGCGCTGCCGTTCGAGCTCGTCTACGAAGGCAAGAAGACGCCCAAGTTGCGCTTGCTTCCGAAGCTCGCGCCGTGATTGACGGCGGCGCGGTCAGCCAAAGAACGCGGCGCCGCGTTGCGCGATGGTGCGCTCGTCGTCGGCGGTGAAGGTGCGTTCGGCGCGCGTCGCGACGCCGATGACGCCGAGCACGCGACCATCCGCTGCGAGCACGGGTACCGCGACGCTCCCGGCGAGGCCGGTCGCGCGTGCGCCGGGGCGGACGTCGCCGGTGGTGTCTTCTTGGAGGTTGCACGAGTTGACCGCGCAGCGCCGCTCGGCGGCGAGCCCCGCCATACCCTTGCCGACCGGAACGACTTTGACGATCTCGATCACGGGCGCGGGGATGCCGATCGCGCAGCGGAGGTGCAGCGATCCGTCGGCTACGGATGCGTGGACGGTGCCGCTGTCAGCGGAAAGGTCGCGCAGGATGGAGGCGAGGAGATCGAGGTCGGCCTGCGCGAAGGGCTTCGAGGACGGCGTGGACTGGGTCATGGCGGCGAGGATAGCGCAGTGCCAACTGGTGCACGGCACGTGCCAACCGGTGCCAGGCACCACACGGCACGTGCCGTGCACCGACACCCCATGACGTCTTTGACGTCTTTGATGACGTCTTGACCTACTTCACCTCCGCGCATCGGCGTCGATCGCGATTTGTGCGCGTTTCACGTGATGCGAGCGGATGCACACTTCCACTGATCGTATAAATCGCAGAGGCCACAGACCCGTTTGCCGGAGCTCTGGCGCGCCAACCGCACAGCAAAGCCCACAGAAAAGCCCACAGTAAAGCCCACAGAAAAGCCCACAGAAAAGCCCAGAGTAAAGCCCAGAGTGAAGCCAAGTGCCAGGCGGTGCACGGCACGTGCCAGCCGGTGCCAGGCACCACACGGCACGTGCCGTGCACCAACCCAAACCCCCCCATCACCGCAGTGATTCTGGAATGTCGAGCCTCATCCTTCTCATCCCCGACTGGTTCACGAGCGTGGCGCTCGTTCTGAGCGGCCCGTTCCTGATGCTCTCGCTCGTGTTCCTTGGCGTCGCTCTCGGCGGCCGTCGCGAAGGCAACGCCATCCGATGCCGACGATGCCGACACGAGTTCACCCGCGCCATGCCGATTCCCGCAGCCTGCCAGGAGTGCGGCGCATCAACCACCGCGCGGAACGCCCTCGTGCTCGGTGACTGGCGCCCCCGCTGGCGCGTGCTTGCCTTCGCCCTCGCAGGCCTCGCCAT
>Ga0172372_10010570_pt1 | contig 11800 bp, 10 predicted proteins | sample LakKiv5m_2_FD_114544 | JGI IMG/M metagenome (GOLD analysis project Ga0172372, IMG submission 114544) | Freshwater microbial communities from Kabuno Bay, South-Kivu, Congo - kab_092012_9.5m | ecosystem: Environmental > Aquatic > Freshwater > Lake | place: Democratic Republic of the Congo... | reverse complement strand
AGGCGACGGCCACCGTCCACACGGCGCACCACCCGGACCTGGAACCCCTCGCTCAGCCCGTCGGGCAGGATGCCGCCCCAGGGGACCAGTTCCACCACCTCGCCGCGCTCCTCCTCGAATCGATCATGGATCTTCATGGCGGACAGTCTGGCGCCCCCCATCCGACAAAGGGTGTCCGAGGGTCCAGATTTTCGTCCGTCACGCGAACGTCACGCCCTGCGGGCCGTGGTTTCGGCCAAAGACCGCCGATTCGGCTTGAACCCGGACCCGGCCGGCCGCATGAAGCATCCCCGTGCTGGACAGCGCATCGGACCTGATCGTCGCAAAGCCCAAGGGCCCCGCGAAATCCCCCCGCAAACCCCGGGGCAATGCCACGACGGTCTCCCCGGCTCCCGGGATCGAGCCGGACGTGCCGCGGATCAAGAACTACGTGCTCGACACCAACGTCCTGCTGCACGACCCGAACGCGCTGCTGAACTTCCAGGACAACCACGTCTTCATCCCCATCGAGGTGCTGGAGGAGGTGGACAAGTTCAAGCGCGAGACCAGCGAGCGTGGCCAGAACGCCCGGACCGTCTCCCGCCGCCTCGACGCCCTCCGCCTCCAGGGCAATCTCAACAAGGGGGTCGCCCTCGCCACCGGGGGTCGCCTGCAGATCATCTTCCTGGCGGCCGCCTCCTCGGGACCGGCGCGGGACGTCATGGCCGGCGGCAGCATGGACAACCGGATCCTCGCCCAGGCGCTGTCCATCCAGGCGCAGCAACGGTCCCGCCCGACCATCCTGGTCACCAAGGACATCAACCTGCGCCTCAAGGCCGACGTCTATGGGCTGCCCGCCGAGGACTACGAGACCGACCAGGTCAACCTGAAGGACCTGTACACCGGGATGTTCGAGCTGGTGATGCCGGCCTCGGCCATCGCCGGGCTGAAGCTCAACGGCGAGGTTCCCCTGCCGGCCGGTCGGGTGCGCTTCGCCAACGAGTACTGCACCCTCGCCGAGGAGGGAAACCCCAAGCGGACCGTGCTGTGCAAGGTGGACGCCAGCGGGACGAAGCTCGTGCCGCTGCAGGACTGCCAGAACGTCTGGGGCATCCGACCGAAGAACCGGGAACAGCACTTCGCCCTCGACGCGCTGCTCGACGAGCGGGTCCGCCTCGTGACCCTGATGGGCAAGGCCGGCACCGGCAAGACGCTCCTGGCGCTGGCGGCCGGCCTCAAGCGGACGGTCAACGACCGCGAGTTCCGCCGCCTCGTGGTCGCCCGACCGACCATCTCGATGGGCAAGGAGCTGGGTTTCCTACCCGGCTCCCTCGACGAGAAGCTCTCGCCCTGGATGCAACCCATCCACGACGCCCTCGAGATGCTGGGCGACCTGAACATGGGCCATGAACACCGCCGGACCGCCGACATGCTCCGAAGCGGCACGATCGTGGTGGAGGCGTTGAGCTACATCCGGGGTCGCAGCATCGCCCACCAGTTCATGATCGTCGACGAGGCGCAGAACCTGACTCCGCTGGAGGCCAAGACCATCCTGACGCGGGTCGGCCACGGGACCAAGATCGTGCTGACGGGCGACCCCTACCAGATCGACAACCCCTACGTCGACGTGGCGTCGAACGGGTTCAACTACGTGATCAGCCGCTTCAAGGAGCAGGCGCTGGCCGCGCATGTCGAACTCCAGCGGGGAGAGCGCAGCGAGCTGGCCGAACTCGCCGCGAACATCCTCTGAACCGGATCCGGCGGCGGCCGTGGCCGCCGCCGCCGCGTCACAGGGCGAAGGCGCTGATCCCCACGAGGGTCCCCGCCGCGCCGAGCCCGAGGCCGATGTACCAGAACAGGCGCCAACGGGACAGGATGGCCACCGAGCAGATCACGACCGCGATCTGCAGGGCCAGGGCGCCCTGGTCACACCGGTCGTTGATCCGTCCATGGGCGGCCGCGGCCGCCTCGAACTGCTCGGCTTCCTTCTTGATGTCCTCCTTCTCCGAGCCGTAGCGCACGACCGAGGCGGCCGCCTTCTGCATCGACACGGAAAGCGCCCTCCGGCGGGAGACCGATTTGGGATCCACCGTCCCCGACTCCGGCTCGGCGGGCCTCAGGTGCGAAAGGATTTCCAACTCGGTCTCATAGAGGTTCTGTTTGATGCTCTTCGACTGGTAATAGCCCCAACGATTGGCCGCCTCGCTGGTCATGAGGATGGCGTCGGTCTTGGCGTTGTCGCCCTTGTTTTCAATCACCGCGAGGACGACCGCCAAGAGAGCGATGGTGATGGCCACCTGTTTGCTGAAGGGATCGTTGGCTTCGGGGATCTCCGGAGTCTCTGCCATGGAAACGAGGGTTGGGCGACCGAGCGTTGAAGGACGACACGGGGCAATCGGACCCGTGCCCTGAATCTTGGGAACCCATGAAACGGGGCCGCCAAGGACTCATGTCGGACGCAGGGCACCTCGTCAAGGCGTCGGCACGAAAAAAGGCGGGATGGCCACGCCTGGGTCGGACCCACTGCGAAGTCACCCCACCGGGGCGACGGGGCGACGGTGACGAACATGAAAAACCCGGGCCCCGGGATCCCGAAGATCCCGGGGCACGGGCTGAAAAACCAGCATCCGGAGGGAACCTCCGCAACGACGGGTCAGTAACGGTCGCCGCCGCCGCGATCCCCGCGCCAGCCGCCGCCGCCGCCACCACCGCCTCGGTCGCCGCCGCGGTCACCGCGCCAGCCACCGCCACCGCCACCACCGCGGTAGCCGCCACCGCCGCCGCCACCGGGCGGGCGCTCCTCGCGGGGACGGGCGATGTTGACGGTCAGCGCGCGGCCGCCCAGGTCCTTGCCGTGGAACATCTCCACGGCGCGGTTGGCCTCATCGGGAGTGGAAAACTCCACGAAGGCGAAACCGCGGGACTTGCCGGTCACCCGGTCGAGCATCAGGTTCACGTTGGTGACCACACCGGCCGCCGAAAAGTGATCCTGGAGGTCACGTTCCTGCGTCTGGTAGGACAGGTTTCCCACAAACAAACGGGAATTGTTATCCATACGACTTTTGGCCGCTCTTCAACCGAGTGAGGGAAACTGCACCAGCAGACTTCAATTGCGGGGAATGGGCTAACGCTACCTCCACAAACCGTCAACGTGACGCCGACACTTCATGTTCCAAACGGACGTACGAGTGATAACAAACCTCGGAAGATGGTCAAATGCATAATAGTATTACATTCCGGTGGCGGATTCTTCATAGATAGGGGCACCGATCCGGGACTGGCTGGACTCCCTGCAGATGGATCGCCCGGCGGGGCTTGCCTTGGATGACGACCTTTCCCGACTCTCCAGAGCCGACCCGAATCCACCCAACCCTCCGTCCCAACGCTCGTCATGATCCCTCTGCACACCCTCCGCGCCGGCGTCATCGGCACCGGCTTCATCGGTCCCGTTCACATCGAGGCCCTCAAGCGCCTGGGGGTCCAGGTCACGGCCGTCTGCGGGTCGACCGCCTCGGCCCGCGACTGCGCCGCCCGATGGGGGATCCCCGACGTGTACGGCGACCATGACGCGGAGGCACTGGTCCGCTCACCGCAGGTGGACGTCGTGCACATCACCTCGCCCAACAAGGTGCACGTGGCGCAGGCGCTGCAGGCCCTCAAGGCCGGCAAGCACGTGGTCTGCGAGAAGCCGTTGGGCATGGATTCCAAGGAGACGGCCCGCGTGGTCGCGGCCGTGAGGAAACCCGCCGCCCCGGTGTTCGCGGTGAACTACATGTGCCGGTTCTTCCCGGCGGTCCTGCAGATGCGGGCCATGGTCGCCCGCGGCGATCTCGGCCGGGTCATCCATGTGCAGGGGCACTTCTTCCAGGACTGGCTGTTGCACGACACCGACTTCAACTGGCGTCTGCTCGCCTCGGAGGGGGGCAAACTGCGGGCGGTCGGAGACATCGGCACCCATTGGATCGACGCCGTCTCGTTCATCCTCGGAAGCCGGGCCGAACGGGTCTTCGCCCACCTCGAGACCTTCCACAAGACCCGGTACCGGCCCCGGGGGGCGATCCAGACCTTCGCCAAGGCGGGCCCGGATTCCCGGATTCCCTACACGGTCGACACCGAGGATTTCGGCAGCCTGCTGCTGCGCTTCGGACGGTCCGACCACGGGTTCGCCGAGGGCGTGCACGCCAACGCGTCGATCTCGCAGGTGGCCGCCGGGTGGAAGTGCAGCCTGTCCCTGGGCATCTACGGCACCCGGGGCAGCGTCCGATGGGACTTCCAGCAGCCCAACGAGATCCTCGTCGGCCGGCGCGACGGGCCGAACGAGATCCTCCAGCGGGGCACTCCGGGCTTCCTGGAGGACGTGGCCGGGTTCACCGACACCCCCGGCGGACATCCCGAGGGCTTCCCCGACAGCCACAAGATGCACTACCGGGCCGTCTACGGGCACATCGCCAGCGGGCGCAAGACGCCCGTGCTCTTCGCCACGGCCGAGGACGGCCACCACGAGGTGCGCCTGTGCGAGGCGGTGCTGCGCTCCAGCCGCTCAGGGCGCTGGGTTCGGATCTGACGGGGCGGACGGAACGGGAGCCGGGGCCGGCCCGGCGGGGGCGAACGGCTCGTCGGGGGCCGACGCCGGCACGGCCTTCTTCCAGATCGGCACCACCCGCTTCATCTCGTCGATGAGCCACTGGCAGGCCTCGAAGGCCTCGGCGCGATGGGCTGCGACCACCTCGACCCAGAGCGAAGCCTCGCCCACCGCCACCCGGCCGATCCGGTGGACCAGACGCACCGATTCGATCGTCCCCCGCCCGGCCAACCGGTCGAAGAGCCGGTGGAACTGGTGCTCGGCCATGGGGACAAAGCAGGTGTAGTCGAGGGCGGCAATGGACGCATCCCCCTCCCGGCCCCGGACCACGCCGGAGAACGCCACGACCGCGCCCATGCCTGCCGACAGGCTGCGGACGGCGATCAGGGCCGCCTCGTCGATCGGGTCGGTGGTGATGAGGAGGGATCGGTTCATCCGCCTTGGACCGGTGGGAAGAGGGAGACCCGATCGCCCGCCGACAGCACGTGGGTGTCGTCCTGGTACTCGACCCCGACGGCGACCAGGGTGGAGCGCCTCAGGCCCGCCAGGGCCGGGTGGTCGACGTAGACCCGCTCCAGCAACGCCCCCACCGTGGCGCCCTGGGGCAGCTCGACCGAGGTCTCGGGACGGCCGGCCAACTCGGCGAAATACGACCAGAACGTCACGGGGATGGTCATGCGGCGGATTTCCGTGCGGACGCCGGGCCCGGCTTCGGGGCCGGCTTCGGGGCGTACACCTCGGGCTTGAGCACCCCCACGAAGGGCAGGTTGCGGTAGCGCTCCGCGAAATCCAGGCCGTAGCCCACGACGAACAGGTTGGGGATGCGGAAGCCCACGTAGTCGGCCTCGAAGCTGCCCACCCGCCGGTCCTTCTTGTCCAGCAGCACGCAGGTGCGGATGGAGGCCGGCTTCAATGCCGTGATCTTCTCGGTCACCGCCCGCAGGGTCTTGCCCGTGTCGAGGATGTCGTCGACGACCAGCACATGGGCCCCGCAGACGTCGAGCTTGAGTTCCTTGTTGAACACGAGGTTGCCGGACTCGGTTCCCAGGCCATAGCTCGAGACGCCGAGGAAATCGACCCGCAACGGGAAGGGCAACCGGCGCAGGAGGTCGGCGAGGAACAGCACCGTGCCGCTGAGCAGCGAGACCACCAGGACGTCCTTGCCGGCGTAGTCACGGGCGATGGCCCGGCCCATCAGGGCGATGCGCCGCTGGAGATCGGCTTCCGGGATGAGCACGCCCGCCAGGTCGGGACGCTGGCTGGCCGGGATGCGGCGGGTGAGCTTCTCGGCAAGGGGAGGCTTGGACAGGGGCATGGGAAGGGGCCTGGGATCGGTTGGGTCGGACGGGACGGCGGATTCCGGTTGGGAAGCGTCGACCGGCGCTGGGTCGGGCGCCACGCAGTCTCTGCCACAGCCCAGGCCCGGTGTCCAATGCGACCTCGGGTTCGCCGGCCATCGAGTTCGACCGCCGCGCTGGGCGGAGGCCATCCCACCCTCGGTGGGACGCGTCACGGCGGCATCGGAACCACTCCCGCCGACCCGATCAGATGTGGCGCGAATCGTCGGCGTCCTTGGCCTGGTAGCCGGAGTCCTGCCGCTTGAGGTTCACCTCGTTCTTCTTGACGTAGGCGGCGAACACGTCGTCGGCGCTCATGCCGAGCACCTGGGCCATGCTGATGAGGAAGTGCAGGCAATCCACCACCTCGACCCGGGCATTCTGCTCGTCGAACTTCTGGTACTTGGCCCACCACTTCCAGGGCACGCTGTCGGTCAATTCGGCCAGTTCCTGGGAGAGGGCCCTGGTGTAGTTGAGGATCCACTGGGTCTTTTCGGCCTCGGTCATCGCGTCGGTGTGGACGCCGATGCGGGCGTTGAGGGCCTTCTGCATGCGGAAGAGTTCGCGCCACTGGTCGGGTGTCTCCATGGGGCCTCGAGGGTCGCGGTGGTCCGGTGCGGGCGGAAGCGCAAAATCCGCCAATTCCACGATCCCCAGCGCGGTCGACCCGCCCCGGTCCGGGCCCGTCGAAGCGGCCCTCATCCGGCCCCTCATTCCGGGGCAGACAACCCGGTCCGGGTGCGATTCCATCGGGGTCTCCGGGCATGAACCGCAGCACCACGCCATGGCAGCAGGAGACCGAGACGCTACTGGCCCGCCACGAGCGGGAGCCCGAACACCCACGCCAGGTGGCCCGGCTGGCGCTGGAGCTGCACGACGCGCTTCGACCCATCCATGGGCAGGGAGCGCGCGAACGCGGACTGCTCGAATGCGCCGCCCTGCTCCACGACATCGGTTGGTCGGTCAGCGGGCCGGACGGCAAGGGCCATCACAAGGCCTCGGCACGGATGATCCGGGAATCGACCTGGGAGGCCCTGAGTCCCGTCGAGGTGCGCTGCGTGGCGGCCGTGGCGAGGTACCATCGCAAGGCCCTGCCCGACCCGGACCACGAAGACCTCCAGGGCCTCCCGGCGGCCGACCAGGCCAGAGTCGCCTGGATGGCCGCCTGCCTGCGGACGGCCGATGGGCTGGATCGACGCCATCTCCAGGCGGTGGACTCGGTCTCGGCCCGCCCCGCAGGCGGGGGCATCGAACTCCAGGTGGTCGCGCGTGGAACCATCGACGAGGAACTTGCCGCCGCGGATCGGAAGTCGGACCTGCTGCGGCGGCTGCTCCCCGGACCGTTGACCTTCCATCCCGTGCGCCCCGCCGATGCGACGCCATAGCCACCGCTCCCGCCTGCCATGACCGCCCCCCGGACCCAACAGCGGCAGGATCTCTGCGCCCACTGCCAGGGTCCCCTGCCCCCGGGTTCCGACGCCGGGGATCTCGGGGTGGACCGCCGCTTCTGCTGCTACGGCTGCCGCCTGCTGGGCGAGCGCCCCCCGATGGATCCCGCCGACGGGGCCGACACCCCCGCCCGGGGCCGGGGTCTTTTCCGGATCGTGCTCGGCGCGGTGGCCGCCAGCCAAGCCATGCTGCTCGGGTTCGCCCTCAACCTGTCGGAGCCCGATGGGATCGTGCGTCACGCCCTGCACGGGATTCTCGTCGCCCTGACGCTCGGGGTGCTCGGGCTGCTGGGCCCCCCGCTGCTGCGGGCCGCCTGGGACTGCGCCTGCCGCCGGACCCTCGGGCTCGAGCTGCTCTTCCTCTCGGGCGTCCTCGGGGCCTTCGGGGCCTCCCTCCAGTCGACCCTGCGGGGCTCGGGGCCGGTCTACTACGAGGTCGTGGCGGTCCTGCTCACGGTGTACAGCGCCGGAAAGGCCCTGACGGCCCGGGCCCGGGAACAGGCGCTGGCGGAGACGCGACGGCTCGACGAGACGTTCTCGACCGCCCTGCGCATCGGACCGCCGGAGGGTCGCGTGCCCGTGCAGGAGATCGTCGCCGGCGACCTGGTGCGGGTCCTTCCCGGGGAGCCCATCCCGGTCGACGGCGTGGTGGTCCGGGGCGAGGGCTTCGTGCGCGAGACCCCGCTCACCGGTGAACCCGAGCCGGTGGTCCGGCGGGTGGGTGATGCGGTGATGGCCGGGGGCTTCAGCGAGGACGCCGAGCTGGTGGTGCGCAGCGGCGGCTCCGGCCGGACCCGCGGCCTCGACGCGCTCATCCGCCGCGTGAACGAGGCCCGGGCGACCCTGGGGACCAGCCAGGCGCAGGCACAGGCCGACCGGTTGGCCCGACTCTTCCTGCCCGTGGTGATCGCCACGGCCGTGGGCGCCTTCCTCTGGGCCGGTCTGCGGGGCGACTGGGCGGGCGGCCTCTTCAACGGACTGTCGGTGCTGCTGGTGGCCTGCCCGTGCGCGCTGGGCCTGGCGACGCCCCTGGGCCTGTGGCAGGGCATGGCCACCCTCGCGGCCCGCGGCCTCGTGGTCCGGGACGCCCGCGCCCTGGAGCGCCTGGCCTCGGTCACCCTCGCCGCCTTCGACAAGACCGGCACCCTCACCGAATCCCGCCTGAGCCTGGTGGACCTCGTGACCCGGGGCGACGCGGCCGACCGCCACCGATGGCTGGCGATCCTCGCGGCAGTCCAGGAGCGCAGCCACCACCCCATCGCCAGGGCCTTCCAGGGGCGGCTGCCCGGGGGCCACCCGGAGATCGGCCCGCGCGTGGAGGCCTTCCAGGTGGTGCCGGGCCAGGGGGTCCAGGCCAGCGTCACCATCGGATCCGGGCCGCCGAGGACCGTGCGGATCGGCCGGAGGGACTGGGCCTGGCAGTCCGGGGCCGATCCCGGCCTGGAGGAGCGGCTGCAGGGTCCCGGAAGCCGCGTCTGGGCCTCGGAGAATGGTTCCCCGGTGGCGGTGGGGCTGGTCCGGGAGCGGCTCCGATCCTCCGTGACGGCGACCCTCGAGGACCTCGAGCGGATGGGCGTGTCCGCGCGGGTGTTGTCGGGCGATCGCATCGACCGAGTCCGGGAAACGCTCGCCGGGGTCCTGAGCCTCGCCGACCCGGCGGACGACGACGGCGGGCGACGGCTCGACGGGGGCCTCGGACCTCTCGACAAGGCCGGGCAGGTGCGTCGCTGGCAGGCGGCGGGTCATCGGGTGCTCTTCGTCGGCGACGGCATCAACGATGCGGCCGCGCTGGCGGAGGCGCACGTCGGCATCGGGTTGCTCGAGGGCGCCCCGCTGGCGTCGGCCAGCGCCGAGGTCGTGCTGTGCGGGGACGACCTGCGGCAGATCCCGCAGGCCGTGGCCGTGGCACGCCGGGTGCGCGACTCCATCCAGGCCAACCTGCGCTTCGCCGTGGCCTACAACGGCCTGGGCATGGCGCTGGCCGCAACCGGCCACCTCCATCCGGTGGTCGCCGCCCTGCTGATGGGGGGCAGCAGCGCCGTCGTGGCGTGGCGGGCCTGGCGCGGAGGATCCTGCCATGCGGAGGAACCACCGCGGGTCGACGCCGGCCCCGACGCGCCGGACGATGGCCGGGCGGCCCTGCGACGCAGGGATCGCGTGCGGACCGCGATCGCCTGGATCGTCCCCGCCGGCTTCGTGCTCCAGGTGCCGTGGCTCATCGGGCTCGGAGGCCTGGGCCCGGGAGCGTCGGCGACGGTGGGCGGCATCGGACTGCTCGGGGCCTGGGCATCGACCCGGGCGGCGTCCCCGGACCCGACCGGAGACCGGCGCCGCCCCGGACCGTCCTTGCCCGCACCCAACCCCTCGACCCGTTGGGCACCGATGGTCTGGGGCATGCTGGGTCCGGCGAATCTCGCCATGCTGGTGGGCTGGTGGGCCGACGCCGGGTTCGGGCCGGTGATGCGCGAGGGGGTGTGCCTCTGCTGCTCGGGCCACCGATTCTTCGGCTTCGGCGCCGGGGTCCCCTGGATGACCCTCGCCATGGTGGCCGCCGGCCTGCCCTTCATGCGCAGCGCCATCCTCGCATGGCCCGGCCCCCGGGCCCGACTGGCCGTCGGGGCGGCCCTGGCCCTCTCGATGGCGGGCGGCATGGACTGGGGAGCGACCCGTGCGCTGCGCTGGGCCGGCCCTGGGCATCCAGGCCAGTTCCTCATCGCCTACGCCGGAATGACCGCCGGCATGATGGCCGGGATGCTCTTCACCTGCGGCGTGCTGGAGGCCATGCGCCGCCGGGTCCGGTGAACGGCTCCCGGACGGAATTCCCCCGGGACCGGAGCCCGCTGGCGGACTCCCGGACTCCGGTCGGCCCTCCTGTTGGCCGGGATTTGCCTCGGGCCCGGTTCCGGCGGATTCTCCGCGACCGTGACACCGTCGTCCGATGCCGCCCCCCGCCTGCGGAATCTCCGCCAGGCCCTGTTGGACCTGCACAAGGCCCTGCTGGACTCCGAGCGCGTCGGCTACGAGGCCACGGTGGGACCGATCGCCTCGCCCCACCACTTCCTGCGACTGCTCTCGGGCGACCCGTGGTTCGCCTGGCTGCAACCGCTCTCGCGCCTGATCGTCACCCTCGACGAGACCCTGGACCGCCGCATCCCGCCCACCCCGGACGAGGCCTCCCACCTGCTGCGGCAGGTTCGCCAGATGCTCGTGGCCTCCGAAGAGGGCCACGGGTTTCCACGCAGCTATTTCGAGGCCCTGCAACGCGACCCCGACGTGGTGTTCGCGCACTCCCGGGTGGCCCTGCTGCTCCGCTGAGGGCCGCAAACGGCCCGGCCCACGCATCGGGGATCGTCACGACCGATACGAGGCCCCGGGCCTCAACGCGCCTCCTTCAATCGGGCCCGTACCAGTTCCGGCAGGTATTTGGTGGGCACCGAACCATGGGAGATCACGGCCTCGTGGTAGCGGCCCAGTTCGAAGCGCTCGCCGAGTTCCCGCTCGATCTCCTGCCGCAGGCGGTGATGGGCCATGCGGCCGACGAAATAGGTGCTGAGCTGGGTGCTGCTCTGCTTGGCCCGGATCAGCTTCAGGCGGGCCTCGCCCTCCGACTGGAAGGCGCCCTCCACCATGAGCTTCATGGCCTGATCGTCGGTCATGCGGGTGCAGTGCAACCGGTGGTCGAGGATGGCATTCACCACCGCCCGCAGGTAGAACTTGAGCTGCATCAACCGGACCCGCAGATCCCCGTCGGCATAGCCCTGGTCGAGCATCATCTGCTCGGTGTACACGGCCCATCCCTCGACGAAGGCCCCCGACTGGAGCACCCGTCGGATGGGCGAGGTGGATCGATTGGCATATTCCAACTGCACATAGTGCCCCGGGTAGGCCTCGTGGATCGTCAGGATCTGGAGCATGTGCTGGTTGTATTCCTCGAGGAAGCTGCGCACCCGGTCGGCTCCCCAATCCGCCGGGGGCGGGCTGACCGCATAGAAGCTCACGGCGGCCGGATCCAGAGGCGGAGCCGACTCCATGTAGGCCAGCGAGTTGCCCCGCTTGAACTCGGGCATCTCGATGACCTGGCAGCGGTCCGGTTCGGGCAACCGCAGGATGTCCCGTTCGCGGATGAAGTCCTTGATGCGATCGACCGACGCACGCGCGTCGGAGACCAGGGCCTCGGCGGCCCCGTGTTCCTGGCTGACGGCCTGGATCACCCGGGCCACCAACTGGCGGCGTCCTTCGACATCGTCGGGCGGCAGCGGCTGGCGCGGGAAGTAGCGGCTCCACAACTGACGGGAGATGACCCGCAGCTCGCCGTTCACCCGGGCGAATTCCGACTCGGCGTCGGCCAGCACCTGGTCGGCGCCGACCCCGGCATCGAGCACCCACTCGAGTTTCTGGGCGAATCGCTTCCGCCCCAACCGCCATTCGCCCGTCGCCCGGGGCAGGAGCTCCTT
>Ga0172372_10010569_pt1 | contig 11800 bp, 10 predicted proteins | sample LakKiv5m_2_FD_114544 | JGI IMG/M metagenome (GOLD analysis project Ga0172372, IMG submission 114544) | Freshwater microbial communities from Kabuno Bay, South-Kivu, Congo - kab_092012_9.5m | ecosystem: Environmental > Aquatic > Freshwater > Lake | place: Democratic Republic of the Congo... | reverse complement strand
GCTCGGCGAGCGCATCAGCGCCACCAACATCGTCGAGAGCATCTCCGAGGAGAAGACGACCCGACTCGGGCGCGGCTACTTCTGCACCTGGCTCACCACCTACACCGACGAGTCAGGCGACGTCGTGGGCCGGCAGCGCTTCCGCATCCTCAAGTTCGCCCCGGGGAGCGCGTGATGGCCACGCCCCTGCGACCCACCATCTCGCCCGACACCGCGTTCTTCTGGGACGGTCTGCGCGAACACGTCCTGCGCATCCAGCGCTGCATGTCGTGCGGCGAGCTCCGCCATCCGCCGCGCCCGATGTGCCCCTCGTGCAACTCGCTGGAGTGGGACACGATCGAGGCCTGCGGACAGGGAACGCTGCACAGCTTCGTGATGCCACTGCACCCGCCGTTCCCCTTCCTCGACTACCCCTACATCGTGGCGCTGGTCGACCTCGCCGAAGGCGTGCGGCTGGTGAGCAACCTCGTCGACATCGCACCGGCCGACGCCCGGATCGACATGCCCGTCGAGGTGTGCTTCGCCGAATTCGACGGAGATCTCGTCCTCCACCAGTTCCGACCGAGGGAGCAGGCATGATCCCGACACCGAAGGTGGGCGACGAACTGCCCGAACTGGCCTTGGAGATGACGGCCACCCGCATCGTGGCCGGAGCCATCGCCACTCGCGACTTCATGCCCGTCCACCACGACCGTGACTACGCACAGCAGCAGGGTGCGGCCGACATCTTCATGAACATCCTGTCGACCAACGCCTACTGCGGCCGGTACCTGTCGGACTGGGGAGGCCCCGACTCGTTGGTGCGGTCGCTGTCGATCCGCCTCGGCGTGCCGGTGCATCCGGGTTCGACGCTCCGATTCACTGGCCATGTCACGGCGATCGAACCGTCGGGCGACGAGCAGTTGGTGCACATCGACCTGCGAGCCGCCAACGAGATGGGCGACCACGCCACCGGCACGGCGATCGTGGCGCTGCCGGCATGAGTGCGTTGAGCGGTCGCACGGCCATCGTCGGTATCGGCCAGACCGAGTTCTCCAAGGAATCGGGCCGCACCGAACTGCAACTGGCCTGTGAAGCGGTGAAGGCCGCTCTCGATGACGCCGGCCTCACCCCGGCCGATGTCGACGGACTGGTCACCTTCTCCCAGGACACCACCGAGGAACTCGAACTCGGTCGCAACCTCGGCTTCGACGAGATCACCATGTTCAGCCGCATCACCTACGGCGGGGGTGCGGCCGCGGCCACCGTGCAGCACGCGGCGATGGCCGTGGTCAGCGGCGCGGCCGAGGTCGTGGTCATCTACCGGGCCTTCAACGAACGCTCGGGGCTGCGCTTCGGGAACATCGGCGGGAACATGTCGACCATGCCGCTGTGGTTGTCGTGGTACGCACCGTTCGGTCTGCTGACCCCCGGGTCGTGGGTGTCGCTGCACGCCCGTCGGTACATGCACGAGTACGGCGTGACCAACGAGGACTTCGGACGGATCGCCGTCGTCGACCGTCACCACGCCGCCACGAATCCCAATGCCTGGTTCTACGAACGGCCGATCACATTGGCCGATCACCAGGCCTCACCATGGGTGGTGGAACCGGTGCTGCGCCTGCTCGACTGCTGTCAGGAGAGCGACGGTGGCGTGGCCCTGGTGGTGACGTCGGTGGAACGGGCCCGGGATCTGCCGCAACGACCGGCGATCGTCACCGCCGCGGCACAGGGCGCCACCGGTGAGGGCGAGATGATGACGAGCTACTACCGCGACACGGTGACGGGGTTGCCCGAGATCGGACTGGTCGGCCGCCAACTGTGGCAGCAGTCGGGTCTGACGCCGCACGACATCGACACCGCCTTCCTCTACGACCACTTCACACCGTTCGTGTTCGTGCAACTCGAGGAGCTCGGGTTCTGCGGTCGGGGCGAGGCCAAGGACTTCGCCACGATCGAGCGCCTGTCGGTCGGCGGCGAGTTGCCCATCAACACCAGTGGTGGTCTGCTCGGCGAGGCGTACATCCACGGCATGAACGGCATTGCCGAGGTGGTGCGCCAGATCCGCGGCACCTCGGTGAACCAGGTCGACGACGTCGAGCACGCGCTGGTGACCGCCGGCACCGGCGTGCCCACCAGCGGACTGATCCTGTCGCGCTAGACGGCGCGCCGGTCGGTCGATGAGCCGATCAGCAGCAGGGGTGGTGATTCACCCGGGCCAGATGAGTGAAATGAGTGGGATCGGCCTTCTCCACCTCGGCCCGATAGGCCTTGAGGTCGACCTTGCGACCGCCGACCCACGTGCCCTCGACCTTGCACTTCTTCTCGATCTCGTGGGGATCGACGGCGAAGGGGTCGTGGGCCAGTTCGACGAGGTCGGCGAGTTTTCCCACCTCGATGGATCCCAGTTCGGTCTCGCGACCGAGTTGGCGGGCACCGTTGATGGTGTGGGCCCGCAGAGCCTGATCGAACGTGATGGCCTGATTGCCACCGTGCTGGGTCGCCGAACCTCAACAGCCCGTTGCGGCTGACCCGGCGGATCAGTCGTCGGCGAGGACCATCCCGAGGACGGCTATGGCCTCGACCTCTTTCCACGCCGCGAGGTCGCAGGGCGACTCGCCGATCTCGACCATGAGCCGACCGGTGGCCTGACCGACCTGCCACATCGCTGCGGCTTCGAGATCGAGTCCAGGACGCAACCACCCTCGCTCCTGCGCCACCCGGAACGCCGCAGCCATCTCACGGGCGTAGGTCGCGTTGGCCTCGCTCACCTTGGCCGCCAGAGACGGGCGGGTGACGGCACTACCCAACACACTCATGCGCGTCCGGCGCCGAGCCTTCGACTCCGATGACTCCGCCGCGGCGAACTCAGCGCGCAACAACTTCTCGAACTCGGCTTTCGAGCGACAGTTGGAGATCGCGGCAACCAGGGCCGGGAAGTTGATCACGTACAACGTACGCCGGTACCGCTCGGCGTTGGCCGAGTCGACGAGATCGTCCCGACTCCCGAAGTGGTGATAGATCGCCGTCGAGGCCACACCGACGCGGGCGAGCACCGCATCGATGCGGAATCCCGACTCACCTGATTTCTCGATGATGTCGATCGCCGCTTCGAGCAGCGCCGCGCGCGTATCTGTCACAGAGCGTGCCATTCGCAGATCCTACGCGGGAGAGGCCTGCGGAACCTCGACCGTCGTGTCTCCGTGCCGTCGGGCGCCCATCAGTCGGGATCCGACGAACGTGACCGCTGCCGCGATGACGACGAGGATCGCACCGGCGACGTTGTCAGCAATGCGCTGGTCACCGCCGGCACCGGTGTTCCCACCAGCGGGCTGATCCTGTCCCGGGACTGACCCCGGCCCGGGGTCGAGACCCCGATCAGTCCCCGGTCACCTCGTTGCGCAGGGGTTCGTTGGCGAGCCACCGCCGCACGTTGTCGAGCACCAGTCGTTGGAGATTGTCGAACATCGCCGTCGGCGAGGCCGAGCAGTGGAACGACAGCGCGAGGTTCGGAGCCGTCCACAGCGGATCGTCGGCGGGCAACGGCTCGGTGGAGGCCACATCGAGCGCCGCGCCGCGAAGGTGACCCGACGCGAGCGCGGCGAGCAGCGCCGATTCCTCGACCAAGGACCCACGACCCACGTTGACGAAGAACGATCCCGCGGGCATCGCCGCGAACGACTGCTCGTCCATCAGTCCCGTCGTCTCGGGAGACTCGGGCACCGCGGCGATCACCGTGGCGCAGCGCGACAACATCTCGTGCAACCGCTCCGGCGGGAACACCGCGTCGACGCCGTCGATCCGGTCGCCGGGTCGAGCCCGACGACGTGTGACCAGGACGGTCACGTCGAACGCTCGCAGTCGCGCCGCCACTGCCGAGTTGATGGCACCGAATCCGATGAGTCCCACCGTCGTGCCAGCGAGTTGGGTGCCATAGATCGGCGACCAGTCGTGAGCGGCCTGGAGCGCGGCGAGGGCGCGGAAGTGCTTGCGCTCCTCCAGCAGACGGCCGATGACGAACTCGGCGATCCCGACTGCGTTCGTCCCGGCCGAACTCGTCAGACGGATGCCCGCAGCAGCCAACCCAGCGCTCTGCAACTGGGTCGATCCGGCGCCGATCCCCTGCACCCATGAGAGGTTCGGTGCGATGGCCGCCACGTCGAACGGGAGATCGATGGCGATGACGGCGTGCACCCGGGCGAACATCTTGCGCTGCGCATCGGTGAGTTCCGGAGCCGCGGCGCGCGCCTCGGTGAGATTGGCGTCGCTCCCCCGCAGAGTCCGCAGATGCTGACCCTCCTCATAGGTGACGACGACGACCTCGAGGCGCGGATCGACGGCCTCGATGTCGCGACACGCCGCCGCGAACCCGTCAGCCTCGCCGAACCACTCGGGCGGGTAGAGGATGCCGATGACGACCGGACCGTCGACCGGGGGCTGCCGCATGGCGCCATCCTGACCGATCCGAAGGCTCCGGCACGCCGAACCGGGTGTCCCTACGATGCGCCGGTGCCCCGTTCCGACCGCTCCTTCGCCCCCGACGGCTCCGCCACCGTCACCCTTCCGACCGGACAGCGGGCCCATCGCGACCACGTCGCCCAGTCCGAGGTCATCCAGCGCTGGTTCCATCGGGTCACCGACGGCGTGTGGTGCCTGGTCGGCAACGGCCTGTCGAACCAGACGTTCATCGAGGGACCCGACGGGATCATCGCCATCGACACCGGCGAGTCGACCGAGGAGATGCGCGAGGCCATCGGCGAGTTGCGCGCCGTCACCGATCGACCGATCGTCGCCGTGCTCTACACCCATTTTCACTACGTCTGCGGGACCGAGGCGGTGTTCGAGGACGGCGCATCGCGCGACATCCCCATCTGGGCCCACGAACGCGTCGTCGGCAACCGTGACCGTGCCGCCTCGGAGATCGCACCGGCCTACGGGCGAGGTCTGCTCGAGCAGTTCGCCATGGCCCTGCCCACCGACGGGCCGGACGGCGTGGTCAACGTGGGGCTCGGCTTCTTCTACCGCAATCCCGCCCACGCGCCGTTCACGAGCGTGTTCATGCCCCCGACGCACACGTTCGGCGCGCAGGCATCGATCACGGTCGCCGGTCTCCCCGTCGAGGTCACCCACGCGCCGTCCGACGCCGATGACTCGGTGACGTACTGGTTCCCGACACTCGGTATTGCCGTGAACAACCTGGTGTGGCCGGTGCTGTTCAACGTCTTCGCCATCCGCGGTGAGGAGTACCGCGATCCGCGGACGCTCATCGCCGGTATCGACCATCTGCTGTCGCTGCAGCCCGAACACCTCGTGGCCACGCACGGACCGCCGATGAGCGGACGTGACGAGATCGCCCGACGCGTCACCCGCTCCCGGGACTCGATCCAGTTCCTGTGGGACCAGGCGGTGCGCCTCGCCAATCGTGGTCTGCTCTCCTCCGACCTCGGTGTCGCCGTCGAGTTGCCGGGCGACTTCGACGACGACCATCTCACCGCCGAGCGCTACGGCGTGGCCGAGCACCATCTCCGGCAGATTCGCAGCGGACTGTTCGGCTGGTTCGACGGCGACGAATCCCAGTTGTTCCCGCTGCCCTCGGCCGAACGAGCGACCCGTCTCGTCGCCGGTTTCGGCGGAGCCGACGTGGTGCGGACCCAGGCCGACGCCGCACTGGCCGCCGATGACATCCGGTGGGCCACCGAGTTGAGCACTTGGTTGGTGCGCAGCGGTGACGATGCCGACGATCGTCGCCGTCTGGCCCGCTGCCTGCGCACCATCGCCGAACGCACACCGGCTGCCAACATCCGCAGTTGGTGCCTCACCCGTGCGCTGTCGCTCGAGGGGGCGATCGACACCACCCGCCTCACCCGTCATCGTTTCTCGCGGAACCAGGTACTGAGTTCACCGCCTGATCGCTCCGTGCACGTGCTGCGCGTGCTCGTCGATCCGGATCGGGCCGATGGCATGGACGTTCGTCTGGCCTGGCGCTTCGACGACGGCACCGTGACCGGACTCCACCTGCGCCATTCGATCGCCTGCCCGACCGATGGTTCCGGGGCCGAGATCACCATCGAGTGTTCGATCGCGACATGGGCGTCGATCCTCTCCGGTCGGCTGCTGCTGTCCGCCGGCATCGAGGACGGGTCGGTGACGATCGACGGTGATCGATCGAAGGCCGTCGCTGCGCTCGGAGTGTTCGAGGTCGACGGACTGCGCGCATGACCACGTCGCTGCCGCGCCCCACCCCGACGTTCACCGGCGACATCCAACGACTCATCACCGATTCCACCCCGGCCCGGGTCCCCTGCGAGACCGCTCCCGCCGGCGCGCCCAACGTGCTGTTGGTGCTGCTCGACGACGTCGGATTCGGATCGTTCTCGACCTTCGGCGGACCGATCCCCGCTCCCGGTCTCGAGACGGTCGCCGAACGCGGACTCCGCTACAACCAGTTCCACACCACTGCGCTCTGCTCACCGTCGCGCGCCGCACTGCTCACGGGCCGGAACCATCACGCCGTGCACATGGGAGGCATCACCGAGATCGCCAACTCGTTCCCGGGCTACGACAGCGCGCTGCCGCGCGAGGCGGCGACGGTCGCCGAGGTCCTGCGTCTTTCGGGCTACAGCACGGCGTGCTTCGGCAAGTGGCACCTCGCCCCCGGCTGGGAACAGGGCCCGAGCGGACCGTTCGATCGATGGCCGACGGGCATGGGGTTCGACCGCTTCTACGGGATCATCGGCGCCGAGGCCTCGCAGTACGAGCCGCCGGTCTACGACCAGACCACGCCGATCTCCCCGCACCTCGATCGCCCCGGCTACCACCTGACCGAGGACCTCGCCGACCGCGCCATCGAATGGATCCAGCGTCAGCGGGCGACGACGCCCGAGCGTCCGTTCTTCTGCTTCTTCTCCACCCCGGCCGTCCACGCGCCGCACCATGTCGCGCCCGAGTGGAGCGATCGGTTCGCCGGTCAGTTCGACGACGGGTGGGACGCGCTGCGGGAACGGATCCATCAGCGCCAACTCGATCTCGGTGTGATCCCACCGGGGACGGCGCTCACGCCTCGTCCCGACGAGATCCCGGCCTGGGAGGACTACCCCGAGCGCTATCGCCCCGTGGCCCGTCGACTCATGGAAGTGTTTGCCGGGTTCCTCGCCCACACCGATGCGCAGATCAACCGGGTGATCGGGGCGATCGACGACCTCGGACTGGGGGAGGACACGCTCGTCATCTACATCACCGGTGACAACGGTGCCTCGGCCGAGGGAACGGTGCATGGCGCGTGGAGCGCTCCGAGCTTCCAGAACGGCGTCCACGAGGATCCCGAGTGGCTGCTCGCGCACGTGGACGACTTCGGCACCGAGCGGTGCGAGAACCACTTCAACGTCGGATGGGCGTGGGCGCTCGACTCGCCGTTCCAGTGGATGAAGCAGGTGGCATCGCACTTCGGCGGCACCCGCAACGGCATGGCGATGTCATGGCCCGGACACATTGCCGATACCGGCGGTCTGCGGTCGCAGTTCCATCACCTCATCGACATCGCACCCACCATCTACGCGGCGGCTGGCATCACTCCTCCCGACGTGGTGAACGGGATCGAGCAGATGGAGCTGCACGGCACGCCGATGGACTACACGTTCGCTGATCCCGATGCGCCGAGCACTCGTCGAACGCAGTACTTCGAGATCCTCGGCAATCGGGCGATCTACCACGACGGATGGGTGGCGGCCTGTTTCCACGGCCGACTGCCGTGGATCCGGCTGGCCGGCTACGCCTTCGACGGCGATCAGGAGCACTGGGAGCTCTACGACATCACCAACGACTTCTCGCAGTCGGTCGACCTCGCTGCGCAACACCCCGAGAAGCTGGCCGAACTGCAGGAGCTGTTCCACACCGAGGCGCTCCGCTACGGCGTGTACCCGTTGCGCGATCCCGGCTCGCCCATCGGGGGCGACTTCGCGCCGCCACGATCGCTCGAGGGGCTGACGTCGATGACGTACACGACCGCCCACGTGCGTATGCCCGAGTCGTCGGTGATCGACATCAAGAACCGATCATTCGCCATCGCGGCGCAGATCGAGGTCGCCGACGCGTCTGCGCAGGGGGTGATCGCCTGCCAAGGCGGCGCGATGGCGGGATGGTCGCTGTACCTCGACACCGACGGAGCACCGGTGTTCCACTACAACCTCTACGGCCACGAGCACACGGTGGTGCGCGCCGCCGAGCCGTTGCCCACGGGCGGGCACGTCGTCGCCGTCGTGTTCGCCTCCGACGGTGGCTTCGGTGCCGGAGGCGTCGCCACCCTGTTCGTCGACGGGGCCGATGTCGCCTCCGAGCGCCTGGAGCGCACCGTGCCGCTGCGGTTCTCGATGAGCGGCGAGACGTTCGACGTCGGCGTCGACACCGGGTCACCCGTTGGCGACTACCCGCATCAGTTCCCGTGCACGGCGTCGATCCGGACAGTGACGCTCGAGCAGTTGAGCGCTCCCGGGCCGGAGATCCTCGAGCAGATCCGCGCCGGGATGTTCCGCGCTGCCCTCAGCACTCAGTGAACGTCGGACGAATGTGCGAGAGTCCCGACGGTGAGTGACGATTCGACGACGCGACAGGTGGGAGCGCGCACGGTTCCGATCCCCTCCCACCTGAGTGCGCACGCCCAGTTCTTCCTCGGCATCGAGCGCACCGACACCTACCCCGCGCTCGACGATCACGACGGATGGCGCGCCGCCCGAGCGGCGGGCAACGCTCTGCGGCTCGGTGCGTACGGGCCGATGGCCGCCGCCATCGATGCCGAGGTCGAGGAGATCACCGTCGGCCCGGTGCCGGTGTACGTCGTCACGCCCGTCGGCATCGAGCCCGACGACGATCGGGTGTTCCTCGACGTGCACGGAGGCGCACTCACCGTCGGGAACGGGGCCGTGTGTCGGGCCACCGGCATCCTGGCCACGCGCTACAGCGGTGTCACCACATGGGCGGTCGACTACCGCCTCCCACCCGAGCACCCCTTCCCCACGCCGCTCGACGACTGTCTCGCCGTCTACGAAGCACTGCTCGAGACGCACGCGCCGGGCCGGATCATCCTCGGGGGCCTGTCGGCGGGCGCCAACCTCGTCGCCGCCACCATCCTCAAGGCCCGCGACGCAGGGTTGCCGATGCCGGCCGCGGCCGTACTGCTGTCGCCCCATCTCGACCTCACCGAGTCGGGCGACACGTTCCACACCAACATGGGCATCGACAACGTGCTGTCGGTCAGTCCGATGCCGGCGAGCCTGCTCTATGCGAACGGCCACGACCTCGCCGATCCCCACCTCTCACCGCTGTTTGGCGACTTCACGAAGGGCTTCCCGCCCACCCTCCTCACCGCGGGAACGCGCGATCTCTTCCTCTCCAACTCGGCGCGCATGCACCGGGCCCTGCGGACCGCAGGGATCGAGGCCGAACTGCACGTGATGGAAGCGGCGCCGCACGCCGGGTTCCTCGGTGCGCCCGAGGACCTCGAGCTCCTGGCCGACGTGCGCCGGTTCGTCGACGCGCAGTGGCAGTGACCGGGCCGTGACCGACCCGTCGCCGCCCTCGGATCCGCCGGCCGGGAACGACCTAGATTCCCGAGTCGGAACCGGCCGTGCGCCGCATCACGACCCACCAGGGGGAGCCGTGCTCGATCATCGGATACTCGGAGCCACCGTGGCGGACGGGACGGGTGCGCCGGCCTTCGCCGCCGACATCGGCATCCGTGACGGACGCATCGTGACCATCACCAACCCCGGATCACTCGACGAGGACGCCCACGAGACCTTCGACGCCACCGGGCTGGTGGTGTGTCCCGGCTTCGTCGACATGCACACGCACTACGACGCGCAACTGTTCTGGGATCCGTTCGCCGCGCCCTCGAACGTCCACGGCGTCACCTCGGTGATCGGCGGTAACTGCAGCTTCAGCATCGCCCCGGTGCGACCCGAGGACGCCGACTACATCCGTCGGATGCTGGCCAAGGTGGAGGGCATGCCGTTGGTCGCGCTGGAGGAGGGCGTGCCGTGGACATGGACGACGTTCGGTGAGTACCTCGATGCCCTCGACGGTTCGATCGCCGTGAACGCCGGTTTCATGGTCGGCCACAGCGCGCTGCGTCGCTACGTGCTGGGCGCCGAGGCCAACTTCCGGGCGGCGACGCCGGGCGAACTCGACGAGATGCGCGCCACGCTCGCCGCATCGCTCGAGGCGGGCGCGCTGGGCCTGTCGATGGACTGCTCGTCCTCGCACAGCGACGGCAACGGTGACCCGGTGCCGGCCAAGGGTGCCGACCGCGACGAGATCCTCGCCCTGTGCGCCGAGACCGGTCGCTGGCCGGGAACCACGCTGGAGGGGATCTTCGAGGGGGCCAGCGACGGCTTCGACGAGTCGGAACTGGAACTGCTGCCGGCGATGTCCGTGGCGGCCAACCGGCCGCTCAACTGGAACCTTCTCGTCGTCGACACCCGTGATCCCGGCCGCATCGATCGTCATCTCGCCGTGTCGAAGCGAGCTCGTGAGATGGGTGGTCGGGTCCTGGCGCTGACCATGCCGGTGATCGTCCCCATGAACATGAGTTTCGGCAATTACTGCGCCCTCAACCTGATGCCGGGCTGGGGACCGATCCTCAATGCGCCGATGCCCGAACGCATCGAGATGCTGCGCGACGAGGCGACACGTCGGATGATGGTCGCCCGGGCCGACAGCGACGAGGCGGGCATGTTCCGCCGACTCGCCGGGTTCGCCGACTACGTCATCGGTGACACGTTCAGCGAGGCCAACGAAGGGCTCGCCGGCCGCAAGGTTCGTGACATCGCCGCCGAACGGGGTGACGCCGAACCGTTCGACACGCTCATCGACATCGTGATCGCCGATGACCTGCGCACGGTGCTGTGGCCCAGTGCCCCCGATGACGATGATGCCCATTGGGCGCTGCGCCGCGCTCTGTGGGACGATCCCGACGTGGTGCTCGGTGGCAGCGACGCCGGCGCCCACCTCGACCGCATGTGTGGCGGCTCCTACCCCACTCGCCTTCTCGCCGATTCACTGCGGGGCCGGCAACTGCTGAACCTGGAGCAGACCGTGCACGCCCTGAGCGACGTGCCGGCCCGTCATCTCGGGCTGCGCAACCGCGGTCAGGTGCGTGAGGGATGGATCGCCGACCTCGTCGTGTTCGATCCGGCCACCGTCGACACCGCCACACCAACGATCGCCCACGATCTTCCCGGCGGAGCCCGACGCATGCACGCCGACTCGGTGGGGGTGACACGCGTGTTCGTGGGAGGTGTGGTCACCGTCGCCGATGGCGCGCCCACCGGTGCCACGCCCGGCACCGTGCTGCGATCGGGCCGCGACACCGACACCGTGTCGGTGCACTGAGCGAACTCGATCCTCAGCGCCAGCCCACCGACGCGCCTCACTGCCACCGGCCCGACTCACCGGGTGGCCCGAGCGAACGCCCGGGCCACCCGACTCGAGTCAGTTGCTGGACGACGAGCCCGAGAGTTCGGCCGTGCGCAACTTGGCCACGGCCAGAATGACGAGGCCGTACACCGGCTTGGCCAGCAGATCAGCTGCTGAGTAGCCGACCTGTCGGACGGTCTCGGCCATCGTGCTGTCGGTGCCGAAGATCACCGGGAACAGATAGGCGATCGGGTACACGAGCCACGCACCGACGAGGATGAGCGTCGCCAGACGAAGAGTCTCGGCCACAGCGGCCGACTCGCGCTTCTGAGCCGCTCCCAACTCCTTGATCAACGTTGTTTGGTTGTAGGAGAAGGGGACCACCGAGAGAACCCAGAAGATCCACTTGGTG
>Ga0172372_10010567_pt1 | contig 11801 bp, 8 predicted proteins | sample LakKiv5m_2_FD_114544 | JGI IMG/M metagenome (GOLD analysis project Ga0172372, IMG submission 114544) | Freshwater microbial communities from Kabuno Bay, South-Kivu, Congo - kab_092012_9.5m | ecosystem: Environmental > Aquatic > Freshwater > Lake | place: Democratic Republic of the Congo... | reverse complement strand
GCCGGTGTTCGAGGCCTTCACGTAGGCTGTCTGCGCCCACGCAGCCGCACCGCTGCGCCGGAACGTGTAGACCGCGCCGGCCTGCAACGCGCTCTCGTCGGACTCGTTGCCGCCGATGCCGCGCGCACTCGAATCTTCGAGGCGGGCCCCGACGGCAAGCGTGGAACCATCCCCCGAGAGCGACACCGCGCATCCGAAGTAGTCCTCACGCGTCGTGTTCGAGGCTTTGATATAGGACTCTTGAGTCCACGCCCCCGCGGCGTCGCGCCGGAAGACGTAGGCAGCCCCGGCCTCCGGCGCCGTGTTGCTCGACTCGGCGCCTCCGATCCCCAGCGCCGCCGAGTCCTCGAAGGACGCGCCCACGGCGAGAGTGTCGCCACTGCCGGAGAGCGCGACGGAGACCCCGAACTGATCGAAGACGTCCAGGTTCGCAGGGTCGCCACTGAGACCCGTCGACGCCGACCCTTCTCCGAGCGCGCCAACGGCGAGACTCGAGCCATCGGCCGAGAGCGCGACGGACCAGCCGAAGCGATCCGACGCCTCGGCGTTCGCGGCCTTCACGTAGGCCTCCTGCGCCCAGATGCCGGCCGTTCGTCGGTACACGTACACCGCGCCCGCACTCCCCGCTGCGTTGTTCGACGCGTCGCCCCCCACCCCCGTCGCCGCCGACGCCTCGAGGTAGGCACCCACGGCCATCGTCGAACCATCCGCCGAGAGCGCGATTGACGTTGCGAACCGGTCCGACGCGTCGGCGTTGGATGCCTTGACATAGACGCTGCGGCGAACGAGTCGCACCCGATAGCTGCGCGAGGCCCCGCTCTCCGCGGTGACCGCGAACGAGACGACACGGGGCGCGAAGGCCGCGCCCGACGCGACGGTCATGCTCGCCCCAGAGATCACCGGAGCACCATCGAGCGTGATGGTCGCGAGAGCAGGCTCCGCGACCCGCGCGTTCAAGGTCGTCCACGTCTCTCCCGGCGCGAGCGCCACGGTGTAGTCGACGATGGTCGGCGCGAACGCGGGGCTGAGAGTCGCGCCCGGTCCCACGACGAGTGCGCTGAGCTACGCGTCATCGAACAGACACCCGCCAGTTCCCCGTCCGCTCCCCGTGTAGCCAGGCGGACACACGCAGCGAAACGCCCCCGTCGTGTTGATGCACGCGTCGGGTGCGTCGTCGCAGTCATCGGTGTTCGTCGCGCACTCGTCGACGTCGAGACACCCCGCCGCGCCGCGCCCGTCACCCGCGTAGCCCGCGGGGCACGCGCACGTGTAATCGCCGGGCGTGTTCACACACCGCGCGCGCGGCGTCGTCGTGCAGGGGTCGGTGCGCTCGATGCACTCGTCGATGTCGGCGCAGGTGATCGCGGGAGATGCCGTGACGCGATATCCCGCCGGGCACGCGCACGCGTACGAACCCGCGTTGTCCGTGCAGGTCCCCGCGCCGCAGGGGTTCGTCGGTGCCGCGCACTCGTCGATGTTCTCGCAGCGGGCCCCCGTGGGCGCGGCGGTCGCATAGCCGACCGCGCACGCGCACACGAAGGTCCCGGGGACGTTCGTGCACGACGTCGACCCCGTCCCGCAGAAGCCGCCCGTCGCGCACTCGTCGATGTCGCTGCAATCCCCATCGACCGTGCCGCGATACCCCGTCGGACACGGCACGCACGCGCCGTCCGCGGCGTCGGCGAGTCCGTCGCAATCGTCGTCTACGCCGGCGTTGCAGACCTCCGCGGCGCCCGGATTCACGCGCGGCCGCGCGTCGTCGCAGTCGTCGCCGCCGCAGGCTGCGCTCGCGAAGCCGTCGCCGTCCGCGTCGATGCACGCGCCCGCGTCCACGCCGAGGTCGCCGTCCCCGAGGTCCATCGCGCCGAGATCCGTCGGCGCCGCATCGACGCCGAGGTCCGTCGCGCCATCCAGGCTGGCGTCCAGCGCCGGCCCGGCATCGCTGCCATCGGGCGGCAGGCCATCGTCGTCCCCACACGCGGCGGCGAATACGAGCGCCACTCCACAGAACGCCATCCATGATGCGACACGCATTTCACGAGATTCACGGGTCATCGAGGATCCCTTCGGCGGCGCCGCGCGAGGCCACACTCATCGACGCGGGCGCAAGCCTAGGGGACCCTTCGTGGACGCACAACGAACGTCCGCGCTCCCTGGGCCGCGCCATTGACACACCGGCGCGCGCACGGTAGGTGCCGCCCCCATGTCGACGACCACCAGCGAGAGCCGCGATTCGCTCGCGGACTACGCTCAGCGCCTCGATGCGCTGGGGAGGTATCTTTGACGTCGACGACCTGCGGCGGCGCCTCCGCGAGCTGAACGAGCGCACCACGGCCGAGGGCTTCTGGGAGGACCCGGACCGCGCGCAGACCATGCTGCGCGAGCGCGCGGCGATGGAAGAGCAGATCGGTACCTTCGACAAGCTCCGCGCGAGCACGAAAGACCTCGGCGAGCTGCTCGAGATGGCCGTCTCCGAAGGCGACGAGGGCATGATCGCGGACGTCGCGACGCAGCTCCCCGAGCTCGAGCGCGGCATCCGCGGCATGGAAGTCGCGCGCATGTTGTCCGGCCCGGAGGACCGCTCCGACTGCATCGTCACCATCCACCCGGGCACGGGCGGACTCGACGCGCAGGACTGGGCCTCGCTGCTGATGCGGATGTACCTGCGCTGGTGCGAGCGCAAGGGATTCAAGGTCGAGATCCTCGATCAGCAGGACGACGAGGCGGGCATCAAAGAGGTCTCCTTCCTCGTGCGCGGCGCGTACGCGTACGGCTTCCTCCGCGCCGAGGGCGGCGTGCACCGCCTCATCCGCATCTCGCCCTTCGACGCGAACGCGCGACGGCAGACGGCCTTCGCCGCCGTGTTCGTGGTGCCCGATCTCGACGAGGCGAAGACGGACATCGTCATCAAGCCCGAGGAGCTCGAGGTCGACACCTTCCGCTCCGGCGGCAAGGGCGGTCAGCACGTCAACAAGACGGAGTCCGCCATCCGCGTCACGCACCTGCCGACGGGCATCATCGTCAAGTGCCAGGCCGAGCGCTCGCAACACAAGAACCGCGCGAGCGCCATGAAGATGCTGCTCGGTCTGCTCTACGAGCGCCGCCGGCAGGAGCGCGAGGCCGACTTCGAGAAGACGTACGCCTCCGACAAGATGGAGATCGGCTTCGGCTCGCAGATCCGCACCTACACGATGGCGCCCTACCGCCTCGTGAAGGACGAGCGCACCGAGCTGAAGGTCAGCAACATCGACGCCGTGCTCGACGGGGAGCTCGACGAGTTCATCGAGTCCTACCTGCTCTGGTCGGCCAACCGAAAAGCGCAGCGCCAGTCGGGCGGCGCGGGAACGAACGCGAACCCTTAGTGGTTCGCTGAGTCCGTGGCGCGCGAGCGCAGCGCACGGAGGAGCGGGGACACGTGGCGAGTGAAGACGAGCTGAGGGCGGCGCGGCAGGCGCACGCGGCGGCCCTCGAGGCGGCCGGCACACGGCCCTTCCCCAATGATTTTCGAGTCGATCCGGCGACGGAAGCGCAACGCCGCGCGGTCGTCGCGCTCGCAGAGGGCCCGCCGGAAGGGCGCGAGGCGCTCCCGGCCGAGGACGCCGTCCCCGCCGACGCCGAGCACTTCCCGCTCTACGGGCGCGTCGTGGCGCGGCGCGGCCCGTTCGTCGTCTTCCAGACGCCCTACGGCAAGGCGCAGGCGCTCGTCCGCCCCGAGGCGCTGCCTGAGAACGACGCGCGCGTCTTCGAGGCGCTCGACCTCGCCGACCACGCCTTCGTGAGTGGCCCGCTCCTGCGCACGCGCACCGGCGCGCTCGCGCTCCGCGCCACGACGTTCCGCCACCTCGGCAAGGCGATGCTGCCGCCGCCGGCCAAGTGGCACGGCCTCACCGACATCGAGAAGCGCTACCGCGAGCGCTACGTCGACCTCTTCGCGAACCCCGAGGTCGCCGCCGTCTTCCGCGCGCGGTCGCTGGTCGTGCGCGAGATCCGCGCCTTCCTCGACGAGCGGGCCTTCCTCGAGGTCGAGACCCCGCTGCTCCACTCGCTGCGCGGCGGCGCGACGGCGCGCCCCTTTCACACGCACCACAACGCGCTCGATCTGCCGCTCTATCTGCGCATCGCGCCCGAACTCTACTTGAAGCGGCTGCTCGTCGGCGGCTTCGATCGCGTGTACGAGCTCGGTCGCTGCTTCCGCAACGAGGGCGTGAGCGCGCGCCACAACCCCGAGTTCACGATGCTCGAGGCCTACGTCGCGTACGCCACCGTCGACGACTGGCTCGATCTGCTCGAGGCGATGCTCAAGCACGTCGACGCCCGCGTGCGCGAGTCGTTCCCGCAGCTCGTGGGCGAGCGTGCGTTTGCCTTCGACGAGCCGTGGAAGCGCGTCCGCATGCGCGACGCCCTCGTCGAGCGCGCCTCCCACCCGGCGACGTCGGAGCTGCCCGCGTCCCCCTTCGCCGGGCACCTCACGCGCGACGTCGTCGACGACGAAGCGCGCCTGCGGGCTGCGTGTGCCGCCGTCGCGCCGTCGCTCGAGCCGCACGCGCGGAAGCTCCTCGACAAGGCGAGCACGCACGGCGATCGGCTCTTCCTGCTCTATGAGCTCGTCGTCGAGCCCGACCTCACGAAGCTCTACCGCACGCAGGACGGCGCGCGCTCGCTCCCCGTCTTCATCACGGACTACCCGTTCGAAGTCTCCCCGCTCGCGCGGCGCAGCGACACGGACCCGGCATTCACCGATCGCTTCGAGCTCTTCGTGGAGGGACGCGAAATCGCCAATGCTTTCAGTGAGTTGAACGACCCGGACGACCAGTCCGACCGCTTCCGACGCCAGCTCGACAACCGCGCGAGCGGCGACGAAGAAGCGATGGACTACGACGCCGACTACATCCGCGCGCTCTCGCACGGCATGCCGCCGGCGGCCGGGATGGGGCTCGGCGTCGATCGCCTCACGATGCTGCTCTGCGGGCAGGCGTCGATCCGCGACGTGCTGCTCTTCCCGCTCCTGCGCGGGCCGGCGTGACGTGAAGCGCGCCCTCCGCGCCGGGCCGATCACGGTCGCCTACGCGGGCTGGCTGCCGCTCTACCTCGCGGCCCTCACGGCCCTCGGGGGCCTTCCATTCGTGGTGATCGCGCGGGCCCCCTTGCAGGGCACCGCGGCGCTCGCACCGTTCGCTCCCCTCTATCTCTGGGGGCTCCCCGCGCTGCTCCTCGTGCAGCTCGGGCTCGCGGCCGCGGCGCTCCTCGACGTGCGTCGTCTCGGGCGCGGGACACGCGGGCGGGGTCGCCTCCTCATCCTCACAGGGACGGGCCTCGTGCAGCCGCTCGCGACGGGCGCGCTCGCGCTGCTGCTCCGGCAGGCGCGGTTCGACGCGATGCTCGCGCAGGGCGCGGGCTGGCGCGAGCCGCTGACCGCGGTGCAGTTCGAGCTGCCGCCGCCGCTCGGCGCCGTCTACCTCGGCGTCCTCGCGCTGAGTGCACTCGCGCTCCTCGTGATGCTCGGCGCCGCGCTCGCGTCGTGGCTGCTGCTGCCCGCGCGGACCCGCGCCATCGCGTGGACGGTCGCCGACGTCGCGATCGCGATCGGCTTCGTGTACACGACGCTCGCGTATCCGCTGCGTCCGAGCGCGCTCTCCGCGGACCTCGTCCAGCCCGCGACGCGCCTCGCCGTGACGACGGTGTTCGTCATCCGCCTGATCGCGCGCCTGATCGCGCCCGCACTCGACGTCGTCGAGCGCACCGGCTTCCACGCCCTCGTCGCCGCGCGCATGCTCCGCGCCGGGAAGAGCGGTTTTCTCACGGCGATCGGCACGCTCTCGATCCTCGCGGTGACCGTCTCCTCGTGTGCGCTCACGACGACGCTGAGCGTCATGGGGGGGTTCCGCCAAGACCTGAAGCGCAAGATCCTCGGCAACAGCGCGCACGTCGTCATCGATCGCGAGCACGGCGCGTTCGAAGGCTGGGTCCCGGTCGTCGAGCGGGCCCGCGCGGGTCGTGAGGTCGTCGGAGCCTCGCCGTACGTGAGCGGCGAGGTGATGATCTCGAGCGCGTCGAACCTCTCCGGCGCCGTGCTCCGCGGGATCGACCCGGACACCGTCTCCCAGGTCACGGACCTCGAGCGCAACCTCAAGCGCGGCCGCATGGCGTATCTGCGCGACCCCGCCCAGCTCGTCGATCTCCCGCCCGACCGCATCGACGGCGCGCTCGTGCCGCTCGAGCAGCCGCTCTTCGCACCGCCAGACGGCGGCGCACCGAAGCGCGACGATGAGACGCGCAGCGGGCGCGGCCCGCTCGGTGATCTCGACGCCATCCTCGCCGATGGCGTCGATGCCGGCGTCCCCGCGCGGCCGCAAACCGCAGAAACCATTGGGGATCCGCGCGACGGGTCGCCCTCCGACCCGCGCGATGATGGTCTGCGCGGCGGCGGGCTCGACCTCGACGATTTCCTCCTCCCCGAGGAGGAGCTCGGCCCACGCAAGGATGTGCTGCCGGGCATCGTCGTCGGTCAGGAGCTCGCGCGGACGCTGCGCCTCTTCGTCGGCGACGAGGTGAACGTCGTCTCTCCGCTCGGCGGGCTCGGGCCCTCGGGGCCGGTGCCGAAGTCGCGCGCCTTCCGCGTCGCCGGGGTCTTCTACAGCGGCATGTACGAGTACGACATGAAGTACGTGTACGTGACGCTCCCGGTCGCGCAGGACTTCCTCTCGACGGGCGCCGGCATCAGCGGCGTCGAGATCAAGGTGCGCGAGGTCGAGCGCGCCCCGGAGACGGCCGCCGCGCTGCGCAGCGCGCTCGGGCGCAGCGATCTACGCGTGCGCGACTGGCAGGAGACGAACCGCAACCTCTTCGGCGCGCTCGCCCTCGAGAAGCTCGCGATGTTCATCGCGCGCGGCATCGCCATCGTCGTCGCGGGCTTCTGCGTCTTCGGCACGCTCACGCTCATGGTGCAGGAGAAGGCGCGCGAGGTCGGGGTGCTGAAGGCGATGGGCACGACGCCCGCCGGCATCGTCGCGGCCTTCCTGCTCGAGGGCGTGCTCATCGGCCTCTTCGGCTCGAGCATCGGGCTCGGCGCGGGCTACGTCGCGTGCTTCGCCGCGGAGCACTTCGGCGTGCGCATGAACCCCGAGGTCTACTACATCGACAAGCTCCCCGTCGCGATCGACGGCTCCGAGTTCGGGCTCGTCTTCCTCGCGTCGGTCGCGGTGTGCACGCTCGCGACCATCTTCCCGGCGGTGCTCGCGAGCCGCCTCCGCCCCGTCGACGCGCTGCGCTTCGACTGATCCCCCACGCCCCGCGAGGCTCCCTTGGCCAAGCCCCTCGTCACGATCACGCAGCTCGAGAAGAAGTTCCTCCACGAGGGGCGCGAGGTCGCCGTCCTCAACGGCCTCGACCTCCGCATCGACGAGGGCGAGATGCTCTGCGTCGTCGGCCAGTCCGGCGCCGGCAAGAGCACGCTGCTGCACCTGCTCGGCACCCTCGATCTGCCGAGCGCCGGGCAGATCGTCTACGACGGCGTCGACGTGACGAAGATGTCGAGCGCGAAGCTCGCCGAATTCCGCAACGAGCGGCTCGGCTTCGTCTTCCAGTTCCACCACCTGCTGCCCGAGTTCACCGCGCTCGAGAACGCGATGATGCCCGGCCTCATCCGCGGTCAGCGGCGCGCCGACGTCGCGAAGCGGGCCGAGGCGCTGCTCACCGAGGTCGGCCTCGGGCATCGGCTCACGCATCGACCGGGCGAGCTCTCCGGCGGCGAGCAGCAGCGCGTCGCCCTCGCCCGCGCGCTCGTCATGAACCCGCGCCTCGTGCTCGCTGACGAGCCGACGGGCAACCTCGACAGCAAGACGAGCGAGGCCATCCACGCGCTCTTCTTCGAGCTGAACCGCACGCGCGGGATCACCTTCCTGATCGTCACGCACTCGCGCGAGCTCGCCGACATGATGCCGCGCAAGGTCACGATGCGAGACGGACGCATCGAGAAGGACGAACGCCGCGGCGCCGCCGACGCCCCCTCCGCGGCGAGCGACGACGCGCTCGCGGACGCCCTCGTCGACACGCCCGACGCGGATGCCGACTCGCCCGACGGGCACGCTTGACCCCCCTCCCCCCCACGGCTACACCCGCCCCGCCCGTGCGAACCCGCATTTTCGCCACGCTCTTCGCCGCTGCGCTGGCGCTCTGCATCGGGCTCCCCGAGACGGCACGCGCGCAGGACGCGGGCGTGCCCGCGGGCGCCGGCAGCGGCGACACCTCGGACGCGGAAGGCAGCACCGACGCGGCGCCCGACGAGGATGAAGCGGGCGACGAGGACGAGACGGGCGCCCCCGACGCAGCGGGCGGCGAGGAATACGTCGAGGGCGAGCCGCGCATCGCCGTGCCCGAGACACTCTGTCAGGGCCGCATGATCCGGCAGATCCGCGTCGCCGGAACGCAGCGCGTGTCGGAGGACGACATCCTCGGCACCATCCGCCTGCGCCGCGGCGTGCCCTGCACCGACGCGGAGGTCACGCGTGACGCGCGCGCGCTGTGGGACCTCGGCTACTTCGACGACATCATCGTCGAGGCCGAGCCCGCCGGCAGTTCGATCGACCTCGTCGTCACCGTCCACGAGCGCCCCGCGATCGGCAAGATTCGGTACGAGGGCAACGACGCGATCGAGAACTCGGACCTCGAAGAGAAGGTCACGCTGCGCGAAGGCGCGATCCTCTCGGTCCCCGACGTCCGCGAAAACGTCACGAAGATCCGCGATCTCTACGCGGAAAAGGGCTATTTCCTCGCGCGCGTCGATTTCCGCCTGCGGACGCTGCCGTCGAACGAGGTCGAGGTCGTCTTCACGATCCGCGAGGGCGCGCAGGTCACCGTCCGCAACATCCGCTTCGTCGGGAACCGCTCGATCCCGGACGCCGAGATCACCGCGGTCATGCAGACGAGCGAGACGGGCTTCTTCTCGTTCATCTCTTCGAACAACACCTTCCGCAAGGAGTTCTTCGAGGAGGACGTCAACCGGCTGCAAGCGCTCTACTACGATCGCGGCTTCCTCTCGGTGCAGGTCGGCACGCCGCGCATCGAGTTGACGCCCGACCGCAAGCACATCGACCTCACGATCCCGATCGAGGAGGGTCCGCGCTTCCGCGTCGGTCGCGTGCGTATCGTCGAGCTCGACGCCGACGGGGTCGAGGTCGAGCCGCTCGGCGGACGCCGCCAGCTCCGCGAGCAGATCAGCGTGCAGCCGGGCGAGTGGTTCAGCCGCACGACCATCGCCCGCGATTTGCTCGCCGTGACGCGCGCGTACCGCGATCGCGGCTACGCGAAGGTCGACATCCAGCCGCAGACGGATCTCGACGCCGCGCGCCGCACCGTCGCCATCGTCATTCAAATCCAGCGCGGGCCGCTCGTCCGCATCGACCGCATCCAGATCCGCGGGAACTCCAAGACGCGCGACCTCGTCATCCGCCGCGAGATCGTCATCGTCGAGGGCGACCTCTACAACCAGACCCTCGTCGAGACGTCGAAGGCGCGCATCCAAGCGCTCGGCTTTTTCGAGTCGGTCGAGGTGAGCGAGGAGGAGGGCGCGACGCCCGACTCCGTCGTCCTCAACTTCGAGGTCGCCGAAAAGGCCACGGGTACCTTCCAGGTCGGCGCCGGCTTCTCCTCGATCGAGTCGTTCATCTTCACGGCGCAGGTCCAGCAAAACAACCTGTTCGGCCTCGGGCAGTCGCTGACCCTGCAGCTCCAGCTCTCCGGCATCCGCCAGCTCGTGCAGGTGCGCCTCGTCGAGCCGTACCTCTGGGGGACGCAGTGGAGCGCGGCGATCGAGGCCTTCCGTACGATCCGCCAGTTCCAGAGTTTCAACCGCGACTCCACGGGCGGCTCGCTCACCCTCGGCCACGCCGTCTTCACCGACTACCTGCGGCTGTTCGTGCAGTACACGGCGGAGTACGTCGACATCAGCGAGCGCACGGGCGGCGGCCTCGGCACCGGCAACCAGAACATCAACGCCGGCCTGCGCCTGCCCATCGCGAACCTCTTCCGCTCGGGCCTGACGAGCTCTGTCCGCCTCTCGCTCACCTGGGACTCGCGCGACAACCGCCTCTTCCCGACACGCGGCATCTTCGCCTCGCTCTCGAGCGAGCTCGCCGACTCGGTGCTCGGCTCGCAGAACACCTTCCTGCGGCATCGCCTCTTCTTCCGCTGGTACTACCCGGTCTTCGGCGGCGTCGTCCTGAAGATGAACACCGAGGCGGGGCTGATCACGTCGCGGCAACCCGCGGGCGTGCCCGTCTTCGAGCGCTTCTTCCTCGGCGGCATCCTCGACGTGCGCGGCTTCCCGCTCCGCACGCTCGGCCCGCGCACCGGCCTGCCCCTCGCCGTCGATCCAAACGCGGCCGGCGGCACGTACGGCGAGCCCTTCGGCGGGAACGTGCAGTTCTTCTACAACCTCGAGCTCGAGTTCCCCATCCTCGAGTCGGTCGGCGTGCGCGGCGTGCTCTTCACCGACGCAGGCAACGCTTGGAACCTCGAGCAGAACCTCTGCCAGGCCCCCGGCGCGACGTTCCGCGATCCGCAGGCCGATCCGTGCACCTTCGATCCGTTCGGGCTGCGCTTCAGCACGGGCTTCGGCATCCGCTGGTTCTCGCCCCTCGGCCCGCTCCGCTTCGAGTGGGGTCTGCCCCTCTCGCCGCGCGTCCCCTTCGAGGCGGGCAGCTTCCCCGGTCGCTTCGAGTTCACCATCGGCAACTTCTTCTGAGGGCCCGCGTGTGAATCGCCGGCGCGCCCGCCCCGTCCGTGCACACAGCCCACGCTTGACGCCTCCGCGCCGCACGTGTAGCTACGCCCGTCCCGTCTCCGAAAGGTCCGCGCTCCGATGAAGCTCTCCCGCCACGTCATCACGCTCGTCGCCGCCCTGCTCGTCGCCACCATGGCGCCGAAGCTGCACGCGCAGGTGCGCGTCGCGGTCGTCGATCTCCAGCGCGCACTCAACGAGACCGAAGACGGGCGCCGCGCGAAGACGCAGCTCAAGCGCCTCTTCAAATCGCGCCAGAAGCAGCTCGACGACAAGCAGAACGAGCTGAAGAAGATGAAGGAGGACATCGAGAAGCAGAAGAACGTGCTCTCGCAGCCCGCCCTCCAGAAGAAGCTCGAGCAATACCAGCAGGCCTTCGTCGAGCTGCAGACGGTCTACGTCGATTACCAGCGCGAGCTCGCGTCGAAGGAAGCCGAGCTGACCAAGGTCATCATCCAGCGCATGGAGTCGATCCTGCGCCGCCTCGGTCAGGCCGAGGGCTACACGCTCATCCTCGAGCGTGGCGAAGCGGGCGTGATGTGGGTCCCGTCGAACCTCGACGTCACCGACTCCGTCATCCAGCGCTACAACGCCGGCGAAGGCCGCGAGGGTGAGGGTGGTGGCGGTGGTGGTGGTGGCGGCGGCGGCGGCGGCGGCGCGGCGCCTGCGGGCGGAACGAAGCGCCCCCCGAACAAGCGTCGCTGAGTTCGGCATCGGAGCGGAGGCGCGTGTGAACGAACGCCGCGATCACACGCGCTTCCTGACGTATCGCGAGACCTACGAGTACTTCCGGCGCCCCGGCCTCCCACTGCTCTCGTGGGACGAGTGGCGCGCGCTCGACGGTGAGTTGAAGGCGCTGACCGCGCTCGGAAGCGAGCGGAATGCGGAACAACGGACGCGCCTCCAAGCCGTGCGCGCGCTGCTGCTGCGCGACTGACGTTGCGCTACAACCCGCGCCGTGCGCCGTCCCCTCGCCGCTCTGATCGCTGCGTCGACGCTCGTCTCGTGCGCGGCGATTGCGCTG
>Ga0172372_10010566_pt1 | contig 11801 bp, 8 predicted proteins | sample LakKiv5m_2_FD_114544 | JGI IMG/M metagenome (GOLD analysis project Ga0172372, IMG submission 114544) | Freshwater microbial communities from Kabuno Bay, South-Kivu, Congo - kab_092012_9.5m | ecosystem: Environmental > Aquatic > Freshwater > Lake | place: Democratic Republic of the Congo... | reverse complement strand
TCTCACCATGGCGCACGGCTTTAACGGCCTGCTGGCGCATCACCTGCAGGGTGTGATGATCGTGGGCGCGAGCGTCTTCAGGGCGTTTGCATTTCATGCGCCGTATTATCGCACATAAATGACTTTACTTATAGAAAAATTAGTAGCAGGTGCATTTTCTATAGATCGCATTACTCTCTACAATTCACTGGACTGGTTCTTATCAATAGATTGAATGCAAAATTCAAATACTCTGTAGGTTATTTGATTTATGTGAAAATTTGTGATTGCGCGCGTTATTTGGTCAAATTTTTCTTCGTAGCTTCGATGTCTTGCAAACTCGGCCCACTCTTGTACTGCGCTGACTGGGTTTGCAATTTCATCGATGCCATAGGTCAAATAGTGTCGACTATCGATTCCGTAAGCACTTAATGAAGCTTCCATCTCGAAGGGGACAACTGGTATGCCTCCAGTTACGAGGGCATCAAAGACTCTAATAGGGACATCCGACGATACAGGCGCTATAAAGTGGAGTAATGTGTCTTGCCAGTCATCGAATTTTTCAGCCTGTGATAGTTCGTGAAAAGCTGTGGAGTCCGTGAAACATATTTCTTTAAAATGTTGATTGAATGTCGCTATGAGTTTGTTACGATACGGGAAATTGCTATATAGGGAATGCTTTCCTTTAATTACAATTGGCCTTTCAGATTTACATAATAAGTCTATTCGACTAGTTAAAAATTGATAGTCCCATTGAATTGATCCTATTGGGATTTGGGGATTACGGCTGTTGCATAGCAATCTGTTTATATTGCTGGTTTGATAGTGAGCTGGTATGTAAAGATCTGACAGCAACATACACTGGGCACTCATTAAGCGCCAATGATGACAGTCATAGTCATGGACAATGAATAAGCATTTGGTTGCCTTCTTCGCAAGTTCTCTGAACTCTCGCACGCCAATTTTAGCTAGAACATTATTGGTCAATATGACAATGCTCGGATTTTTTATATTGCCTAGTTGGACTACTAATTCTTGATAATTACTTGCAATTACTTTCGTTAGTCTTCCGAGTCGAGGGTGCGAAAAATTAGCATGATACAAATTTCGTGGCTCACAAAGTAAGTATGTATCGATGTTGACTTGATTCCTAAATAGTAAGGCTTTTCTTTTGAAGTTTTTTGCCTTTTGTACCGCTACCGGAAATAGATTACTATTTTCGAGGTCGCTTTCATACTGACTTATCTGTGAAAATATATTTTCTCTAAGTAGGTTTTCTGATGACTTTTCGATAAGCGAGTAATCCATTTTTCCACGGTTGTATATTGAATTAGTTTAGTCTTCTACTTCCGTTTTAAGGCTTTTTCTTTGGCGCATACTATTTTATACCCATACTTCTGCCACTGATGCACCCCAAATGGTTCAATTCCTCCGTTGAGCCACAGCATAAATTCCGGTTCGAGTTCAATGGCAAATTTGGTCGCCGTTCTTATATTTGGTATGCGGAAATTTTCCACCATACTTCCGAAAAGGCTTATATAAACGTCCTCAGGATTACCTTGCGCTTTCCATGCATGAAGGCTTTCGGGGAACGTATCTAGAAGAGATTGGATTTTCTGGGTTTTTCTTAAACTGAGGCCACCATTGCCTACAAAGGCTTGGAGCTTCGTTAAGCGATCTACACCCTTGATATGAATCGGCAGGTCGATCGACCAACCTTTTGGCCAGGGCGCACCCCAGTAATCATAGTCCATAGCAATAAAGGTAGCGAGATCACTGCGTAATACGATTGCGTCTGTCTGGCAGATTAGATGGTATTCAAATTGAGAAAATGGCTCATAAAACAATTGACTGAGCAGTAATTGGCTATAGCTTCGCTCGCTGATGAAATAGCTTTTAGGGTATTCGATATAGCTAGCTTTTGGTGCTCGGCTCAAGTACCAGTCGATCTTGAGGCCTTCGGGTCCAAAAAACCTTATGGGCCATTCGGCAAGACGTTTAAGGCTTTGTTCTAAGGCCCAGGCCTCGTCAGCTGGAAGGTTTTCGCGGTAAATCGGGATCAACACCACACATGCTGATGTTGGCGTTGGCGATGTCATTGGGCTTGGGGACCATCTCGGACTTGAATCATCCTGTGATAGAGAAGTTCAAGATGTTTAGCCTGAGAAGCGGGAGTTTGGTCCTCGCTTTGCTTTACTTGCTGCTTCAAACGCTCACGCAGTTGAGACAACACACTTGGATGCTTTCCAAAGTTAACAGCCTTTTCACGGTAGTCATGAAAGTTTTCGCAAATCAACTCGGGCACATCAAAAGGCTTGATGATGCTTGTGGCAACTCTCGACGGAAAGGAGCGCCCGCAAAGCGTGAGGACAGGAACGCCCATCCGAATCGCGTCTCTAGCGGTGCTATGTGCGTTGTAGGGGAAGGTGTCAAGAAAGACGTCAACAAGCTGATAACGCGCTAAGTGATCCCTAACATCGGGTACGCGCTGAGCAAAATAGAGGCGATCTTGCGACACCCCGCGTTGCTGCGCTTCTTTGCGCAGGTTCGCCTCGGCATGAGCATTGAGCTTCATCAGCCACAAAATGCTGCCTGGTACGGCCTCTAAGATTTCCATCCATACTTGAAAAATATGTGGATTGATTTTGTAGTCATGATTAAATGAGCAGTACACAAAGCCCTGCTCGGGCAGCCCGTGTTGTTGGCGACTTACACGTTGATCGCTTGCCTGAATTGAATCATCAGCAGGCAGATAGGGACTGGGCAGGTAGGCTGGGACTTCAGAAAAGAATGCGCGGTGCGTCTCAGGCAGCACGATTTCATCGGCGATGATGTAATCAATATAGGGTGCTGCCATCGTGCCCGGATAGCCTAGGTAATTCACCTGAATCGGGGCAGGGCGCATCGCAAGCACGTCGGTTCGAGACCCTGCAGTGTAGCCAGCAAGGTCAACAAGAATGTCGATTTCCATTGCCCGAATCCATTGAGCGATTTCGGCAGCCGACATGGTCTGCGCATCGATGAAGTGATCAAATGCGAGCTTATAGCGTTTTCTGAATTCACTTTGATCATCGGGCCCAAGTGAAATACCAAAAAGCTCAAAGCGCGATGTTGAATGAGCCTCAAGCACGCCACAAAATGAATATCCCACAGGGTGCTCTCGAAAGTCCGGTGAGATGTAGGCAAGCCTCGTTCGTCCATGCCGGTAGACTTCTCCCTGCCAAAGCGGGTTGGGTCGAGGTGGGCAGCGATGCGCAGACCAAAGTCGCGCTGCTTGAAGATGCAACTCGGGGTCATCGGTGAGCGCCATAATCGCCAACGAATTACAAGAGCGCCGCCCCGCGAGAAGTCCTTCTTCAATACGCGCACAGCTTTGCTCGTAATCCGTCCAGTCGCAACAATGCATCCGCGCCTTCACCAGCAAACCCTCGGCGTAGTCATAGTGAGGGTTGACTGCCAATAAGCGGGCAAATATCTCTGCGGCCTGGTCATTGGCATTAAGTTCGGTGAGCATGTAGCCTAAGTTGCCGAGTGCTTTTTCGTGCTTTGGATTGATCTCCAGAATCCGCTTAAGGCATTCGGTTGCCTCAACGACTTTTCGCAGACCGTGAAGCGTTGTCGACTTATTTAAGAGTGCTTCAACATTTTGTGGGTCGAGCGCGAGCGCCTCGTCAAAACTGGCAATGGCTGCACCGTGATGGCCAAGCGCCAGACGTACGGTTCCTCTGGCAAAGCGAGCGCCTACGTGCTTAGGTGCTGCAGCAATAGCCTGATCAATATGACTCAGGGCAATACGAGGTTCACCGCGGGCCGCATGAATTGCACACAGCGAGTAGTGGCTTGCAAAATCACTTGGATGGTCTTGAAGCAGACTCTCAAAGAGGCTCTTTGCCTCATCCTGGCGACCCGTTTCGTGGCAGATTAAAGCGCGGGCAAGCCTTGGGTCGTGTGTTGCAGAGTTTGGAAGTTCTTCTTCAGCCGGACGAAGGTTGTTGCCAGATTCTCGCGCTTGGGCAACCGCCTTGCGATGCAATACAGCATCTCGCGCAGAACGCGCCTGTTCAAAGTGCGGCGCAACCCGTATGGATCGCTCAAAATAACCAAGTGCTTCATCGAGTTGCTCACGGCCAAAAGCAATAACCCCAAGTGAGTAGGATGCTGCAACCTCCGCACCCGAATGACTCAGCAGTTCAGTGAAAAGACTATGCGCTGCATCAAGATCTCCTTTTGCCTGAAGATCGAGCGCCCGCTGTAACTTAGGATCAATGCGAGGCGCAGCCTGAGCCGCACGCAATTTTTGTTGCGCTTGCAAATGGCGAACGCTTTGGTTTGAAGACTTTCTAGCCACGGAAAATTAGGACTTTGGGAGGGTATTTGTTGAATCAGCATAGCTACCGCAGGGTTTACCCGTATTGCAGGTCCACCCCTGGGGAGTAATGCGTGCTGATCATGTAAGGCTAAGCCGCTAGCCTTAAGCCCCTGAGTATAAACCCGGGGTCGGCAAGCTTGTCCTTAGACCTCGGTACTAGTGACGCTCATTGGACTGGCCTCCATGATTGCTAGCACAAGGCGCGCAATCGATCATGCAGTTCAAGGGCTACTTGCTCCCAGGTTCGGGTGACTGCCGGGCCGACCGGACCCAAAGGGCCCTGATGCAAGACGGCGTTGGACCTATCTGCCCCAGGTTGCATTGGGGACTTTCGATGGCTCGCCTTAAGCAGTGCAATGAGGTGGTCCAGGTCAGGCTCAAGATAGACGGTTTCAGCGTCTCTCAGTGTTTGACTGTCCCGTTGCAGGGTGGCGCTAATCTGACCGGGCCAGTTGCTGCCAAGATAGTCATCGCTTGCCCCACCTTTGGTCACAATGACAGGCGTCCCAACACTGAGTGCTTCGAAGGCGGGCAAATTAAAGCCCTCGGCGCGATAGGGAGCAACGTAAACATCAGCCATGTTGTAGAGCATGTTCAGTTGTTCGAGCGAGAGGTTTTGTTCGATCATTCGAATCGCTGAAACATCATCTTCCCGCAAGTTCCCGATCGACTTGAGGTAGGGCAGAACAGTCTGCCTCGCACTCGACTGGTACATGCTGACTTGATCCTTGAGCATCAGACGCAAGTTCGGTTTCGCTTGCCGTGCATTCACAAAGCCCTTGAGCAATATGTCAATACCCTTGGCAAAAACCGGCGTGCCGACATTGAGTAAGACCACGTCCTCTTCACTAAACCCAAGCGCAAGACGTTGATGTTTGATTTGCGCATCGCTCAGCGGATAGAAGTAGCGCTTATCAACGCCGTGCGGTATCACCGCAATCGACGCCTCATCAATACCCGCTTCCACAAGGCGAGCCTTGCTCCAATGGCTGGGCGTATGAAAAGCGCCCCCAGCATGTGCATAGCCTGTGAAGTCGTTGACCTTAAGAATCACTGATTCAAGGCCAATTTCTGTGACGGCAAAGGTCAAGGTTGGAAGGCTTAAGGTCGGCGGCACCACGAGTGGGGAAAAGATCCGATAGCTTGCCTCTGGCTCGAAGGTTTCGTGACCTGAGTCCAGCACGGAGAGATCCTCCTTGCTCAAGCCAGCCTCAACGCCGCCTTGCTGCCAGTGCGGGTATTCAAATGGAACATCCACATGCTGAATAGGACCAAGGCTGAGCCGATGCCAGGCAAGCCATTGGAACTGGTTCACCAGAGCGTATGAGTGGCTAATACCTCGCCAGCCCTGTATTTCGAGTCTTAGTGGCTTCAAAGCATTGTCCATGGTTGTGGCATCATCGGTCGCTCAAAAAGGTGTTCATTGTATGCAGGCATTTCTAAAGACGATCACGCCCGATCATCTGGGCTTTTTAATCCAGGGTGTTCAGCTTGGTGACACCGTTTTCTTACTAAAGCAAGCGCCGCAGCAAGGCGTTAACTTTCGTAGTCTTGCGATTGGAAGCGCGATCGCACAATCATCAAACGTTGAGTTGAGCGTCCCCTTTGGTATCGGGGACCTGGACGAACTCCACCAGATTCATTTTCTTTGTTTGTCACCGGATGGGGCACTTCAGATCGTCAAGCCCGATATGCTGAAGTTTCAGGCCGCGCCTCGCGTGCTCTACACCGGTACCGCCTTTAAGCGGGCCGAGCAGGCAAAGAAAATAGCCGCTATAACAATCGTATTTAACGAAGACTTCATCCTGCCTAAGTGGTGCCAGTATTACGGCGGTTTATTTGGATTTGCCAACCTTTTTGTTATCGACGACGGTTCTGATAACAACCCTCGTCAATACCTCAACCCCGATGTGAACGTGATTCGGATGCCTCGAACGAGTTTTGATTCATGGCGCCTTGCGAGGAGCCTCTCCGAACTCCAACGACTTCTGCTTGAGACTTACGAACTCGTCCTTGTGCTCGATTCCGACGAATTTATCGTTACCGATTTACCGGGGTGCGGAAATTTGCGTGATCACCTGGTCCAAAAACATCCCGAAGCATCCGGTCGTGTTCGACCCATTGGTTGGGACTTGGTACACCTTAGGCGCGAAGAGCCCGATCTCACCGACTCGGAGTTAATACTTCGGCAGCGTCGCTTCCTGCTTCGAAATCATCGTTTCGACAAGCCCTGCATCACTAGCGAAGAGACGTCGTGGTTTCCGGGGAATCACAATTGCTACGAACCTTCAACAAAAGATGAGCATCTCCACCTGATTCATCTTCGCTGGTTCGACTACCGCTTTGCTGTAGCCAAAGGCCTTCGCTACACCGCGACAGATTGGTCGAAGATCGACTTAGCCATTGGATTCTCACATCATCAACGAATGACAATCGACCAAATCGACGCTAAGTTCGTTGAGTTTGCACATCAATACGATGAAGGTCTGAAGGAATCGCAAAAGGCCAGGATTCTCCCCAACCATTGGCTCAATCAACTAATGATTTAAGGTACCCGATCGGTGATAACGGTCTTAGCCGCGTCGCAGGCTCAGCTTCTTTTGTGATGCACTACTCATGATCGATCTTCTCGTGGTAGGCGCGGGTTTTGCCGGCGCAAGTATCGCTCGCCTGGCAGCCGATGACGGCTATAAGGTGCTCGTTTTAGACAGGCGTGAGTACCTTGGGGGTAATGCCTCCGATTGTTTTGATCAGCATGGCGTTCTTGTGCATCCGCATGGCCCGCATATTTTTCACACAAACAGTGAGGCCGTGTGGAATTTTTTGTCACGTTTTACGGCGTGGCGACACTATGAACATCGAGTTCTCGCCTCAGTAGAAGGCATGTTGCTTCCTATACCAATAAATCGCACCACCCTCAATCAACTCTTTAAGCTTCAGTTGGACAGTGACGAAGCGGTGCAGCACTACTTGGATAGCGTGCGAACGCATAGACAACCTGTTCGCAGTTCTGAGGATTTGGTGCTCAATAGTGTTGGCGAAGTTTTGTGCTCTCTTTTTTTTCGCGGATACACCCGTAAGCAATGGGGTATGGATCTGAGCGAGTTACTACCCGGGGTCGCGGCAAGAATACCGGTACGGACTAATGCAGACGATCGCTACTTTACGGATCGTTATCAAGCGATGCCAGACCAAGGCTATAGCGTCATGTTTCGGCGTATGTTGGATCACCCAGGCATTGAGCTTCAACTTTCTTCCGATTACTTTGACCTGGTGCATGCTGTGCCCGCCAGACACACGGTATATACCGGGCCAATAGACAGGTTTTTCGAATACCGGTTTGGCCCGCTGCCATACCGTTCGCTCAGGTTCGAGCACGAACATTTGCCAGCGACGCGACGCTTTCAGCCGGTTGGGACGGTCAACTTTCCAAATGAATTCGCATACACCCGGATTACAGAGTTCCGCCATCTGACAGGCCAAAGCCATACTGGCACGTCGATCGTGAAGGAGTATCCGACTTCTAGTGGCGAGCCTTACTATCCGATTCCCACCCAAGAAAACGACCAACTTTTTAAACGTTATCAAAAGCTTGCAGACGATCAAACTGGCGTTAGCTTTATCGGAAGACTCGCCCAGTATCGTTACTACAATATGGATCAAGTGGTTGCTCAAGCAATCGTTCAGTACCCCAAGATCATTGAGCAGCTAACCTTGGCCCCTAACCAGTAGGGGTTTGATCAGGTAGATTGCTCCTAAGTTTGACGCAGCGAAGGTTGAAGCCTTAAGGACTAGTGAACCTACTCAGCTTTTCCCTTGGTATCGTTATAAAACGTCGTTCGGTAACTCAAGCCCATAGCGGCTCAGTAGTGCACGTCTTAGCGACTTGATGTGAGGGTCTTCGTTACCGTGTTTGCGATAAATGTAGAGGTAATCTAAAGCTCCCTTGATGCCTCTTGCAGTGCTTTCATTGCCACGACGATCAGAGGTGTCGTCGGGAACTTGGTGCACGATCGTGCCGATCAATGGCAGATGGGTAATATCGCTGAGTGGTAAAACTTGTAACAAATAATCCCAGTCTTCATAGCTCTTCAAGTAGGGATCAAACATGCCCTGCTTTGCAAGGAATGAAGGAAATACAAAACATGACATGTGTACCTGATTTCTCACATACACAAGCGCATTCAGCTGGTTTTCGTTATTAAGTTCAAGACTTCTTAGGCGATGTGGGCCACTGGCCAAGCGTTGTTCGTACACCACCTCGCAATTCATGTAGCAAATTGCACTTTTAAGCGCGTCGCTATATTGCGATAGTGCGCTCAAGAGCCCAGGGCGCCAGGCATCGTCATCGTCCAAAAACAAAAGGTATTGACCTTTCGTAAGTTGTAGCGCCATGTTACGGCTAAGGGCAGGGCCGGGCGGGCCACTACGCCTGATAAAGGTGTCGCTTCCTTCAAGCCAACGGTCGCAAATTCTCGCGGTCTCGGGATCTTGTTCGTCACTAACGACGATAACTTCGTGCCGGATTCCTACAGAGCCGGCTTTAATCGATTCCAGGCACCGGCTAAGCAGCAATGGACGCCGATGCGTCGGGACCACGACCGAAAACAGCGGGTTACTGCCGGGGTAGTCGATCTTGTCCTCCATACCGAATTACTGATTGTGCAATGGCTTAGGGCACATCAAAGCCTGCCTCCCGCCAAACTTTCAGTTTATAGCGGAGCGTTCGCTCGGATATGCCAAGCATTTCGACAGCTTTGCGACGGTTACCACCAACCTGACGAAGCACAGCCAGGATGTGATCGCGCTCGAGCTGTCGCATATCGGTAGGCGCTTGGGCCTGTCTTGCGCTTTCTTGGGCCCGCCTTGCACTTTCTTGGGCCTCTGCCAAGGCGCTTGATCCGATGCTTGCTGTGCCGGTTTCTGGGGCATTCTGTAGGGGCTCAATCGGCTGCTGGGCAGTAGACGGACCAGCGCGCGTTGAAAAGACTTCTTGCTGAGTCTGCTCAGTTGGGCTGTGGAAGTCCAGAGCAAGGTCTACAGGCTCAATCAGATAGCCATTGCAAAGTAGCAGAGCTCTTTGAATCGCATTTTCAAGCTCACGCACATTGCCTGGCCAGGGGTAGTTGCAAAGAAGCTGCCTTGCCCGATCGCCCAGTTTGGCTTCGGGTTGGCCCATGCTTGCGCGATATTTCAGTAAAAAGCGTTCGGCCAGCGGAATAATATCGGCCGGTCGTTCGCGTAGAGCCGGCACTTTGAGCGGAAACACATTGATTCGATAAAACAAATCTTCTCGAAAATGCCCTTGTGCAACCCGTTTTGCAAGGTCTTGATTAGTTGCTGCAATCACGCGCACATCCAGTGAGATCGTTTGGTGGGAGCCCACGCGTTCGACCTGCTTTTCCTGTAACACGCGAAGCAACTTCGTTTGCAATTCCATCGGCATCTCGCCGATTTCGTCGAGAAAAATAGTCCCCCCCTGCGCAAGTTCAAACTTACCCGACTGACCTTTGAGCGCTCCCGTAAAGGCACCTTTTTCATGACCAAAAAGTGTCGCCTCCAAAAGTGTCGAAGGTATGGCTGCACAGTTAATCGCCACAAAAGCCGCATCGCCACGCTGTGAGCGTTGGTGCAGGTATTGCGCCATGACTTCTTTGCCTGATCCCGAGTCGCCGAGCAAAAGGACCGTTGCATCGGTTTGCGCCACGCGCTCAATGCGCGACAAAAGTTGTCTCATCAGCGGATCAACGGCTACCGGGCCATCTTGTCGAGGTTGCTCATGAAGGCCTTCGGGCAGATATCTTCGAACGACTTCGATGAATTGCTCAGGCTTAAATGGCTTAAGCAAAAAATCCCTCGCCCCCCCTCGGAGCGCCTCCACAGCGGTTTTTGCATCGGCATAAGCTGTCATCAGTACGACTGGCATATTATTGTTGTACTTTTTCACGGCAAATAAGAGATCCAATCCGCTCGCATTGGGTAGCCGGATATCAGAAACCATCGCTGCAAAGGGCCGAGCCTGCAGGGCAAGTTGTGCTGCCTCAGCGCTATCGACGGCCTCAAACGCAATCGATTCCATGGCGAGGGTCACCTCAAGCGCCTCACGCAACGCGGGGTCATCCTCAACGAGCAAGAGCGACGATGCCTGTAATGGCGCATCGGGCGTTGGGCGGGTCATAACTGCTCGAGCACCGGCAAGACGATATGAAAGCGTGCACCACCCTCGTGACGGTTCTCGGCCTGAATCTGACCGCGGTGGGCTTCAACCGCTGCCTTTGCAATCGCAAGGCCTAAACCAGTACCTCGGGCTGACCCGGTTGCAAAGGGTTCAAAGAGTCGTTGCATCATATCGGGTGCAATCCCAGGGCCGTCGTCATCAATCGTTACGCTAAGGCGAGCGTGGGCAGCTTTCGCGACCACGCGAACCGACTGACCTTCGTTTGACACTTGCAGTGCGTTTTCCAGCAGCGAAACGAGCCCACCCCTTATCTGATCGCGCTGCACACTCAATATGTGTTCTCCGCCTTGAACTTCTAATTTCAGAACAACCCCTTTCGATTCGTACAAAGGCTCGATAGTTAGACGGCACTCGTCTAAGAGTTCGGCTACGCACACGAGCGCAGACGGGCCATGCTTGTTGCGCAAAAAACTCATCATCCTCGACACGAGGCCATCAAGCCAGGCTAGTTGCTTGCCGAGTTGGTCTGCAAACCGCGTGCGCTGTTCGGGGGCCAGTTGCGGTTTTCCCAAGTGCCCCGCATAAACCGTAGCCGTTGCAAGTGGGGTTCGCAGCTGATGAGCGATTTCTGCTGCCATACGCCCCATGGCAGACAGTTTAGCCTGATGCTCGGCTTGCTCGCGTGCACGAAACGTCGCGGTGACATCATGCAACAGCATCAATTCGCGACCATCAACCAGCTTTCTCACCTCGGGACGAATAATCCTTGCGTCTTGGCGATCGCTGACACGGTAATGGGCTTCATCGATGGCAGTCCACTGTTTCGGCAGCTGCCACTCCATGCCCATAGCAAGTTCAGGCGCTAAGGTCGCTGACATATCATTAAAGGCATAAACCTTGCCCTCTTGCAAAATGACAACCCCGGTGGGTAGTGCTGAGAGTAGCGCTGCGAGCTCTTCAGCGAGTCGCCCTTTGGCCTCGATTTGCAAGGTCAGGTCAGCATTGCTTTTGGCAAGATCTTCGGTAAGTCGATAAATTTCTTGGGATAGTTTCTGCTGTAAAGCTTCAAGTTCCTGGGTTGCATCAACAAAGTGTAGAAAAGCCGCTTCAAGCTCCTCGGCGTTGTTGATAAGCCCAGGGTCCTTGCGAATCGCTTGTGATGGTGGTTGTTGCGAAATCGTCATGCTTGCACCTCGTAATAGAGGTTTACGGCGATTTGCCCGGAAAAATTTGCCGGATTTCTGGACGACCCCACCAAAGTTGCATGACCAACGT
>Ga0172372_10010564_pt1 | contig 11803 bp, 11 predicted proteins | sample LakKiv5m_2_FD_114544 | JGI IMG/M metagenome (GOLD analysis project Ga0172372, IMG submission 114544) | Freshwater microbial communities from Kabuno Bay, South-Kivu, Congo - kab_092012_9.5m | ecosystem: Environmental > Aquatic > Freshwater > Lake | place: Democratic Republic of the Congo... | reverse complement strand
GCGGCTTCTTCGGAAGCGGCTCGGGCTCGGACGTCTACGAGGGCTGGCTCGACCAGCATGTCGGCAAGTCACTCGCGGACACGGGCGCGCTCGATCTGGCGCAGTCGATCCGCTTCTCCATTCAGGGCAAGCAGTCGGAGGAAGCCCGATGAACCAAGTGATGACGCTCCTGCGCCAGCTCGAGGCGCACGTGCAGGAGGAAATCGGCGCGCAGTCGCGCGTGCTCGCGGCGCTCGAGGCGCAGGGCGAGGCGCTGCGCTCGCACGAGTCCGCGCGCATCGTCGCCGCGACGGCGGCGCTCGACTCCGAGATCGCCGCGCAGGCCAAGCGGGCGGAGCGGCGCGTCGAGCTGCTCTCGGCGCTCGCCGCGGTGTGGAGCTTGCCTGCGGGCACGCTGACACTCGGCAGCATCGTCCAGCGCGTCGGCGACGAGGGCCGGCGGCTCGCGCGCCAGCGCGAAGAGCTCACGACGACCGTGGGCAGCGTCGCGCGCCAGAGCCGTCGCAACGGGCTCGTCGCGCGGCTGCACCAGCGCGTGACGTCGGACATCCTGCAGGCCGTGTTGGTCGAGAACGGCAGCGAGAGCGTGCTCGCCGAGGGCGGCGCGCTCGTGGACGCGGAGGGCTGAAGCCATGTCGTCCCTCGGCCTCAACATCGGCCTGAAGTCCCTGCTCGCCGCGCAGGCGAACTTGGAGACGATCGGCCACAACCTCTCCAACGCGAACACCCCGGGTTATTCGCGCCAGTCCTTGCAGGTTTCCTCGTCGTCGCCGGTTCGGCTGCGCGGACTCGTGCAAGGCACGGGCGTCAGCGCCGACACGATCACGCGCACGGTCGACTCGATCTTGCACGGCCGCATTTCGTCGCAGGTCTCGTCGCTCGGCCGCATCGACGCGCGCCTCGAGACGATCTCGACGGTCGAGAGCTTCCTCGGCGGCACGAGCGCGAGCGGCATGCCCGCGCTGTTCAAGAAGATGTTCCAGTCGTTCGCCTCGCTCCAGACGGCTCCGGAGGATCCGGTTCTGCGCACGGGCGCGGTGCAGTCGTCGGTTGGCCTCGCGGCGGCGCTGAATCAGGCCTCGGGCAACGCACAGTCGCTCCAGCGCAACGTGTTCCTGCAGATGGATGCGAGCGTCGAGGAAGTGAACGCGCTGGCCCAGCGCATCGGCGACCTCAACCGCCAGATCACGGGCAGCGAGCTCGGCACGTCCACGGCCAACGACCTGCGCGATCGGCGCGACCAGCTCGTGAAGGAGCTCTCGCAGTTCGTCGACGTGCGCGCCGTCGAGGACCCGCGCGGCGCCGTGCGCGTGCTGGTCGGCGGCCGCATCCTCGTCAGCCCGACGTCCGTGGAGCAACTCGAGCTCGGCGGCGATCCGGCGAGCGGCAACGTCACGCTCTCGATCGACGGGCAGGCCATCGACTCGCTCGGCGGCAAGCTCGGCGGCCTGCTCGCGCTGCAGACGGGCTACCTCGACGGCATCGCCGGCAAGCTCGACGACTTCGCGCGCAACCTCGCGCTCGAAGCCAACCGCGTGCACTCGACGGGCATCCCGCGCTCGGGTTCGTTCTCGGTGCTCGTCGGCGACAACGTCATCACCGACTCCGATTCCGACGGCGATCGGGAGGACGAGCTGCTCTCCCGCGCGGGCCTGCCGTTCGACGTGGTCTCCGGCTCGCTCTACGTCAATGTGGTCGAGCGCGCGAGCGGCGCGATGACCAAGCATCGCATCGACATCGACGCGAATCGCACGACGGTCGGCGACCTCGTGGACGCGCTCGGCGCGCTCCCGAATCTCTCGGCGAGCGTCGATGCGAGCGGGCGCCTGCAGGTCGTCGCGGACGCTGGCTTCGGCTTCGATTTCAGCCCGCGCCTCGATGCGGCGCCCGACACGCTCGGCAGCTTCGGCGGCGGCAAGGCCTCGATTGCGACGGCGCGCGAGCCGTTCGCGCTCGATGTCGGCGACACGCTCCAGCTCGTCGGTGCGAATGGCCCCTTCACGGTCACGCTGTCCGGCGCCGGCTTCGCCACGATCGGCGCGGCCACCGCCGAGGAGCTCGCGGCCGTGCTGAGCGCGGATGCGGGCTTTCAGGCTTCGGGCCTCGTCGCCAGCGCGCAGGATGGCGCGCTCGTGCTGCAGTCCGCGGGAACGGGCGCGGGCGAGTCGTTCCAGCTCGCGGGCGGCAGCGCGCTTGCGGCGCTCGGCTGGAATGCGGGCACGACGGTCAGCGGCTCGGACCACGCCGTCGCGCCGAGGATCAGCGGCAGCTACACCGGCTCGCAGTCCGCGCGCTGGACGTTCCGTCCGAACATGGACGGCACGATCGGCACGACGCAGGGCCTGCGCATCGAAGTGCTCGACGAGAGCGGGGTGCGCGTCGCCGAGCTCGACGTCGGTCCGGGCTACACGCCGGGCGCCGAGCTCGCGATCAAGGATGGCGTCAAGGTCGCGTTCGCCTTTGGGGACGTGTCGGCCACGAACCGCGACGCGTTCCAGCTCGACGTGGTCGCCGATGCCGACACGTCCGACGTGCTCGTTGCGCTCGGCATGAACTCGATGTTCACCGGCTCGACCGCGCAGGACATCGCCGTGCGCGAGGAACTCTTGCGCGACCCGAGCCTGTTCTCCGCGTCGCTGTCGGGAGCGCCGGGCGACGGCGGCAACGTGCTGCGCTTCCTCGAGATCGAGAGCGCAGGTCTCGCGGGCCTCGGCTCGCAGTCGCTCGACGAGCACCTCTCCGGGATCGTGAGCGGCGTGGCGCTCGAGATCGACGCCGCGGAAAGTGCACGCGAGGCCGAGCAGTTCCTGCTCGACGGGCTCGAGGCGCGCCGCGACCAAGTGTCGGGCGTCAACACGGACGAGGAGCTCGTGCGCATGATCGAGCAGGAGCAGTCCTACAACGCGGCAGCGCAGTACCTGCGCGTCGTGAGCGAGCTCACTTCGGAGCTGATGAACATCCTCTAGGGGCGAACGCCATGAGCATCCGACCGACCCAGCAGGCGACCTTCACGCAGATCCAGCGCGGGCTGCTCTCGAACTTCAGCGCGCTCGTGCGCTCGCAGGAGCAGATTTCGTCTGGCAAGCGCATCGTGCGGCCTTCGGACGATCCGGTGGGGGCCTCGCAGGCGCTCGCCTTCCGGCGCCAGATCGCCGCTGCGGAGCGCAACACCACCGCCGTCGAGGGCGCGCAGGTGATGCTCGACACCGCATCGGGCCTGCTGCAGGACGCGGGCGGGCTGCTCGCGGAAGCGCGCGCCGCGCTGCTGCAGGGCATGAACGGCACGGCCTCGGCCGACGACCGCAAGCTGCTCGCGAACTCCATCTCCCTGATTCGCGATCGTCTCCTCGAGATCGGCAACGCGCGCGCCGGAAACCGCTACCTGTTCGCCGGCACTGCGACGGACACGAGCCCGTTTTCGGCCGGCGCGAATGGCGTGCGCTATCTCGGAAACGAGGAGGCGCAGGAAGTGCTCGTCGGCATCGACTCGCGGCTTGCGACCACCGTGCCCGGCGATGAGATCTTCGCGGCCGAGCAGCGCAGCGGCACGCGCTTCTCCGGCCTCACCGGACTTGCCTCGGGCTCGACCGCGGATCAGGGCGTCGGCTCCGTGCGCGTGCAGGTGCGCCACGACGGGACTACCGCGAACGGCCTTGCGGGCGGCGTGACGCTCGGTGCGTCCTCTGCGGACTCGATCGTCGGCACGCATGCGCTCGTGGTCGACGGCGCGGCTCGCACCGTGCAGCTTGGCAACGGCGAGCTCGTGGCGCTCCCCACGACCGGCGGGCCGATCGTCGTGCGCGACGAGCACGGCGCCGAAGTCAACCTCGACTTCTCCGCGTGGGACGGCTCGAGCTTCAGCGCCAGCGTCTCGGGCTCGGCCTCGATCTCGCTCGACGGCTCGGCGTGGACCGCGCTGACGCTCTCGGAGAGCGACCTGCGGCTCACGGATCCGGCCAGCGGGACCGTACTGCACCTCGACACGCGCTCGCTGCACCGCGCGGGGACGGAGCTCGTCACGTTCGGCGGCACGGTCAACGTGTTCGACGTGCTGCAGGGCATCGTCGCCGACCTCGAGAACTCCGACGGTCTCGACGCGAACGCGCAGCGCGATCGTCTCAACATGTGGCTCGACGAGCTCGACCGCAACCACGAGAACGTGCTGGTCGCCACGGGCGAGCTCGGCGCGCTGTCGCAGCGCGCGGGCGGCCTGCAGGAAGCCTACGATGACGAGATGACGCAGGTGCGCGGGCTGCTGTCGGGCGTCGAGGACGTCGACTTTGCGACGGCTGTGATGGAGATGAGCCGCGCCGAGCAGACGCTGCAGCTCGCGCAGGCCACCAGCGCACGCTTGCTCCAGAACTCCCTGCTCAACTTCCTGCGCTAGCCATGACCAGCCCTGTTCCCGGCACGAATCCGATCCAGCGCGCCGAAGCGGCGAGAGCGGGCGCACACGGCGCCGCGCCCGCGGCGAGTGGGCCGAACGCCGCCTTCGAGGCGCTGCTCGACGATCTCGAGATGCGCACGCGCTCGCTCGAGCGCGCGAGCGATCCGAAGCTCGGCGCCGAAGGGCTGCCCGCCGCTGTCGAGGACGCGCGCAGCTCCCTGGCGCAGGCGCTCGAGCTCAAGCAGGCGCTGCTGGAAGCTTGGCGGGCCGCGCGCATCGGTGGCGACGGAGCTGCCGCATGAGCCTGCTGTCGCGTGAGCAGCGCAGTCGCGCGGTGGCGCTGATGGAGCGCGTGATGCGCGAGGGCGCAGCGATCGCTCCGGAATATCCGCTGTGCTTCGATGAGCGCTTCTCCGGACGCGTGCTCGCGACCGAAGAAGCGGGCCGCGTCGTCAGTGCCTGCGCCTTGCTCGTGCGCGACTTCGCGTGCGGTGCGCGCTCGGTGCGCGTGGGCCTGATCGGCTCGGTGTGCACGGCTCCGGAGGCGCGCGGTCGCGGGCTTGCGAGCGCGCTGCTGCGGCGCGCCGAGGACGAGCTTGCCGCCGAAGGCTGCGTGCTGGCGATGCTGTGGGCCGACGACGCGCGCTTCTACGAGGAGCGCGGCTGGTGCCCGGTCGGCGCCGAGGTCGACTTCGCGCTCGAGCCCGCGCACGAAGCGCGTCTGCCCGGTTCCAGCGGACTGCGCGCCGCCGCGCCGGACGACCGCGGCGCCATCCACCGCCTGTATTCCCTGCATCGCGAGCGCGTCGAGCGCTCTCCGCAGGAGACTGCCGCCCTGCTCGCGGCGCCCGGCATGGAGACGCTGGTGCTGCAGCGCGAGCGCGACGTCGTCGCCTACTCCTGCCTCGGTCGCGGCAAGGACTTCGCGCGCACGATCCACGAGTGGGCTGGCTCCGAGCGCGACGTGCTCGCTCTCGCCCGCGAGCACATGCAGCGTGCGCGCGCGCGCGGCGAGGGCGGAGCCACGTTCCTGATCACGCCGTCTACGGCCGCTGGCCTGCACACGCGCCTGCGCGGTCTCGGCGCGAACTGGAGCGAAGGCGTGCTCGCCATGGGCAAACTGCTGGCGCCCGAAGGTGCCGCGGCCCTGCTCGCCGACCTCGCCGGCCCCGAGGCCTCGCTCGCCATCGATGGTGGCTCGAGCGTCGCGGTCACGCTCTCGGGTCCCAAGGGATCCGTCGAGCTTTCCGCCGAGGAGCTGCTCGGCCTGCTGTTCCCGCCCCGCGGTCGTCGCCACGGCATCGATCCCGTCGCTCGCGAGACGGGTCTCACTCTCGCCGAGCTGCCGCTCCCGCTCTTCGCGTGGGGCCTCGACTCGATTTAGCTAGCCTTCGGGAGCGCGCCTGCCGCGCCACGTCCCATGAACAACGCATCGTCCGCTCACGCTGTCCGCTACCAGACTCCCGAGACGCCGGATGGCGTCGTGCGCAAGGTGCAGGTCGCACATGGCGGCCCGGTCACCGTCGAGATCGAGTTTCGTCTCGGTCGCGAGTTCCGCGAGCGCGCGGCGGGCGATCCGCGCCGCGTGGCCTTCGCAGCGCGCAGCCGCATCGCGCGGCTCGGCATCGACGTTCAGCCGATCGGGCCGATCGCGTTTGAGAACGGCCGCGCGATGCTCGCGGCGACGCTCTCCGCCAACGTGCGCGAGTACGGCCTCGACCGCTTCCTGCACGCGCTGATCGTTCCGGGCATCAAGCTCGGTCGACTCGTGCTCGTGCGCGAGGAAAATCAGCTCAGCCCCGAGCAGATCTACGAGTCTCTCGAGCACAACGAGTTCCAGCTGCCCAGCGGCTTCTCGATCGACTCCGAAGGCGCCTTCACGATCCGCACGCACAAGCTGCGCTACGTGCTCTCGCGCGAGCTCACGCAGCAGGACGCGCTCGCGATCCTCACGCAAGACGACGGCAAGAGCATCCTCAACCGGCTGCAGGTGCCCAAGCCCATCGAAAACCTCGTGATTCCCGCCGGTCATGGCGTGATCACGTCGTGCTCGATGTTCCTGCACAAGCACTACGTCGTCATCGATCCCGATGCCGGCGCGCTCGGCCGCCACCTGAACGCGATCGTGCTCGATCCCGTCTCGACGCGCGGCACGCGCGTGTTCCTCGAGCTCTCGAACAGCTCCGATCGCCAGATCGTCAACCCGTTCGTCAAGGCGCGCATCTATGCAGCCGACGAGCGCAGCGGCGCGCCGCGCACGTTCGCCGCACCCAAGGTCGAGGAGACTGGCATCGTGCCTGCCGCAGCCGCGACGCCGGCCGAGGAATCACTCCCCGGCTACGAGCAGGTGAGCGCCTACTACGCGCAGCACATGCCGAACGCCGGCGAGCGCAGCTACCAAAATCGCCCGCTCGTGGTGGTCGAGAGCTTCGCCGCGCTGGTCGCTGGTCGCTTGCCCGAGCTCGTCTCGACGCGTCCAGCCTCCGGCGAGCGCAGCCCCGCGAGTCTGCGCACCACGCTCGACTATTCCCAGGTCGGCCGCGACTCCGGTCAGTTCGCGACGCGCATGCTCGCCCAGCTGCCAGAAGGCAAGCGCGCGACGCTGCTCGTCGAGTATTTCCCCAACCTGATCGAGCACGTCGCGATCTGCAACGCGGTGCTCACCGGCCGGGTCGGCACGCTCGTCTTCCGCCGCGCCTCGTTCGAGCACGGCCAGTTCCTCTCCGCGAACGACCACGTGCGTCTCGCTGACTACGAAGCTCTCGGCGCGCGCGTGGTGCGGTGCCACGCCGATGGGCGCCACCTCGCGATCCACGCCTTCCGCGGCCTGCGCGGCTACTTCGTCGAGCCGACCGAGATCCAGCGCTTCAAGAACTCGCTCGTGCTCGCCGTGTACGGCTCGGCCGAGCGTCTGCTCGAGGCCGACGAGAAGGGACTGCGCGAGTTCCTCGCTCAGGTGAAGCAGCTCTTCGGCGGCCAGATCGCGATCCTCACCGGCGGGGGCCCGGGCGCGATGCAGCAGGCCACCGACAGCGCGCTCGAGCAGGGCCTGCTCGTCGGCGCGAACTACATCGAGACGATCGACCAGTCGACCAACAAGGTCGCGCACTTCTACCAGTGCTTCCAAGACCGCAACCGCCACAACCGCCAGCGCTGGTTCGACATCGCGAGCTTCGTCGTGTTCTGCGTCGGCGGCCTCGGCACGCTCGAGGAAGTCGGCCTGACGCTCACCGACATGAAGCTCGGCATGGTCGAGCGCGGGCCGGTGGTGTTCTTCGGCAACCACGGCGACGACGTCTACTGGTCGCACATGAAGGCGCAGCTCGAGCGCATGGTCGAGGCCAAGCGCGCGCCCGCATGGATCAACGAGAACGTGCTCTTCACCGGCGACGCGCGTCGCATCGCGGCGTTCTACAAGAAGGTGCTCGGTCTCGGTTGAGGCGCGGGCGACGGACGCGGACTAGACTCCGCGCCCCTTGTCGACCGCCGTACTGAAAGCCCTCGCGACCGTCGCGATCTGGGGCTCGTCGTTCCTCGCGATCCGCGTCGCGCTGGAGTCGGCGACGCCGCTCGGAGTCGTCGGCGTGCGCAACGCCGTGGCTTCGCTGCTGCTCTTGGCGCTCTTGCGCGCGCGCGGCGGTCCGCTCTTGCCCGCACGCGAGGATCGAGCGCGCTGCGCGCTGCTCGGGCTCGTGATCAGCGCGCACTTCCTGATTCAGACCTTTGCGATGCAGTCGACGAGCACGCTGCGCGCGGGCTGGATCATCGCCTTCATCCCGGTGGTGGTCGCGGTCGGCTCGCGCCTGTTTCTCGGCCAGCGCATGCAGCCCTCAGGCTGGCTCGGCATCGCGATCGCGACGTGCGGAGTGCTCGCTTTGACGGCCGTGCGTCCGGCCGAGCTCGCGAACGCGGGCCTCGGGGACGGCCTGATGTTGCTCTCGACGCTCACGTGGGGCGCCTACACGCTGCTCGCGCTCGATGTCGTGCGCCGCAACGGTGGCCTGCGCGTCGCCGCCTTCGCGCTCGGCGTCGCCGCCGTTCCGACGCTCGCCGCAGCGCTCGTCTCCGGCACATGGCACGCCGACCCCAGCCTGCGCTCGATCCTCGCGATCGCGTTCCTGTCGGCCTGCGCCAGCGCGCTCGCCATGTGGCTCTTCGCGGACGTGGTCGCCGAGCTCGGCCCCGAGCGCTCGAGCGCCTTCCAGTACCTGCAGCCCTTCGTCACCCTCGCGGTGTCGTTCCTGTTCCTCGACGAGCCCTTCACCGTGCCGCAGCTCGTCGCCGGGCCGACCGTGCTCCTCGGAGTCTGGCTCGTCCAGCGCGCGAAGCGCCCCTAGCCGCGCTACTTGCCCTCGGGCACCGACTCCCAGTTGCCGAGCACGCGCCCGATCACGACCGTGTAGGTGAGCGAGCCTTCGCGCGCGTCGACTCCGGGCAGGAAGTCCTCGTCGAGGGAGCGCAGCAGGGCGGGGATGTCGCTCTCCGAGAGGCGCGAGTCCTCGAGCACGATCACCGTGCCCGCGACCGTGCCGTCGGCGAGATGATGGAGGTCGACGGCGGCGAGGTCGCGCCCCTCGCGCGTGGCGAGGAAGCGTTCGGAGCTGTTCGTGCGCAGGGTGCGTTTCCAGACGAGGTTCATGCGAGGAGCTCCGTGAGGGCGCCGGCGAGGCCGAGGGTGGCGAGGGTCGCTACGAGCAGCCCGCAGCCCTGCTGGCGGTAGCCGATGCCGGTGCCGGGAATCGAGAAGGTGGTGTAGCCGCGGCCGGACGCGCTGCGCCCGACGCGGAATCCGCGGCCGCCGACGGAGTAGCCGATGCCGCGCGAACTCAGATTGACGCGGAACGCGCCGAAGTTGATGGAACGTCGGTAGTAGAAGCCCATGGTGGACTCGCTCGCGGTGGAATCGAGAGGGGACGAGGGGGGGAATCGGCTCGCCGGCCGCACGAGCCGATGGAGGACTCGCGCGCGGACGGTATCCTACGCCACATCGAGGCCATGATGACCGTCGCGTTGACGCCGATTTCGCAGCTCGAGTGCTCTCCCTTGGAAGCCGCGCGCACTGTGGCTCGGGAGATCGCGGAGCTCGTCCGCGCGCGCCGCGCCGCCGGTCGCGGGGTCGTCCTCGGGCTGGCCACGGGCCGCACCCCGCTCGGGATCTACGCCGAGCTCGGCCGCCTGCACCGCGAGGAGCGCCTCGACTTCGCCAACGTCACGGCCTTCAACCTCGACGAATACCTCGGGCTGCGCGCGGGCCACCCGCGCTCCTACCGCCGCTACATGCGCGAGCAGCTCTTCGACGCCATCGGGCTGCCGCCGGAGCAATGCCACATTCCCTCCAGCGACGTCGCTCCGAGCCAGTGGGAGGCCCACTGCCGCGAGTACGAGCGCCTGATCGCCGACGCCGGCGGCATCGACCTCCAAATCCTCGGCCTCGGCCGCAACGGGCACATCGGCTTCAACGAGCCGGGCTCGGGGCGCGACAGCCGCACGCGCGTGGTCGAGCTCGCGCCGACGACCCGCGCCGACGCGGCGGGGGAATTTGGCAGTGTCGAGCACGTTCCCGAGCGCGCCATTTCCATGGGCGTGGCCACGATCCTCGCCGCTCGCCGCATCCGCCTGCTCGCCTTCGGCGCAGCGAAGCACGAGATCGTGACGCGCACTCTCACGGCGCCTCCGAGCTCCGACACCCCCGCGACGTTCCTGCGCGGCCATCCGGACGTGCGCCTGTACGCCGATGCCGCCGCGCTCCGGGGCGAGGGAAGCCCGTCGTGACCAGCCGCGCTGCACTGCGCACGGCCCTGCAGGGCTGGCGCGACCGCGTCCGCGCGGAGCTGTTCGACAGCCTGATCCCGTTCTGGGAGCGGCACGGCATCGATCGCGAGCACGGCGGCTTCCACGACCATCTCGACCGCGACGGCGCGCGCTTCGACGACAAGAAGCACGTCGGGTTGCAGGCGCAGGCTCTGTGGTTCTGGTCGCGTCTGGTGTCCGAGGTCGAGCGCCGCCCCGAGTGGATTCGCGCCGCCGAGTCGGGCGTGCGCCTGCTCACCGGCCCGGCCCGGCGCGCGGACGGCCGCATGTTCTCCGTGCTGACGCGCGACGGCCGCGGAGCCGCGATCGCGTCGAGCCCGCGCAACGACCTCTTCAGCGCCAACGCGCTCGCCGAATGGGCGCGCGCGAGCGGCACCCCGGAGGCTCTCGAGGTGGCCCGCAAGGCGCTCGAGACGGCGCTCTCGATTGCGCGCGCCTCGCAGGTCGTCGATTCCGAGCGCCTGCCCGGCGCGATCCCGACCAGCTCCCTCGACACGCTCACGCTGGCCTTCGACGCGCTCGACTCCTACGAGCTCGCGTCGCCGGGCTACGTCGCCGACCACGAGCGCTTCTGGCGCGCGCGCCTCGCGCTGCACATGCGCCCCGAGTTCGACCTCGTGCTCGAGAACGTGGCCGTCGATGGCAGCGTGATCTCGGGCCCCGAGGGACGCCTCGTGTGCCCCGGACGCTGGCTCGTCGCCGCGCGCCAGATGTTCGAGCGCGCGGCCGCCAGCGGCGACCAGCGCAGCGTCGACGTCGCGCTTTCCGCCATGGAGAGCGCGCTCGACTTCGGCTGGGACGGCGACGACGGCGGCCTGTACCTGTACCTCGATCGCGACGGCTTCTCGCCCGTGCAGATCGAGTGGAGCCGCAAGCTCGCGTGGGTCCACAGCGCAGCGTTGCTCGCGACGCTCTCGGCCTACTCCGCCACACAGTCGCCGCGCTGGCTCGAGCGCTTCGAGCAAGTCGCCGACTACACCTTCGCGCACTTCCCCGACCCGAGCCACGGCGATTGGTTCGCCTCGCTCGACCGCCGCAACCGCGTCAGCCAGCGCTTCAAGTCTGGCCCGCGCAAGGGCGGCTTCTCGACGGCGCGCACGCTGCTGCGCTGCGACCAGCTGCTGCGCGATCTCGTCGAGCGTGTGAAGTGACTCTGCGCGCCGCTCAGTAGAGCAGCGCCTTCGCCCGCGCCGCCGCGAAGCTCGCGAGCGAAGCGCTCCACTCGGCCTCGATCTCGGCCACCGTCGCACCCGCGCGCAGCTGCTCGAGCAGGCGCGTCGAGCCCCAGTGCTTGCCGACGGAGGTCTCGTCCGCGAGCTCGAACTTGTCGGGGTACAGCTGGCGCAGCGTCACGAGAATCGCGAGCGCCGTGCGCAGCGGCAGGAACTCGCGCGGGGAGTCGACCACCAAGCGCACGCCGCGCAGGTGCTTGTCCTTGTGACCGCCGTAGAACGGCTTGCACGCCATGGCTTGAAAGCGCACGCCGGGGAGCGCGTGCCGCTCGAGCTCGCGCGCGAGCGTGTAGGCATCGATCCAGTCCGCGGCGACCAGCTCGAACGGCATCGTCGTGCCGATCCCGTTGCTCAGGTTCTTGCACGCGCTGTC
>Ga0172372_10010561_pt1 | contig 11804 bp, 14 predicted proteins | sample LakKiv5m_2_FD_114544 | JGI IMG/M metagenome (GOLD analysis project Ga0172372, IMG submission 114544) | Freshwater microbial communities from Kabuno Bay, South-Kivu, Congo - kab_092012_9.5m | ecosystem: Environmental > Aquatic > Freshwater > Lake | place: Democratic Republic of the Congo... | reverse complement strand
CATAGGATTTGTAGCATCACCTGCATTTGCTGCTTTGATACTTGAATCCTTTGCTACGGAAGTAGATCCCATTGGCTGTGCACCTTCTTCCGACAGAGTCTCGGCGTCAGTTGCCTGAGCTTTGACGCGCTCTAGCAATTCCTTGATTTTAGAGTCTACTGACATCCTTCTCTCCTATGAGTTATTAATCTAACTTTAATATTTATAAAAATTGATTATTTGATAGAATTTAAAAATGCTTCAAATACTTTTAGTTTAGCTTCCGCTAATTTTTTACTAGGTGCTTGTTTAATCACCTTTTGTGCTTGTTCTATTTGAACAGATTTCCACACACCATTTTCACAAATCCATTCTGCGTTTTCCATAATGCCTTCTACAAAAGCATTTGGCGCCGATGGGTCTGCAACTATATCTACGGTTGCAAGATGAAAATCATCTTGAACTTCATTAACACCATTTCTTTCTTTAAGTGATCCCAATCCTCTTGAGGACACACCTAAGCGAACACCTTCCTCAATAAAGTTCTTCGCTATCTTACCCATCGGAGTATCTAATATCTTTGCTGTTCCAATAATATCATTACCTTCCCATTGCAAATTTGTAATTAAATGAGAAACATTATTTAGATTAATCTGAGGATTAGGTGGATGGCCTAGTTCCCCCAATGATCTTTTTTCTGATATCATATTTTGATATCTTTGAAGTTCTTTCTCAAGAACATTTTTAGGATATAATCTACCGTTTCTATTTTGCTGCTCCGATTGCATAAACACGCCTTTGATAAAGGTGCTTTGTTTACCACCGGTTTTTTCTTCGGTAATATATTCCAGTTCCTGATGTATCTCTTTAATTAGTTTCATTAGCTTGTTACCTTAGTAATTACTTGCTGATTAGGTGGAGTATATCCGTCAACTTTGCTTAGGCCTAAATAAACTGTTCCACCACCTGCAGGCATAGTAATAGCAATATTGGCTGTGCTATTAGATGAGTCTACGAAACCCATCATTTGAGACATTGCCCAGTTATCATTACCATGCAAAATCATTACGTTAGAACCATTTGCTGGTCTTTTTATGAGAATAGGTGCGCCAGCAGAATCAGTTGCTGACCATAAAACAGAATTAATCGTAACATTAGCACTGCCGTAACCTGCAAAGGTTTCATCTGCTAATTTTATATTAGAACCAATGTCTATAGTTGCAGTAGCACCATCACCAACTACTTTAACTATAGCTTGTCCTCTAACTACCTTAAGATATGAGACGGTGACTGGCATTTATTACTTTCCTTTTTTTCTCATTGCGCGTAATTTTGCGAAATCAGCAGCAGTCAATTGATCTTTTTCAGGTTCATGTACATCTAACTTTTGTTGATTTGGATGAAGTTTTTCATTCATTTCACTTTCATCCTCTTTCTTTTCTTTTTTCTTCTTGTGATTATTATGATATTCAGCAACAAGAATATCCAAATCTTCAGTATAAACTATTTCATTACCATGATCAAATTGTACTGTGTACCATTCGATATTGCCTTCGGTGTCTGGTTCGGCATGTTCTGCTTCAAGAACTACACCTTCGCCGAAGATATCTGAATAAACATGCTTAGCGCAAAGATGTTCTTCAGTATTCACATCTTCTTTTCTCATAACTGCTTTGGCAATTTTATGAGCTTTCTTTATGGTAGATTTTTCAAGAGGTGGTTCGTCACCTGTTGATTTCATTGCCTGCGCCATACCTATAGCATATGGGCTACGAGACATTGCCTCGAACATTTCTACCTTAAAGGACTTAAAAGTTTTCATTCCGGGTCTCTCGAAAATACAGTTTGTGATAACTCTACTCTTTTATTGTCTAAAGCATCTGATACTTTAGTAGAAATGATACTGTTAAAAATATCTTGCGCTTCACCTGCTTTACCCTGAAGTATAGTATCTACCATGGATCTAATTACTTCACTTTGTGTTTCTTGATTTTCTACCTCAGTAGTTTCTACATTATCTGTCATAATAACTCCTATTGTTGTGGCTCAGCATTATTTATTGGTTGAGGAGGAACGCCTTCACTTTGGATTTGTTCCTTCACTTGTTCCATTTCCTCATCGGTATATCTTAGAACCTTCTTCATCACGTATTCTTGACTGAAATATATTCCAATAAAGGGTGCCATTTGATTTAACACATCTACTCTATTGCGTAGATTTTCTGCATCCTTTAATTCAGAATAATATCTGTCCTGAGCATAGATATAGTTTATATTTTCTTTAATATCATCCCAGTCTGTACTAGTCATTACGCCTTTTAGTAATAACTGAGTTTTTAGAACATCTTGAAATAATTCATTAAAGCGTTTACGAAGTTTATCTACAAACTTACCAAACTTCAATTCATCTCTTGTAATTTCAGCTGCTCTACCAAAATTCATACCAGTGGAAGGTTGAAGTCTTGAAATAGGTACATTTAATGATTGGTACAACTTATTCTGAAAATAATTAATGTCATCTATTTGTCCTAGATTTTCACCGCCAGGTAAGGTGGTAATTTCTGTACCTCTGCCACCCTCTCTACGAGGCAACCAAAAATCTTCAAGCATAGACATAAATTTTCTATCGTCTCTTATTTCACCTGTCTGAGAATCGTATACAATTTTATTACGATACTTATTCATAACATCTTTTAGATATTGTTCTGCCTTTTGCTTAGGCAAATTACCAACATCAATATAAAATATTCTTCTTTCAGGTGCTCTGGATATTCTGTAAATTACTAATGAATCTTCCATCATCTTAAGTTGATTTGCTGGTTTAATTGCCTTGTGCAAATAACTTAAAACTATACTTTTTTCCATGTCCATCAATCCCGATGGAACAAATGCAATAGTATCAGGGGAGATTTTAATCCCTTGATTTAAACCAGGGACATTACCATATTGTTGTGTGTAACGAATACCTTTTTCATTGTAAATATAAAACTCTTCTATTTTTTCTATGATGTCAATACCAGCATCGTTCTTTTTCTTTTTAATGTCTCGTACTTTCTTAATTTTACGAGGATCAATATATCTTAACTCAAGTATTCCTTTTTGGGGATTTTTATTATCTATAATCTTTTGAAAATATAATCTACCATCAATGTACCAGCGTCTAAAATAATCTTGACCTTTTGTCTTAAATTCTAATTTCTTTAGTATATTATCAAACTCATTACGAATGCTTTGTTTAATTTGATCAGATAGATTTAATTGATCTAAATTAATGTCAATTAATTTTTCTGTTTCTGTACCAGCAACACCTTCAGTGACGATTTCGTCAATGGCGTTTGCTACATCAGGATACATAGCAGTTTCTCTGTATCGTGTAATTACGTCAGACTCAGATTTGGCGGTGGCGTCTAAATCGACATACGTGCCGAAATAGCCGCCCCCAGCAACAGTAGATGCACCATCATCTGAATCTGGAGCAACAAAACTTTGTTTTCTTAACTCCAGATTAGCTGGTTCATCTTTAGAAATAGTATAACCAAATAATGTAAGTGCCATTATAAAATGCTTTAAAAATTAGAACGGTAAAGCAAAAGATGAACCAGTATTTATAGAAGTCGTAAAATGCTGGTACTGCCACGTAACTGTAAAACTGGAAATGGTATCATTAGCACCGAAATCTAATCCTACAGGAGATACGTCAATTGGGAAAGCACTAACCAACTTATAGCTTTTTAGAATATTCCCGTTTCTATCTAATTGAAAAATATCTACATTTCTTTGATACTCGTTAGGATTTAATCTACCGATCTTGGAAACTAGATCATCCATACCGTTCATCCATTGTTCCATAGAATTTCTTATAGACATATCAGCATCATTCAACACTGTAATTGTCCATGGTGCAAAAGTTCTATCGCCGGCAAATTTTATTTCTCTGCCTCTATATTGAACAATAGCAGGATTCACAGTTTGTCCTGGAAGTTCTGCAACGCTAACTAAAAACGGTGCTCTTCTAACTGCATTTGCTGCGCCAGTAACATAAGTTGGAAAACTTAGTTGGACAGCAAACTGATTAGGGCGAGCACCACCATTTACTAGTGCTGCTTTAAACTGATCTACATTAAATGTGGTTGACATTTATTCTTCTCCCTTTATTATGCGCCAACTTCTTCAAAATTAATACCGCTGCGTGTCGCAATAAAGTTCAGTTGAATAAAGTTAATAGAACGAGCAGGTTTAACAAAAATATCTGCTACGAACTCGTTTCTATCAATAACCTCACCTGTGTTATTTGTTTCATCGCATACTACTTTAAAGTCTGTAATACCACGACGACCCTGAACATCTCTTAGGAAAGGTTCAACTAAATTACGGAATTGCGCACGGGTAAATGCGTCGTTGAATTCAAACAACTGGAACTTAGCTGCTGTTGCAATAGCTTTTTCCAACACGATAAACAATCTACGAACATTAATTCTGTCAAATGCGCTTGGCTTAGACAATAGTGTCTTGTCACCAAACAGAACTGTTCCTTGACCAGGGAATGTTACAATTGGGTTTACACCTTTCTTGTATAATGTATCTCTGTCAGCTTGTCTTGGTGAGTAAGCTAATTTAACAACATTCTTGATCTGACCTCTGTTGAAACCTGCAGGAGAGAACCAAGGATCTGTAGTAAAGTCTGTTCTAACAACTGTGCCTGCAGTATCACCGTTACATGGAACCCAACGATAAACATCGTTGTAACGATCGAATTGATACTTGAATCCTGAATCCATAACACCATACGAACTTGATGGTAAGGAATCACGGTAACCGGTAACATTGGTTGTCTGTGTGGAATTGCTTGAAATTCCGACTACATTATTTTGAATAGGTGATACGAATGCGATACAATCTTTTCTTACTTCACATACATTGTTGATAACATATGTGGCAACTGTTGTACTTACGTTACCTAGTGGAATTAAACTAATGTCATACAACTCATCATTAGCAAATTCTGCAAATGCGGATGTTAAATTACCATCAGTTAAACTATCATTAGATACACCGCCAGCAAAAGATACTTGAACATTGGTAGTTAAATTACCAAAAGTACTAGTAGTCGCGCTTGTACCCCAGTTATTATTGGTTAAATCTGTTGGATGAGCATTCCACAAAACATATTTAGATGTGTCATTTAACACATTCTTGTAATAATTAGTAGAACCATCAAATTTCTTTGCATCAGATGCCTTAGACACGAACGGAAATTTTTCTAATACTGTACCAGCAGTACCTGTCCAAAGACCATCTTCATCTACAATAATTATATGTATCTCATCATACAATCCACCAGCATTTGTAGCATAGGTTGATGTGCCAGGTGCGCCGTCAAAATTAGATGCATAGTTCCAATTTGAGAAAGTATTTGCATCAGCAATAGCAATCTTTAACGAATTACCTAATGCGCCTGGGTACTTGGAAATAGCTACACCATAATTGGCATTAGATGTATATTGACCAACATAATAATCTTGATTCGTAACAGTAATTGCTGATGTTGAATTAGCGTTTGCTACAGAATTTCTAGCTGTTGCCTTGTTTACAACACGGATAACCTGAAGATTGTTACCATAAGATAGAAAATTTGCAGCTGTGAAAAAGGATTGGAAAGTAGTATCGTTTGGCTTACCAAACACCTCTACCAATTTATTCTCAGAATCAATAGTTGTAACTTGATCTACAGGACCCCATTGAAAGGCGCCAGCGAATGCTCCGGCAGTAGTCGAAACTGTTGGGACGATAGAGGTAAGGTCCTTTTCAGTAACTAACACGCCTGGTGAAAGCTGAAATGCCATTTTGATCTCCTTGTATATTTAAATCTTTGTCATGCCAAACTAATTACTATTTATTTATAAATACTTGGTTTTACACTTTAGAAAACCACTTATTCTTAAGCTTTTCCATTTCAGCATTCAAATCTTTGTGAAACCATACATCTCCTCCAAATGAATCTATTTCTATAGTTTCTTCATTTACCCCATCATCAACTATACCGAAAGGTGTTAATTCATCTTCAATATCTCTAATTTGATTTTGATACAAATCAAGTCTCAAATTAGTATTGGTCATATCCTTGAAGTATAATTCATTAGTTACCCATGCAAATAACACCAATGTCATTACAAGATCATCGTGGTATCCTGCATCTGCTGCAAATGTTCCTTTAGTTTCTATGAAGGTTGAAATTTCTGAAATTATATCTGCATCATGGATTAAAAATTTATCATTTTCTATTAAACCTTTAAGTAAAGCGCAACCAAGACGTTTTACTTGCTTCGTGGTTCTTATACCCAACGTAGTGTTAGATTTAAACCCAGCCGATAGATACTGTCCACTCTTTCCATCATATCCCACCGCCAATACATTTTCATATTCTAAATCCATATACAATGTATTTGCAATTTGCTGTCCGTTATCATTTATCTCCACCAAGACAAATGCTTTATTATAATCTGCGGCGATCTTTGCTATAATGGTTGGGTACAAAAGAGGATTAATCTTATTATCTCTATATTTTGCTACTATCTTATAAGGATATTCTGTAATATCAATAACAGTAAATGCCGAATAGTCCCCGCCTACTCCTCTAGATGTATCAGCAATAATAATATAGATATGATTTTTCCCCTCATATTTGCCATCGGTTCCTCTAATTGCTCTTACTGGATTCTCAATAATATCTAATCCATCTTTGGAATGAATGTAAGTTTTCGCAGACATTCTTGCAATAGTATCCGGAGCAATAAGTGTATTAGACGAGCCAAGGAATTTACAAAGTACTTCTTGATTGAATTTTAACTCACCAAGCATCGCTTTTTGCTCTGCTGCCCATTGCTCTGTTCTACCCGGAATTTTATTATATGGAATAAACAACGGTGTAAAACCGTTTAGGTTTTGACTAGCTTCATTCCAAAACTTCCAAAAATGATTATAACCCAATGGCGTGGATGTAAGTAGAATCTTAGTTGTTTCCCCTGCAGAAATCGTAGGATAAACCGAAGTAAAGAATTCGTCTGCTACAGTATTTGGGATAATAGCCGCCTCATCAATATACAACCAGTTTACAGATTTTCCTCGAATACCAGATGTACTTGTTGCTGCAGTAAGTACCCTTGAGCCGTTTTCTAATTCTATATCGCCCTTATTCCAAGTCTTTACACCTTGTTGCATCCATATAGGCAAATGCTCATACATTATTTGATATCGATGTAATACTTCTCTTGCAGATGAGGATTTGTTAGCCAGTACAGCAACAGTTTTATTTGATTGAAATAATGTATACCACAAAATACAAGCGGCTGCAGTAATGGTATTGTGAGATAAAACATTGTTAGTATAATAAGTATGATCTTCGGAATTTACAGATAAGTCATACATATTTTTAGAGTATCCCAAATTTTCTATCGACACAACTTTTAATGTGCCATTTCTAGATAATATAGTTTTACCCAAGGATTTTTTAGCAAAAATTTCTTCTCCTCCAAAGGCAATCAAAATATGATCGTCAGCACATAGCAATTCAGAAAAATCTTCAAATGTAACCTTATAAACTTCGTATTGGATAGTTTTATTGATACTAGATATATCTACCCAACCAGTATCAGACTCGACTTCCCATTCAGTCAAATCTACTATATCTTCAAATTTGCGTGTTATGCTGTCAGAAAGTTTAGACATTCTTGCAATATTCTATTTTTATTATTTTTATAATCAGATTCCCAAACCACAAATACTGAGAAACCGTTATTCATAGCAATTTGTATTTTTTTATTATCCTTATCCCACAATTGTTTAGCAGTTAATTTATTTTTAGGAAAATTGGGTACATCTAATTCTTTAAAAATTTTTGGATTTGCATGCCAAAGATCACCATTGTATTCTATGATTTTATTATTATAAGCTATATCATACTTTACAAAATTATTGCTATTAGGGATAGGCAAAATTAACTGAGAAACAATTTTTGTAGGATCTTTAATTTTGTCTTTGAGTTCAGTAAGTAAAGACATTTCTCCTTTACTTACTGATCCATTTTTATATGCTCTTTTTAAATTTATTTCTTTCTTCTCATCGTTTGATTTGTTATCCATAGTTTTTAACCATGATTCAATCTTTTGATTCCATTTTTCTTCACCCAATTTATCACCATATTTAGATATAAAAAATGCTTTATCCCTTTTTTGAAATTCACCTAGTTTAATAATAGCATCCTTTTCATCATACCCTTTATCTATCCAATACTTTAATTTTCTAATTGACGTAAAATTTTCTTTAGCTTTTTTCTTAGATTGTTCAATTTGTTCTGTGGTATGGACTGTTGATTGACTTGACCAAGGAGATAATCTGCCCCCATGTTTATAACCTGGATTTTTTTCGCCAGCGACTATATCTCGTTTTTTCTGAGGTACAATAACAGCGTTAGGAAATAATTTAAAATAAGAATTAACATCTAGTTCGTGTAATTTCAAATGATTAGAAAAATTACCATATTTTATACAATCACATATTCTACAAACTACATAATTATAATTTTCAACGCCTCCATGTTTTTTGAAGGAACGTAATCCATGCCTCAACGACTCACTTATTTTCTTGTGTAAATTTGGATTCGTTTTCTTTAAACCATTTACGAAAGCGTTGCCATTCATAGAAATCTCCTATTTTCATGGTATATACTTGTCCAGTATCCTTATTTCTTATATTTATAAGTGTAGAATACTCACAGCATTTCCCTTGCTGCCTACCTTCCATTAGTATAACTTTTCTGTTATTAAGAATTGTTTCAACTTTTTCTTTTTGGCAATCATATAATTTAAATAGTATCAATCCTTGATCCAATGATACAATATGGCAATAATTTTCTATAAAATAGATAGGATCACCGGAGCATTTAAGCAACTCTTTAACTTGATCTATTGTGTAGGAAATCGCAAAATCAATTGGTTTTAAGTTAGGATTTCCTAGGTATGAGTGCCTGTCGTCAGACATGTGTCCTATCCATTTATTGTCTTACCGTCGTCTTTCTTTAGAAGTTTTAAAAGTTCATCTGTGGAACCAACAAATACGTTATTGGTTTGATTACCAATAGCAGCAGTTTTCTTATCAACCTGTTCTATATCCTTTAGTTGTTTCTGTAAAGATAATAAATCTTTAGCAACATCTGAAACGGTTTTAATAAGCTGACCTGCTACTTCAAATGATCTTGGATGCTCAGAGTTTTTAGCAATAGTTATCATTTCATCAAGCGTATCTTCACTTTTCATCAATAACTTGCGCATAGTATCCCTTGCTAGTTGAAAATCATCTTCCTTTTGAGAAACACGATCTTGTTCAGGGAATACAATGTCGTTAGTTTTACTCGGCTCTATATTGAATAGAGTATTTAAACTTTCCAAATTTTTCATCAGAATTCCTCAAAATTCTCACTAAAACTAATATCGTCTCCTGGCACTGCCGATGTTGGAGATACAGTTACATCGTATTGTTGTATTCTATTTGAAAGAGCGGAATCTGAGAAAGTATCGACGTCGACACGACGTATAACGCCTTGTTTAACTACTGGTCCATAGAAGTTTAATTTTAACGTAAAGCTCAATGTCCAAATAATAGATCTTCTAGTGCTTAGATCTCCTTCGTAATCATCATCAAAAGAAATATTATCTAATAAAATAGGTAAGTCGTGATTTATATTCATTGAAGGTATTGCCTTCAATGTCAAATTATAGTCAGGATTAAAATAGGGTAAAATTTGTTCAATTATTTGTAAAGCATCATCTTGATTCTTAGAATATACATAAAGACTTACTCCCATATTATAAGGAGTCGGAGCATACTGGGTATTTAAAGTTGTTGTCGTTGCATTGACCACTCGATTTTGTTGCACAAAACTAATACGACGTTGAGGATCATATACTAATCCTGTCATCTCAAAAGACATTCTAGGCAGTACTACTTGATAAGTAGTTTCTTCGACAATAGGTTGTTGTTGAATTCTAGCTAGAAATTTTTGCCTAGGTGCATACGCAAGCGGCACTCTTAAAGATTGTACTACTGCTCCATTGGCATCTTTGCGATCAATAGTAATTTGATTAAACATATTACCAAAGGCAACGATACAACGTCGTATAGTTCCCCAGTAAAATTTATTGTTAAGCATTATAGACCTCACCAAAAGGATTTCGTTCAGTGAAATCTAATATATCGGTTATATTGGTTTCAAAATTCTCATTATCAGCATTTTTATCTATCGTGGTAGTAACATAATCTTCTTTGATCAAGGTAGAAGCAGTTTCATATTCAAGCAAGAATTTATCACCTGTTTCAAACAATACTTGGTAGTTACTTACTACTAATGAATGTGATTCAATCTCATCATCAATTTCTGGTTCATTGGTATCAAAATTCTCAGAAGCATATTGAAATATCTCACATTCAAGCTTAAATACATATAACTGACCTATCTGAAAGAATGGATTAGTTGCTACGACTTTTCTTATTTCAAAAAAGGTTTTAGTCAAAGGAAAGTAAAGTATATCACCTTCAGCTGGTCTATTCTGTAAAATAGAAAAACCTGATCTACCAATTTCCAATTCCCATCTGCGTCTTGACACTACGAATGTGGCAGTGTCTCTGAATTCCATACCAAATTTAGTTAGAATATCACCTTCGCCTGCAAATCCGTCTACATTTTCCAAATACATCTCAATCTGAAGAGCGTTTCTATATGTATTCAAAACATCTTCATTCAAAATTTTATCTTCGTTTGCCTCTGTTCTGGAAATATAATAAACATCAAAACCATAAATTTTAAGGCACTCAATGATTAGATCTTCGTGTAAATGGCTTTCCGGGCGAATGCCCATTGGAATACCAGATTGAAAATAATGATTGGTTGCCATTGTTGTTCTTTTCTATTGACTTTCTATAGACCAGGTGTTATCATCTTCTATGAGCCTGGGTGATAAGATTATCCAACTTGCATATCAACAGGTAACTCATAAGTATTACGTGTTAGTTCTTCAATTTCTTTTATTTCTTCTACAGCTTCTTCATATATTACTTGACCATTCAGCGTGACACCACCAGGTAATTGAACTCCACTAAACTTCTTTAGATTAGAACCCCATTGCTTTTTAATTAAAGCAGTTGCATATTTCTTTAATATACGATCATTGTAGACATCAGTATAGGTATCCGGATCAAGTACTCGATAACATTCTACGATCAGAAAATCTCCAGTACTAATATCCGCATCCCAGTCCATATCCACAAAAAGTCTATTCATATGACGATTGTATCTTATTGGTTTTTGTCCTACCAATAATTGATTCAACATTTCTATGTGTTGACGCACCATTGAATAGTAAATCATATCAGTAGACATTAAGCTATAAAGATCGTTAATTAAAATCTGATAACGAATATCAAAAATATTTAATCCAGTAGTTCTATTTGTAAATGGAAAAACTTTAGTAACACCCACCACTGCATCAGATATTTCAAAATATTGTTGAGTTATAACATTAGCAGTTGCTTCTGCCTTTAAGTAAACTAATTCAACAGCATCATAATGAAACTCTCTGTAAAAACCAAAAGCTTCATCTATTCGATCTTCTAGTTGATCATCATCCACATTTATTTCAATGACAGGATGACCAAGTTGTCTTAGACAATAATCAATCAATTGTTGTCTTGATGCTGGATTAGCCATTAGTATCCTTCAAACTAAGTATTTATTGTTATTAAGACCATTTGATAATCACGATACCTGAGCCGCCT
>Ga0172372_10010560_pt1 | contig 11804 bp, 5 predicted proteins | sample LakKiv5m_2_FD_114544 | JGI IMG/M metagenome (GOLD analysis project Ga0172372, IMG submission 114544) | Freshwater microbial communities from Kabuno Bay, South-Kivu, Congo - kab_092012_9.5m | ecosystem: Environmental > Aquatic > Freshwater > Lake | place: Democratic Republic of the Congo... | reverse complement strand
CATGGGGCGACGGGAACCGTGGTGATCCCGCATCCGTCGGGGTTCCAGCCGCTGGAGGTTTTCGAGGCGCCGCAGTTTCGCGGGGCAGGGGTGCGTCTGGGGCAGTTCGTTCGGCATCGGGCCAGTGCGGTGCCTGGTCTCCGGGCTGGCGTGGGATCGTTCCGGCTCAAGCGGGGATACATGCTGACGCTGGCGGAGAGCGAGGATGGCACGGGCGCGAGTCGGAACTACGTTGCGCAGGACGGGGACGTGGAGGTGGGTGTCCTACCCGAAGGATTCGGGGCGCGCGTGCGGTTTGCCTATGTCCTGCCGTGGCGATGGGTGGCGAAGAAGGGATCGTGTGACGTGTCCCCGACAGATCTGGGGGCGTCGTGGTGGTACAACTGGAACCTGAACCAGAGTTCGAGTCGCGACGTGCAGTACGTGGGGATCCGCCAGCAACCGTACTGGCCGGGTTTGGACCAGGACTGGCGTGCGATTGGCGTGAACCAGTTGCTGGGATTCAACGAGCCCAACAATCCGGTCGAGGACGCCTACAAGAACCTGAACCCGCAGGGATCCGTCACGGATGCGGTGGCGCGGTGGCCGGAGTTGCTGTCGACGGCATTGCGGGTGGGAGCACCCGCGGTGACGGATGGCGGGTATTCGTGGATCGTGGATTTCGTGAACCAAGCCGAGGCGGCCGGACATCGCATCGACTTCGTGCCGGTTCACTACTATCGATCGTTCGCGAACAACGGGAATCCGCAGGGCGCCGCGAACAACCTGTACGGTTTCCTGAAGGGGATCTACGACGCGACGCGGCGTCCGATCTGGCTGACGGAATTCAACAACGGCGCGAACTGGACGGGGGATGCGGATCCGACATTTGCCCAGAACCGGGACGTCGTGCGCGCGATGATCGAGATGATGGACGCCACCCCATGGATCGAGCGGTACTCGATCTACAGTCGGGTGGAGGAAGTCCGGCAGACGCATTTCAATGCCGGTGGCCTGACGCCGATGGGTGTGATGTACCGGGATCACGTGTCGCCGCTGGCGTACGTGCAGGCCATGCCGGATCCCGGGACGCGGGGCGTGGCGCGGTTGTCGATGGACGAGAACGTGCTGGATGAGTCGGGGTTTGGGAATGGCGGGGTGGCGACGGGTTCGCCGGTGTACACGAACGGTCGGGTGGGACGGTCGATGGTCTTCGACGGGACGAACACGAAGGTGGCCTTGCCGCCGAACATCGCCGGCGGGAGCGCGTTCACCTTCGCGGCGTGGGTGAACTGGAAGGGCGGCGCGAATTGGCAGCGGTTGTTCGATTTCGGCAATAGCACGACACACTACCTTTTCCTCACGCCGAGTTCGGGCGCGGGGACGTTGCGCTTTGCCATCAAGAATGGCGGGGCGGAACAGATCGTGGAGGCTCCGGCGCTGACGCAGAACCAATGGCGTCATGTGGCCGTGACGCTCACCGGGAACACCGCCCGATTGTACGTCAACGGCGTGCAGGTCGCGTCGAACAACGGAATGTCGATCGCGCCGGCGGACTTCCGTCCGCGGATGAATTTCCTCGGGGCCAGCCAGTTCGTCGCGGATCCGCTGTTCAACGGGTGGGTGGACGAGGTCGTCGTGCTCGATCAAGCGCTGACGGCGGCCCAGATCACGGCGTTGCAAACCGGGACAGCACCGCAATTCGGAGAGGCGGAACTCGTGCGATCGGCGGCGGCGATCGATCAACCGTACTGGGACAGGCTGGCCGGAAGTGCGGTGAGCACGGTGCCGGGGCGGACTCTGACCTTCGCGAAGGCCTCAGGGCCCGCGTGGTTGTCGGTAGCTGCGGATGGAACGTTGGGCGGTGTGCCCACGGATGCGGACCGTGGGACGAACCGCTTCACCGTGACGGTGAGCGATACGCCGGGGCGGAGCACTTCGACGGTGCTGACGATTCCTGTGAGCGGGCCGTCCGGGTTGGTGGCCCGATATGATTTCGAGGGAAACGTCCGGACGGGCGTGGGCGGCATGGACGGTACGATGAACGGCACGCCGGCGTATGCCGTGGGTCGTCAGGGACAGGCACTGGACCTCGATGGGACGACGGATTCCGTCGTGCTGCCCGAGGGCGTGGGGAATCTCGATGACTTCACCCTTGCCGCGTGGGTCTGGTGGGATGGGGGCGCGGCGTGGCAGCGGTTGTTCGACTTCGGCAACGGCACCGCGGACCACCTGTTCCTGACGCCCAGCACCGGCGGAAACCTGCGGTTCACGATCAGCGTCGGCGGCGTCCGGCAGGAGATGAATGCGCCTGTGCTGGCGAGCGGTTCATGGCAGCACGTGGCGGTGACCCGTGCCGGGAATGTGGGACGGATGTTCGTGAACGGGCGGCAGGTGGCGGCGAATCCCGGAATGACGTTCCGGCCGTCGCAGTTCAATCCGCGACGGAACTTCATCGGCGACAGCCAGTATCCGGCTGATCCGCTGTTCAACGGGCGGGTGGACAGCTTCTGCATCTACAACGTCGCGCTGACCGCCGAACAGATCACGGCGATGTCGACCCAACCGCCTCCAGTCTTCGCCGAGAATCCCCAAACGTTGTCCGCGGCGGATCTTGGCCGGTGGTATTCGGCGACCGTGGCGGGTGCGGCCACGAACACCACTGGATCGCCGATCACCTACGCCAAGGTTGCGGGACCGGCGTGGCTGGAGGTCCTGCCCGATGGAACGATCCAAGGCGCGGCGGGTCTGGCGAACATCGGGCCGAATGTCGTCACCGTCCGCGCGAGCGACGGTACGCCCTCCGCCACCGATGCGCGGGTGGTGGTGCCGGTCGTTCCGGGAACCGATGTTCGCGGGCTTTACGGATTCGAGGGCACGCTGTTGAACGCCACCGGCAGCCAGCACGGCACGGGGTTCGGTGGACCGTCCTTCGCGGCGGGCGTGAACGGGCGTTCGCTGAGGTTCGATGGGGTGGATGATCACGTGCGCCTGCCGGTTGGGGTGGTGAACGTGCCTGAGTTGACGGTGGCCACGTGGGTTTTCTGGAACGGCGGCGCAGGCCAATGGCAGCGCATCTTCGATTTCGGGAACGGCACCTCGCAGTACCTGTTCCTGTCGCCGTCATCGCCGTCGGGGCGATTGCGGTTTGCGGTGTTGGGTGGGGGCCTCGCCTCGGAACAGGCGTTGGAAGCTCCGGCCATTCCACGGGAACAATGGACCCATGTGGCGGTGACGTTGCAGGGCGGCACGACCGGGCGTCTCTACGTGAACGGCATCCAGGTGGCGTCGGGCAACATCACGCTGCGGCCCTCCACCATCAATCCGACGATCAACTATCTGGGCAGAAGCCAGTGGGCTTCCGACGCGCTGTTTCGTGGGCGACTCGACGACTTCCAGATCCATGCGCGTGCGCTGGGGGCGTTCGAGATCGCGTGCCTCGCCAACCCAGGCCGGGACGCCAATCGCGATGGCTGGACCGACACCGCGGAAGGGGATGGCGATCCGGATCTCGACGGGATCGCGAACCATCTCGACACCGACGATGACGGCGACGGGATGCCGGACGCTTGGGAGTCGTGGTACGGATTCGATCGGTTCGGGGCGGCCGATGCCGCGTTGGATGCCGATGGCGACGGCTACTCGAACCGCGAGGAGTACACGACGGGGACACATCCTCGGAATGCGGACGACCGGTTGAGGCCGTCGTTGTCCGCAGAAGGAGGTGTCTCGGTGAGGTTGTCGGGTGTGACGGGGCGTGTGTATGGCCTCTGGCGTGCGGAGAATCTGGGAGGCGCGTGGACGCAAGTTGCGGAAGTGGGCCCATTGGTCGTCGACGGCCCGGTCTCGTTGATGGATCACAGCGCCCCGGAGGCCGGGGCGTTCTATCGGACCATGGTGTCGCTCCCGTGAGCACGCTTCTGGCATGCGACCCCGTCGGCGGGTGCATTTCAGATAACGTGAAGGCAATGGGGTCGCGTCTAAATATTATACATTTGCCGGAGGTGTGCTCCTCCCGGAATTGAAATGTAAAATGTATAGACGCGACCCCATTGCCTTCACGTTTGGTGTGTGAAGAAGCGGGGAATCTGTCGCCCCTCCGGGGCTGGGGCCACGGCCTGGGAAGACCCGAAGCTGCCAAGGTGTATTGGGATCTAATCCGGTTCTTCTCCGAGAGTTTTCGATTCCGATGCCGATGCCGATGCCGATCCCGACGCGTGCGGCGAAGGTATGCCGGGCGGGCTCATCGTCCGCCGGGGTTGTGTCGGTTCGGGGGCTTCGTCGGATGGGAACACTGCCCATTTGCGACTTTCTGTGATTCTTGCGGCCACCCTCCGGGGATTGAAGCCAAACGGTCTCACGCGAAGAACCGACCCTCTACGGAAAGGGTGTTCTGCAGCAATGAACTGGCGGTCGACAGCGCGTCTACGGTCTTCAATGCTGCGCCGGGTGAGGGCACCCGGCCTTCAGCTTCGTGGCTCGGTCTCAACGAACGGGTCCTCAGTCCATTGGTAGTGTCAAGATGCGCTCCTCACGCGTCCGCGAGGGGGGTGAGAGGCTGCTTCTTGAGTGCCCGGAGGTGTTGCTGTTCGCGGAGGGTGTTTATCTGTGCGTCGTGGTCCAGGGAAGGATCCGAAAGCCGGCTGGAAAGGAGCACGATCTGGCGATCGATCCATTGGTCGCGGATGCGGCGGGTGAGGTCCGCCAACTGCGTGGGAAGATTGGCAATCGCGCGTTGCTCGGAGGCCGCCTCGGTGACGAGTTGACGGGAGAATCCGTCGTCGCCCAGTTCTGTCAGCAGCGCGGTCATGGCGAGGTCGCCTCCCGCCTGCTGGATCCGGGCCTGGATGATCTTTCGCGTGATCGGATGCTGGAGCCACTGGGGATCCAGGTGATGCATGGTCCAGTCGAGGAGTTCGGCATCCGCCTGACAGAGGAACTTGATCAGCCAAAGGTCATTTGGCTGGGGGCGGGTCGGCGGCTCCACCGGTGCGGATCCTGTGTAGGAGGGATCGGGCTCGGAGTCGGTGTAACCGTTGTCGGGAGCGGACGGACGTTCTGTGGGTTCCTGCGCTTCTTCGGGTTCGGCACGCGGGGCCGGGGCCTTGATCTTGCGGAACTCGGTGCGCACGGCATCCACGCTCACGCCGAGACGCTGGGCGGTGCGCTGGGCGTAGGTGTCGATCAGGACCGCGTTCCCGGTCAGCTGCAGCTTGCTTCCCATGCCGGCGAGGATCGCAAGCCGCCCGCGGTCGGTGGCGGGGTCGTTGCCGGTGATGAGGTGCTGCAGGTAGAAGTCGAAGAACGACTGCGCTCGTGTGAGGACCTCGCGGAAGGCTTCCGGTCCGGCCTTCCGGATGTAGCTGTCGGGGTCGTCCGGAGCGGGGACGCTGGCCACGCGGATGGAAAGGCCGGAACCGAGGCAATCGTCGAGGGAACGGATGGCGGCGTTGCGGCCGGCCTTGTCGCCATCGAAGCACAGGATGACCTCCTCGACGTAGCGTCGGAGGATGCGGCCGTGGGCGGCGGTGAGCGCGGTGCCCTGGGGTGCGATGACATTGCGGACCCCGGCCGCATGGCAGGCGATGGTGTCGAGCTGACCCTCGCACACGACGGCGTGGCCGGCGTCGAGGATGGCGCGCTTGGCCTTGTCCAGGGCGAACAGGACCTTGCCCTTGGTGAAGAGCGGGGTCTCGGGTGAGTTGACGTACTTCGCGGTCTTTTCGTCGCCCTGAAGGATCCGGCCGGAGAAGGCGATGACGCGGCCCTGTTCGTCGCAGATGGGGAACATCAGCCGCCCGCGGAAGCGGTCATACCAGCGGTTGGACTCGGCCTTGTGGATGATGAGGCCGGCTTCCTGGCAGAGCTTGAGGTCGAAGCCCTGACGCTTGGCCCAGTTGACGGTGTCGTCCCAGGACTCCGGTGCAGCACCGATGCGGAACTCACGGACGGAGTCGGCGGAGACACCGCGCTGCACCAGGTAATCACGGGCCACCTGACCGCTGGCCTCGTTGGCGAGGCATTGCTGCCACCGGACGCAGACGGCTTCGTGGAGCTTGAGCAGTTGGTCCTTGATGCCGCGATTGCGCTGGGCCTCCGGGTTGTTCTCGAACTCCAGCGGAATGCGTGCGCGCTCGGCGAGCCGTTCGACGGCATCGGTAAAGGAAACGCTTTCGTATTTCTGGACGAATTCGAAGACGTCACCGCCCGCCTGACACCCGAAGCAGTGGAAGATCTGCTTGCTGGGGCTGACGTTGAAGCTGGGGGACTTCTCGTTGTGGAAGGGACACCGGGCGACGAAGTTCGTGCCCGCCCGCTTCAACGGCAGGCTGGCTCCCACGACATCGATGATGTCGCTGGCGGCTCGGACGCGCTCGATGAATGCAGACGAGTAGAGTGGCACCGGACGTCGGATCGTGCCGGGCGCGTCCAACCGAATCCAGACGCCAGTTTAGGGAGTGTGGAATCCCGCTTCCCGCGGGATGGTTCGGAGCCTAGGGTGGCCGCGAATGAAGCATGCCGGTAAAGCGATGCAGTCGGCGGTAAAACTGCTGACGTGGGCGGTGGTGATCCTGGGCGTTCTGGCCATCGGGCTCCGATTGGTCGGGGTTCCGCTGGGTTGGACACTGGGAGCGGTCCTGGGACCGTTCATCCTGTTTGCGGTGTTCACCCTGTATTTTTTCCGCGATCCGACGGCCAAGGTGCCATCGGGGCGTGGGTTGGTGGTGGCCCCGGCCCACGGGAAGGTCGACATCATCGATGAGATCGATGAACCGGCCGTCATGGGCGGGCGGTGCCGGCGGGTTTCGATCTTTCTTTCCGTCTTTGACGTTCACGTGCAGCAGGCGCCGGTGGCCGGACGCGTGATGCTGGTGCAACACAACCCGGGCAAGTTCCTGAACGCCCTGAAGGCGGAATCGGCGACCGAGAACGAGAATGTCCTGATCGGGTATGACGCCACCGAACCCGGGAAGGGGCGGATTGGGATGCGGCTGCTGGCGGGCCTGATCGCACGCCGGATCATTCCCTGGGTGAAGCCCGGCGATGAGGTGGCGAAGGGCGAGCGGGTCAGCCTGATCCAGTTTGGGTCGCGGGTGGACATCTACCTGCCATTGAAGGCGACCGTGGAAGTGAAGATGGGACAGAGGGTGGTGGGTGGGGAAACGATCGTGTCGCGCTGGGAGGCATGAGCACCAAGGCCAAGAGGACGGAGCCGGCAGCGGAGGACTCCGATGAAGTGCAGGAGCGGATTCCAATCTACCTCCTGCCAAACCTGTTCACGGCGGGCAACCTGTTCTGCGGGTTCCTGGCGCTGACCAAGATCGTGGAGGCCAACCTGGCCGTTGGGGACTACTCCGACATCAAGGTGGCGCTGGCCCTGATCCTATTGGCCTGCATCTTCGACCTCCTGGATGGCCGCGTGGCGCGGATGGGTGGGTACGAAAGCCCGTTCGGGCGGGAGTTTGATTCGCTCGCGGACATCGTTTCGTTCGGCGTGGCGCCGGCGTTCCTGGTGCACCGGATCGTGTTGAAGGACGTCTTTGCGGAACACCCGGAGATCGGGTGGTTCATCGCGGCGGCGTATGTGATCTGCGGTGCCTTCCGGTTGGCGCGTTTCAACTGCCTTGCCGCCATGTCCGGTTCGGGTGGAGGGCGCCATTTCCTGGGGTTTCCGATCCCTGCGGCGGCAGGGTTGGTGGCGTCGCTGACGCTGTTGCTGGTGCATTGGGACGAGAAGGACTTTCCAAAGGGAAACTGGCGTTACGCGTTGCCGGTGATCCTGGTCTTCCTCGCGCTGATGATGGTCAGCGAGGTGAAGTATCCGACCTTCAAGAAGATCCATTGGAGGACCCAGCGTGCGTTCACCAAGATGGTGGTGATCGTGCTCGTGGTCGTGTTGTTCGTGATGCTTTGGAAGCGGCTCTTGCCCTACATCGCGCCCGCGGTCTTCACCAGTTACCTGCTCTACGGATTCATCCGACCGTTCATCTCGCGACGCATGCAACAGCGGGTGGAGGCCGACGATGACGATGAGGAAGGGCCGGTGAGCGGGGATGGGACTGCGCAGCCCGAGGGCCACTGACGCCGACTGGAATGTCCGTTGATCCACTGATCGCCGCGGTGCTGGGGTTTGTCGCCGGCTTTGTGACCAGCATTCCCGGGGGCCCGGTCAACGCGACCCTGATCGCGGAGGGACCGCGACGTGGGTTGCAGTGGTGTGTGTTCCTGGGATTGGGGGCGGTGTTCATGGAGGCGATCTACTGCGGGTGCGCCTTCGCCGGGTTCGCCGGTTTCTTCGAGTCGCGGTGGATCCATGCGACCATCGAGTTGGTCAGTTTCCTCCTGATGCTCTGGTTGGGGGTGAAGTATCTCCGGGGCGGTCCCATTCCCGGGGAACAGCGGATCGAGAACTTTGTGGAGGAAACCTTCCATCCGCATACCGCCTTCTGGACGGGGTTCTTCCGGGTCATGGGCAACCCGGGCGTCCTCTTGTTGTGGATCACGGTGGCGGCGACGCTGCTTTCCCGCGACTGGATCGACAACCGGTGGACGAGCAAGTGGCCGTTCATTGCCGGGGTGGCCGGGGGAGCCTTTGGGTGGTTCGCGGTGGTGGGTTGGGGCGTGACACGCGGGCATGGGCGGTTCTCGAACGCAACCTTGCGGCGGTTCTCGCAGGCGAGTGGCGCGCTGCTGTTGGTGGTTGCCGCCGTGGTGGGCTGGCGGTTGGTCCACCTTCTCGCCAGCGGTCACGGGGTGAAGCCGTGAGATATCAGCGACCGATTGCGGCCTTGGAGTGCCGTTTCTGACCGTGGTGTCGGATGGCTTCGCCCAGGATGGCCGCTTCGTGGGCCGCCACGCTCCGATGGTCGTACCGGCGTACGAATTCCCGGCCATCGATGCCGCGCTGGCGTGCCTCTTGGGGATGGTCCAGCCAATGCAGGATCCGGTCAGCGGCGGCGTCCGTGTGGCGGGGTGGGATCAGGTCGAGTTGGCCGGGGAACACCTTGCGGAAGACGGGAAGGTCCATCGCCACCACCGGCATTCCCAAGGCGAGGAATTCATTCACGGAAAGCCCCCATCCTTCCTCGCGTGAGAAGCTGAGCCCTATGCGGCAGGTTGAGAGGAGGGCGTCCTTTCGCACTCCTGGAATGGCGCCGGTGAACTCGACATTCGCCGCGAGGCCGGCCTTCTGGAATCGCTCGGCGAGTTCGAGGCGGTGCGGTCCTTCCCCGATGACCAGTAACCGTGCGTTGGGGCGGACCTTTGTGACGCGGGTCCAGACAGGAACGGCGTCGAAGGCACCCTTGTGCTCGTGGACGCGGCCGAGAAGGACCGCATCGAAGGTCTTGGGGTTGTCGACGGCAATCGGGATGGAATCGAGATCGATGCCGTACCCGGTGGCATGGGTGCTGGTCGGGGACAAGCCCAGCCCAGCCTCCACCGCATTGAAGTCCTGGCCGATCAATTCGGTGCCGCAGAGGATGGCATCGGCTTCCCGGTGCAGCCACCGGACCGAGGTGCGCTCGGACCAGATGTGCAGGCGGTCGAAAAACCCGCGGACCTGGCGCTGGGAGCCGAGGACATGGTGGACCTTGGCGACGAGCGCGGCATTGAAACGCCGGGCCAGCGCCCGGGCAGGCCCGATCTCATAGATGAACTGGGCACAGGCGAAGATGACGTCGTACTCGGTCGGAAAGCGGGTGAAGCGATGGCTGATCATGCGCCAGGCGAAGGCGGGAAGGTAACGCCAGGTCTGGCCGAGGTGATTCGTGGGATCGAAGAGATTGTCACAGCTGATCAGGCGGGAATCGGGGAAGAGTTCCTTGAAGACGGGCCAGGCGGCTCGGGCCACAAGGATATCCACGACGTGGCCTTCCGCACGCCAATGGCGGACGACTCCGGCGAAGTAGGTCTGCACGCCGGAGACCGATCGGGCATCGAGGGCCGAGTTGTAGACGATCAGGATCCGCATCCGGCGAATGGATGCCATGAACGGAGGGCGGGGTGCGAGGATTTGGGTGGGCGGATGGGGTGTTGATTTTGACGACGCGGACGCTTTCCGGTGACCGGTAGGGGTTGGTAGCGTGGCCGTATGCGGAAGCAACGTTGGATCATGCGGGTGGCGTTCGCGGGTTGGTTGGGTGCGGCAGCGATGGCGCAAGCTGACGAAGCCCGGTTGCTGCGGTTCCCCACGCTTCAAGGGGGACGGGTGGCCTTCGGCTACGCGGGCGACCTGTATACGGTCCCGGCGACGGGTGGTGTGGCGCGTCGGCTGACGAGTGACGAGGGATACGAAATGTTCCCCCGGTTTTCGCCGGATGGAAAATGGCTGGCGTACACGGCGCAGTATGACGGCAACACGGAGGTGTACCTGATGCCGTCGGAAGGCGGAGAACCGAAGCGGTTGACGTGGACGGCGACACTGGAGCGGGACGAAGTGTCGGACCGGATGGGGCCGAACAACATCGTGATGGGATGGCGGGATGCGGAGACGATCGTGTTCCGGACGCGGGCGCGGCAGTTCAACCCGTTCAAGGGGGAATTGTGGCAGGTGAAGGTGACGGGCGGGACCCCGGAGGTGCTGCCGGTGTCCCGAGGTGCCTGGTGCAGTTTCTCGCCGGACGGCGGGCAGATGATCTACAACCGCATGTTTCGCGAATTCCGGACGTGGAAGCGGTATCGCGGAGGTCAGGCCGATGACCTGTGGCTGCATGATTTCAAGACGGGCGAGAGCCGCGTGGTGACGCAGGATCCGGCGCAGGATCTCTTCCCGATGTGGCGGGGTTCGCAGGTGTTCTTCGTTTCCGAGCGGGACACGAACCGTCAGGCGAACCTCTGGGTCCAGGAAGTCAGCGGCGGCCCCGCGCGTGCGTTGACCACCTATACCGAGTTCGCGGTGAAATTCCCGTCCCTCGGCGACACCGGCATCGTCTTCGAGAATGGTGGTTGGATTCACCGGTACGATTTCGCGAGTGGGAAGGTGGACAGGATCCCGATCGAGATCCGCGAGGATCTCGCCGTTGGGCGTGGGTCGTTGAAGGATGTCTCGAAGGAAACGACCGGCTACGCGGTCTCGCCGGACGGCAACCGGATGGTGATCGGAGCCCGGGGTGACTTGTTCACGGTGCCTGCGAAGAATGGGCCGACGCGGAACCTGACGCAGACGCCGGGCGTGCATGAGCGGGATCCGGACTGGTCACCGGATGGCCGGTGGATTGCATACATCAGCGATCAATCCGGGGAGGACGAAGTCTGGATCCGCCCCCAGGATGGGCAGGGGGAGGCGCGCCAGCTCACGAAGGATGGCGACACCTACAAGTACGGGGTCGATTGGTCTCCGGACTCCTCGAAGATCGCGTGGACGGACAAGAAGAACCGCTTGTCGTTCGTCGAGGTTTCGAATGCGGCGGTGACGCAGGTGGTGCAGTCGGCGGTGTGGGAGATCCGGAGTTTCTCATGGGCTCCCGACAGCCAGTGGCTGGCCTTCGTGCAGCCGGAGGACCGGCGGTTCCCGAGCATCCAGCTTCACTCGCTGGTTTCGAAGGAGACGTTCGCCGCCACGGATGGTTGGTTTGATGTGGGATCGCCTGAGTTCAGTGCGGATGGGAAGTACCTGTTCTTCACTTCGGAGCGGACCTTCAACCCCACGTACGGCGCGACCGAATGGAACCATGTCTACAACGACATGGAGAGGATCCATTTCGTGACCTTGGCCAAGGAAACGAAATCGCCTCTGGCCCCGAAGTCCGACGAGGTGAAGGTGGCGTCCACGGAGAAACCCGAGGGCGCCGACAAGGCTGGGGACAAGCCCGAGGCCGCCGATG
>Ga0172372_10010559_pt1 | contig 11805 bp, 9 predicted proteins | sample LakKiv5m_2_FD_114544 | JGI IMG/M metagenome (GOLD analysis project Ga0172372, IMG submission 114544) | Freshwater microbial communities from Kabuno Bay, South-Kivu, Congo - kab_092012_9.5m | ecosystem: Environmental > Aquatic > Freshwater > Lake | place: Democratic Republic of the Congo... | reverse complement strand
GCGCAGCAGCTTGAAGTACCAGCTGCCGTCCACCGTGTCGCCGTACAGGCAGGCGCCGACCAGCTGGTCGTCCTTGATCACCAGCTTCTTGTAGACGCCGCCGAAGGGGTCGCTCATCACGATCTCTTCCGTGCCCTCACCGCCCATGAAGTCGCCGGCGGAGAACAGGTCGATGCCGGTCACCTTGAGCTTGGTCGACGTCAGCGAGCCAGTGTAGCGGCCGATGCCGAACTCCGCCAGGTGGGTGGCCAGCACCTTGCCTTGCTCGAACAGCGGCGCCACCAGGCCGTACGCGATGCCGCGGTGCGCCGCGCATTCGCCCACCGCGTAGATGCGTGCATCGGTCACGGTCTGCAGGGTGTCGCTGACCACGATGCCGCGGTTGACGTGCAGGCGCATCTTCTCGGCCAGCGCGGTGTTAGGGCGGATGCCCACGGCCATCACCACCAGGTCGGCCGGGACTTCACTGCCGTCCTTGAACTTCACGGCCTTGACGCGGCCGTCTTCACCACCGACCAGTTCCTGCGTGTTCGCGCCCATCAGGAACCGCATGCCGCGCTCTTCCAGCGACTGCTGCAGCAGCTTGCCCGCCACATCGTCTAGCTGGCGCTCCATCAGCCAGGGCGAGACGTGCACCACGCTGACCTGCATGCCACGCTTCATCAGGCCATTGGCCGCTTCCAGGCCCAGCAGACCACCACCGATGACGACCGCGTGCTTGTAGGTCGCGGCAGCGTCGATCATGGCCTGCGTGTCGGCAATGTCGCGGTAGGCCAGCACGCCCTGGAGGTCCTTGCCGGGGATGGGCAGGATGAAGGGGTTGGAGCCGGTCGCCATGATCAGGCGGTCGTAGCCGGCGGTGACGGTTTTACCTTGTGCATCGACGCCGGTGACCACCCGCCTGACGCGGTCCACGTCGGTCACCTTCACGCCGGCGTGCAGCGTGATGCCGTGATCGGTGTACCAGGACCAGTCGTTGAGCACGATCTGGTCCAGCGTCTGCTCACCCGCCAGCACGGGGCTGAGCAGGATGCGGTTGTAGTTGGGGTGCGGCTCGGCGCCGAACACGGTGATGTCGTACAGGTCGGGCGCAATCTTGAGCAGCTCTTCGAGCGTGCGCACACCGGCCATGCCGTTGCCGACCATCACCAGCTTCATCTTCGCCTTGGGGTTGACGCGCATGTCCATGGTGTTCTCCTCAGGCCACTTTTTCCACATGCGCCTGGCGCGTGTAGAGGAAGTCGATGACCGCCTTGCGGTAGTGCTGGTACTGCGGGTCGTCGGCCAGGGCGACACGGTTGCGCGGGCGTGGCAGTTCGACGCTCAGCACTTCGCCGATGGTGGCGGCCGGGCCGTTGGTCATCATCACGATCTTGTCGGACAGCAGCACGGCTTCGTCCACGTCGTGCGTGACCATGACCACGGTGGCGTGGGTCTTGGCGACGATCTCCAGCAGCTCGTCCTGCAGCTTGGCGCGGGTCAGCGCGTCCAGGGCACCGAAGGGCTCGTCCATCAGCAGCACCTTGGGTTCCATCGACAGGGCGCGGGCGATGCCCACGCGCTGCTTCATGCCGCCAGAGATCTCGCCGGGGCGCTTCTGTGCAGCGGCCGTGAGGCCGACCAGGGCCAGTGCGTCGTGGGTGCGTGCTTTCAGTTGCGCCTTGCTTTCGGTGGCGGCAAACACGCGCTCCACGGCCAGGTAGATGTTCTCGAAGCAGGTCAGCCAGGGCAGCAGCGAGTGGTTCTGGAACACCACCGCGCGCTCGGGACCGGGGCCGGCGATTTCCTTGTCGGCGCAGAGCAGCACGCCGCTGGTGGGCGTGGTCAGGCCGGCGATCAGGTTGAGCAGGGTGGACTTGCCGCAGCCCGAGTGGCCGATCAGGGCGACGAACTCGCCTTTGGCGACGGTGAGGTGGATGTCGCGCAGCGCCGGGAAGTTGCCCTTCTTGGTCTTGAAGGTCTGTTCCACGCCCTGGATGTCGATGTACTTGGAAGAAGCGGTGTTGCTCATGGGGTTCTCCGTGATCGGGGGCCGCCGCGGAACCGGCTTTGCCGGGCCGCTGGTGGCGCCCCCTTGAGGGGGTGACGCGCCCCTGGGCGCGGCGCGGGGGTGGTCAGGCTTTCACCTCTTCGAAGGTAAACAGGGAAGCCAGCTGGATGAGCGCGAACTCCAGCAGCAGGCCGACGATGCCGATCACGAAGATGGCGATGATGATGCTGGACACGTTGAGGTTGTTCCACTCGTCCCAGACCCAGAAGCCGATGCCCACGCCGCCGGTCAGCATCTCGGCCGCCACGATCACCAGCCAGGCGGTGCCGACGGCCAGGCGCACGCCGGTCAGCAGGTAAGGCAGCACGGCGGGGAACAGGATCTTGGTGAAGATCTTCCATTCGCTGAGGTTGAGCACCCGGGCCACATTCATGTAGTCCTGCGGCACGCGCTGCACGCCCACGGCGGTGTTGATGACCATGGGCCAGATCGAGCAGATGAAGATGGTCCAGATGGCGGCCGGGTTGGCGCCCTTGAACACCAGCAGACCGATCGGCAGCCAGGCCAGCGGCGAGACCGGGCGCAGCAGGCTGATGAGCGGGTTGAACATGCGCGAGAGGAACACCGAGCGCCCGATGGCAAAGCCGGCCGGAATACCCACCAGTGCCGCCAGGCCGAAGCCGATGGCCACGCGCTCCAGCGAGGCCAGCACGTTCCAGCCCACGCCCTGGTCGTTCGGACCGTTGCGGTAGAACGGGTCGGCAAACACCTGCACCGCCTGCGCCCAGGTTTCGGCGGGCTTGGGGATGCCGCTGCCCGAGGTGGACGCGATCAGGTGCCAGACCAGCACCAGCAGGGCCAGGCCCATCAGCGGCGGGAGCACCGCCAACCAGAAGCCACGGAAGTCGCGTGCCGGCTTTTTGGGGGCCATGGCGGCGGGTACGGTGGCTGGTGCGTGTGATGCGGTCATGGCCTTGGCGATGGACGAAGAGGCGGGGCTGGCGACCGGCGCGACCGGCGCTTCCAGCGGTGAGTGAAAAACAGCGGCAACCATGGTGGATGTCCTTTCTGTGCAACGAATGCAATGTCTTCAGTTCAAGAACGCCGCGGATCTGGCTTTGCCAGTCCGCCAGCGTTGCCCCCCAGTGGGGGGTGACGCGCGCAGCGCGGCGCGGGGGGCGTCAAGGCTCATGCCTTGACTTTGAAACCGTCGGCGTATTTCGCGGGGTCCTTGCCGTCCCACACCACCCCGTCCATCAGCTTGCTGCTGCGCATGTCCGACTTGGGCAACGGGGTCTTGCTGGCGGCGGCGGCTTGCTTGTAGATGTCGATGCGGTTGACCTTTTTGGCCACGGCCAGGTAGTCCGGGTGGCTCTTCATCAGGCCCCAGCGCTTGTGCTGCGTGAGGAACCACATGCCGTCCGACAGATAGGGGTAGTTGACCGCTCCGTCATTGAAGAACTTCATGTGGTTGGGGTCGTCCCAGGTCTTGCCCAGACCGTTCTGGTAGCGGCCCAGGATGCGCTGGTTGATCGCGTCCACACCGGTGTTCACATAGGCGCGCTGGGCAATCGTCTCGGCCATCTTCAGCTTGTTCTGCAGGCCGGTGTCGATCCACTTGCTGGCTTCCAGAATGGCGGCCGTCACGGCGCGTGCGGTGTTGGGGTTCTTGGCCACGAAGTCGGCCGAGGTACCCAGCACCTTCTCGGGGTGGTCTTTCCAGATGTCCTGCGTGGTGTTGGCGGTGATGCCGATGCCGTCCATGATGGCGCGGTGGTTCCAGGGCTCGCCCACGCAGAAGCCGTCCATGTTGCCCACGCGCATGTTGGCCACCATCTGCGGCGGCGGCACCACGATGGCGCGCGCGTCCTTGAAGGGATCGATGCCGGCGCTGGCCAGCCAGTAGTACAGCCACATGGCGTGGGTGCCGGTGGGGAAGGTCTGGGCAAAGGTGTATTCGCGCTTTTCGGCGGCCATCAGCCTGGCCAGCGAGGGGCCGTCCACCGCGCCCTTGTCGGCCAGCTTTTTCGACAGCGTGATGGCCTGGCCGTTGTGGTTCAGGTTCATCAGGACGGCCATGTCCTTCTGCGGGCCGGACGTGCCCATCTGCAGACCGTAGACCAGGCCGTAGAGCACGTGGGCGAAGTCCAGTTCGCCGTTGACCAGCTTGTCGCGCACACCAGCCCAGCTGGCCTCCTTGGTGGGCACGATCTTCACGCCGTATTTCTTGTCGATGCCCAGCTCGGCCGCCATCACCACGCTGGCGCAGTCGGTCAGGGGGATGAAGCCGATCTTGACCTCGGTCTTTTCGGGGGCATCGGAGCCGGCGGCCCAGACGCCGCTGTGGCCCAGGGTGGAGAAGAAGGTGGCTGCCGCGGCGCCCTTTTTGATGAAGTCGCGGCGCGAGGCGTCGGCGCTCGCGCCGGCCGGGGCGGGGGTCGTGGGGGTGTGTGCAGACATGTCCAACTCCTTGCAGATGAAAAACCGGGACCCCAAACGCAAAACGGCGCCCATCGCCTGACCCGCTGTGCGCAGGTCGGCAATGGACTCCGTTGTCCGTGTCTGGGAAGACTGTGAGCCCCGGAACCGCCATTGGCTCCGATGCCTTGTGGTGTGTTTAGCAGGGAGCGTGCCAGCCGCGGGCCTTCTGGTCGTCGATGCTTGTAAGCCTTTGATATGAATAGGGAAAGTGCTTTTTGGGTGGTGGGTGGAGGGCCGGTCGATCGCGGCGCTTGATGAGCCCCAATCTGGTGCATGCACCGGTGGCGGGGCTGCCGGGCACGGTTCTTGTGCGGTGCAGCAGAAGGCGTCAGCGCCCGCGTGCGGGCAGCACGTCGGCCATGGCCAGCACCGCCTCGGCCACGTCGATCAGGCGCTTGTTCTGGTTCATGGCCATCTGGCGCATGGTCTTGTGGGCCTCGTCCTCGCTGAGCTGGCGGTGCGCCATCAGCAGGCCCTTGGCGCGCTCGATGAGCTTGCGCTCGTTCAGGCTGGCGCGCACGGTGTCGAGTTCGTCGCTCATGCTCTGCAGGCGCTGGGCCTGGGCCTGCACCAGCTCCAGGATCGAGCGCTCCACCTGCTGGCCATAGCCCTGCCCACTGGCCTGCAAGGTCGGCTGCAGCACGGGCGGCAGTGCGGCCGGGTCTTCAAAGAAGTCGGCCCCGTCGGGCAGGCTGCCGCGCGCCTGCACATGCGCCAGGGTCTGCAGCTCCTGCTGCGCGGTGTTCAGGCGTTTCTGGCACAGGGCCTGCAGCTCGGCGGCCAGCGCGTCCTCCACCGCCTTCATGGCGTCCAGCCGTTCGGTGCAGGTGTCAAACCAGGTCTGGCTGTGGCCCTCGTCCAGTGGGCTGCCCGCGGGTGTGGTCAGCAGGATGCGCCGCTGCCGTTCCAGCCCGGCCAGAACCGCCGGGCGCTGCGCCTGGCACCACAGCTGCTGCAGCACGCCGCTGGCGAAATCGTCGAACACCCGCAGGCAGCGCTCCTGAGAATCGATCAGGTGCAGCAGGCGCTGCTGGCCATCGGCCTCGGCCCGTCCGGCGGCGAACAGGGTGGCGCCCGCGGCCCGTTCCTGGCCGGTGAACTCCTTGCCCTGCATGAAGTTGAACAGGGCCACCAGGTGGCGCGAGATGTCGGGGTCGGTGGCGCCGTCGGCTGCTTCGAACACCACCGCCAGCAGGCCATTGATCAGCCGGATGTAGGCGGCCGTGGCGCGGGCCGCCGACCATTGCTGCGTGGTCACCCGCGACCGCAGTTGCGCCAGTGCGTCCAGGCCCTGCAGCACGTAGGCGATGCGGGCGAACAGCCGCACGCCATGGCCGGCGCGGGCGGCCTCGGTGTCCAGCCGGTCGAAGCCGGCCAGCACCTCGGCCTGCAGCGCGTCGCACTGCGCCAGCTGGGCCTGGCGCTCGGCCACCCAGCGCTGGCCCTGCGAGCCCAGGTACAGGTTCGACAGGCCCCGCTCGCGCTGCAGGGCGTGCACCAGCTGGCCGATGGCGTTGACGAGCTCGCTGGTCAGGGCCAGCTGGCGCAGGCCGGCGATTTCGCAGCGCTTGGCGGCGATGAGGAAACACAGAGCCGATTTCATGCCCGCTCGGGCAGCAACATCCGTGCCCGGGGCGCGTCAGGCCGGCTCCATACCGTGTGTGCGCTTCAGAGCAGCGGTGGATGTACTGGTGGCGAACGCCAGAAAGCGCTGCACCGCGTCGGCCTGCGTGCTGCTGCTGGCGCGCGCGGCCGAGAAGGTTGTGACGATCTGCACCGCCTCGGGCAGGCCGCCGATGACCTGGATGCCCGGCACGCCCAGCATTTCACTGCGCTGCTGGAAGCCCAGGGCCACCTCGCCACGGGCGATCAGGGCCGCGACCGGGGTGCCGGGTGGCGGCGTCACGGTGCGCGGCGCGATCTGCCCGGCCACACCCCAGCGCTCGAACAGCTGCGCGAGCTGCACGCCGCTGGGCCCGGTGGAATAGCCCAGGGTCGGCGCGGCCAGCACGGCGGCCTTGAGCGCGGCTTCGCTGCCGATGTCGGGCAACGGGGCACCGGCGGGCACGGCCACCGCCACGGCCGAGCGTACCAGGTCGGCCCGGGTGTCGGCCACGACGAAGCCACCCGCGGCGAGCTTGTCGATCGCGTCCGAGGCCAGGGCCACGATGTCGAACGCCTCACCGGCTTGCACGCGCCGGGCGGCGTCCACCCCGCCCACCGAGGTGACGGCGATGGTGATGTCGGGCGCCTGCTGCGCGAACGCCGCCACCAGGTCGGCCAGCAGGGCCTTGGTGGCCATGGAAGAGATGAGGGTCAGGTGGGTGGCAGGCATGGCAATCGGTGTTTTGGGTGGACGGCAAGCCTATCAAAGCCGCGCGGTTTTGCCCTGCGTCTGCGCGCTCTTTCTGGTATCGGGCGACGGCATGACAGGCGGCGCCTTACACTCCCGGCCCATGCTGATCCTGGGCTTCGAATCCTCCTGCGACGAAACCGGCGTGGCCCTGGTGGACGCCAGTGGCAGCGCCACGCCGCGCCTGCTCGGCCACGCGCTGCACAGCCAGATCGAGATGCACCAGGCCTATGGCGGCGTGGTGCCCGAGCTGGCCAGCCGCGACCACATCCGCCGCGTGCTGCCGCTGACCGACGCGGTGCTCGCGCAGGCCGGTCTGCCGCTGTCGGCGGTGGACGCCATCGCCCACACGCGCGGCCCCGGCCTGGCCGGCGCGCTGCTGGTGGGCTCGGGCGTGGCCTGCGCCCTGGGCATGGCGCTGGGCAAGCCGGTGATCGGCGTGCACCACCTCGAAGGCCACCTGCTCTCGCCCTTCCTGAGCGCCGATCCGCCCCAGTTTCCCTTCGTGGCGCTGCTGGTCTCCGGCGGCCACACCCAGCTGATGCGGGTGGACGGGGTGGGCCGCTACGAGCTGCTGGGCGAAACCATCGACGACGCCGCTGGCGAGGCCTTTGACAAGTCGGCCAAGCTGCTCGGCCTGGGCTACCCGGGCGGGCCGGCGCTGTCGAAGCTGGCGCAGCAGGGCGACCCGGTCGCCTACAAGCTGCCACGCCCGCTGCTGCACAGCGGCGACCTCGACTTCTCCTTCGCCGGCCTCAAGACGGCGGTGCTGACCCAGGTCAAGCGACTGGCGCAGGCTTCGCTGGACGGACCGGCCACCAGCCACCTGGCCGACCCGCTGACGCCGCAGCAGAAGGCCGACGTGGCCGCCAGCGCGCAGGCTGCCATCGTGGACGTGCTCGTCAAGAAATCGCTCGCGGCGCTGGACCAGACCGGGCTGCAACGCCTGGTGGTGGCCGGCGGCGTGGGCGCCAACAGCCGGCTGCGCGAACAGCTCAACGCTGCCTGCGCCCGGCGCAAGGTCCGGGTGCACTACCCGGAGTTGCACCTGTGCACCGACAACGGCGCCATGATCGCCCTGGCCGCCGGGTTGCGGGTGCAGGCCGGGCTGGCCGATGTTTCTACCGAGACCGGCTACCGTTTCGACGTTCAGCCGCGCTGGCCACTGGCCGCACTTTCCGCCGTCTGAACCCCACCCATACCGGGGTGGGGTAGTTCAAATAATTATGAATTACACTCCGCCACCCTGTCGCCCAGGTGACCCTGGCCGACCGTGAACCACGGAGTGAATCGCATGCAAAAACAACCTTCCCCGACGCGCCGCGGCGCGCTGGCCGCGCTGTTCGCGGCCGTCCTCACCTGCACCGCCGCAGGTGCGCAGCCGGCGCCCGAGCCCATCCGCATCGGCATGATCGAAGGCCTGTCCGGCCCCATGGGCAACGCCGGCGAGGCGGTGTTCCGCAACCTGGTCTGGGCCACCGAACGCGTCAACGGCCGCGGGGGCGTCAAGCTGCCGGGTGGCAACCGCCCGCTGGAGATCGTGCGTTTCGACAGCAAGGGCCAGACCGAAGAAGCCCTGTCCAGCCTGCGCTCGGCCATCGACCGGGGCATTGGCATCGTGGCGCAGGGCAATTCGTCCTCGGCCGCCGCCGGGCTGATCGATGCGCTGAACAAGCACAACGAACGCGAGCCGGGCCGCCAGGTGCTGTTTCTGAACTACTCGGCGGTCGATCCGGTGCTCACCAACGAGAAGTGCAGTTACTGGCATTTCCGTTTCGATGCCCACGCCGACATGCGGATGACCGCGCTCATGAGCGTGGTCAAGGACGACAAGGCCCTCAGGAGCGTCTACCTGATCGGGCAGGACTACTCCTTCGGGCAGGCGGTCCTGGCCCAGGCGCGCCAGCAACTGGCGGCGCTGCGGCCCGACGTGAAGATCGTCGGCGACGAGTTGCACCCCATGGCCCGCATCAAGGACTTCGCACCCTACGCAGCCAAGATCCGCGCCAGCGGCGCCCAGGCCGTGCTCACCGGCAACTGGGGCAACGACCTGACCCTGCTGGTCAAGGCCGCCCGCGAGGCGGGCTATGACGGCAGCTTCTACACCTTCTATGGCAACGCGCTGGGCGCACCCGCCGCCATGGGCGATGCCGGCATCGGCAAGGTGGTGGCCGTGGCCGACTGGTTCCCCAACGTGCAGACGCCCGCATCGGAGGCCTTCTACCAGGCGTTCCGCCAGCGCTTTCCCAAGCCGGAAGACGACTACGTGCACATGCGCATGCAGCTGATGATCGAGGCCCTGGCCCAGGCCATCGAACGGGCGGGGTCGGTCAAGGCGGCCGACATCGCCGCACAGCTGGAGAAGGCCCAGGTCACCCTGGCCGGCCAGACCGCCCGCATGCGCGCCGCCGACCACCAGTTCCAGCAGCCGCTGGCCGTGGCGGTGATGGACCGCAAGGGTGCGCCCGGGGTCAAGTTCGACGTGGAGGGCTCGGGCTACGGGTTCCGCGTGATCCGGCAGATCACTCCGCAGCAGGCCGAGATGCCGCACACCTGTAACATGCCCCGTCCCTGATCTGGAGGAGTGTGCATGCGTGCCGTGGTGGAAGGTCTGGAAGAGTCGCGCATCCGCGAAGTCGCCAACGCGGGCATGGGCCGAGCCGATGTGCTGAAGTTCTGGTTTGGCGAGAGCGACGAGGTCACGCCCGACTTCATCCGCGACGCCGCCATGGCCTCGCTGCAACTGGGCGAGACCTTTTACGCCCACAACCTCGGCCTGCCCGAACTGCGCCACGCCATCGCCGGCTACACCCATGGCCTGCACCCCCAGCAGGTCACCGACCACTGGTTCGATCGCATCGCCGTCACCTCGGGTGGCGTCAACGGGCTGATGCTGGCGTCGCAGGCGCTGGTCGAGGCGGGCGACGAGGTGGTGGTCGTCACACCCGCCTGGCCCAATCTGGTGGCCCAGCCGCAGATCATGGGGGCGCGCGTCAGGCGTGTGCCCTTGGGTGTGCAGCCGGACGGCGCCTGGGCGCTGGATCTGCAGGCGCTGCTGGCCGCCGTCACACCGGCCACCCGCCTGATGATCGTCAATGCGCCGAACAACCCCACCGGCTGGACGCTCAGCCGCGACGAACAGGCCGCCATCCTGGCGCACTGCCGCAGCACCGGCACCTGGGTCCTGGCCGACGAAGTCTACGAGCGGCTGTATTTCGCCGGCGACACGCCCAATGGCGCGGCATCGAGCTTCCTTGACGTGGCAGACCCCGACGACCGGCTGATCGTTGCCCACAGCCTGTCCAAGAGCTTTCTCATGACCGGCTGGCGCCTGGGCTGGCTGGTGCTGCCCAAGGCGCTTACCCATGCGGTCGGCAAGCTCATCGAATTCAACACCTCCTGCGCGCCGGTGTTCATCCAGCGCGCTGCCACGGTGGCCCTGCAGCGCGGGGACGAGGTCACGCCCGCCCTGGTGCAGCACCTGCGCACCTGCCGCGACACCCTGGTGCCCTTGCTGCGCGACCTGCCGGGCGTGCAAGTGGCCGAGCCCAAGGGGGGCATGTACGCCTTCTTCCGGCTGGAAGGCCACGGCGATTGCCTGGACACGGCCAAGCGCCTGGTGCGCGAAGCCGGCCTCGGTCTCGCGCCCGGCAGCGCTTTCGGCCCCGAAGCGGCCGGCTGGCTGCGCTGGTGCTTTGCCAGCCGCGACCCGCAGCGGCTGGTGCAGGGGGCCGACCGCTTGCGGCATTGGCTGGCTGGCCAGTCCTGAGGCGTTCTGTCCTATAATGCGCGGTTGTCGCCCGATCCGGGTGGCAGTATCACGCCCGTTGCGGCACTCCAGTGAAGAGCTGGCTGCGACGGGGCGCTTGTCAAAACCCAAGGAATCATCATGATCGAAAAAACCGTCAAGGCCGCTGTCGTGGCCGACAACGCCCGCGCTGCCAACGACACCGGCAGCCCCGAAGTGCAGGTCGCCATCCTGACCGCCCGCATCAACGAACTCACCCCCCACTTCAAGCTGCACGCCAAGGACCACCATGGTCGCCGTGGCCTGCTGCGCATGGTCAGCCGTCGCCGCAAGCTGCTGGACTACCTCAAGTCCAAGGACGCTGACCGTTATGTCGCCCTGATCAAGAAGCTGGGTCTGCGCAAGTAATCGAGCGCTGCTGCAAGCATGCACAAAACGCCTGGGTTGGTTCGCTGGCTCAGGCGTTTTGCGCTTTATCCACTCGGAGATCGCTGAAACGCAGAGCGAAGCTGTGTCATTCCAACGGGCCTGAAACGGTCCTCAGCCCCGCTGGAATGGCATCGTGTTCTGCTTCAGACGCCTCCAGGCTCCGGGCGCAGCCCATGCGCCCAACACACAGGAGAACACCATGACCATGTTCAACAAAGTCACCAAGACCTTCCAGTGGGGCCAGCACACGGTCCGCATGGAAACCGGCGAAATCGCCCGCCAGTCCAGCGGCGCCGTGCTGCTCGACATGGACGGCACCGTCGTGCTGGCCACCGTCGTCGCCAAGAAGGACGCCAAGGCTGGCCAGGACTTCTTCCCCCTGACCGTCGACTACCTCGAAAAGTCCTACGCTGCCGGCAAGATCCCGGGCAGCTTCTTCAAGCGTGAAGGCCGCCCCAGCGAATTCGAGACCCTGACCAGCCGCCTGATCGACCGCCCGATCCGCCCGCTGTTCCCCGAAGGCTTCTTCAACGAAGTCCAGGTCGTGATCCACACCGTGTCGCTGAACCCCGAAGTGGACGCCGACATCGCCGCCATGATCGCCACCTCGGCCGCCCTGTCGATTTCCGGCATCCCGTTCAACGGCCCGATCGGTGCCGCCCGCGTGGGCTATGTCAATGGCCAGTACGTGCTGAACCCCGGCCAGACCGAGCGCAAGAACTCCGTGTTGGACCTGGTGGTCGCCGGCACGCAAGCCGCTGTGCTGATGGTCGAATCCGAAGCCGACCAGCTGTCTGAAGAGAT
>Ga0172372_10010558_pt1 | contig 11805 bp, 9 predicted proteins | sample LakKiv5m_2_FD_114544 | JGI IMG/M metagenome (GOLD analysis project Ga0172372, IMG submission 114544) | Freshwater microbial communities from Kabuno Bay, South-Kivu, Congo - kab_092012_9.5m | ecosystem: Environmental > Aquatic > Freshwater > Lake | place: Democratic Republic of the Congo... | reverse complement strand
CCACTCGGCAGGGTATCGCTCCACTAGCCACGTCTCTAAAAGGGAGGTGTTGTTGCGAATGTTGGTGGGAAGCGTGCGACGGATCGCCAGTTGATGGGTGAGCGGAACGGGTAGATTGATGAATTGTGTGAGCGTTAACCCGCTTCCCAGCGAAAGCATCTCGTGCGAGGGTTCAATCGTGTAAAGTTCTTCAATCGCTTGTAAATCAACGATGGTCTCATAGGGGAGTTTAAGCTGCCCCAACGCCAAGGCACCCCCTAACAAGGGGAAGCTACTGGGCTGTTGAAGGGCTTCCCACGCTTCGTTGAGGTTGGTCGGTCTAAGATAATGTTTGGGTTGAATCATAATTGTATCCTCATCATTCTTCACGAGTAATGTACCGCAAAACAGCGCATTACGGTACATCCTTCTGATAGACTCCCATCACCGCCGGTACAGGATCAAATGATAACAATGCGCTAGGGGGTGTTTCAATGTATTGTCCCAATAGGGTAGAGCCTCCCCCATCTAAATTGAGCGCGTTAGCCAATGCCAAATCAGATTCTGCTAACCAAACGGCAAGATCAAGCAGGGTGATGCCACCAAACGTTGTCACCAAGACCAACACATTCCCCGCGCTATCCATGCCAATCACGGTGCGACGGGTGGGACGGTCGGGGCGGGTGTCGAAGTAGGAACGCTCCCCGTTGGTGATGAGCATGGGGAAGGCTTGGATGACCTGCTCATAACCCTGATCGGTGTAATCCGTCACCAAGTGACTGAACATGGCAGGTTGTCCCCCTCGCACGACAAAACTTCCCCCACGCCGACGATAGGGATTTCCATAGGAGATGCCATCCGCCACCAATAACCCGGTGACGTTGTTTGCCGTATCAAAGAAATTGGTATTGAACAGCAACAGGGCTTCGGGATAGTTGGCGTGCCAGTCTGTTAGAAGCAGGGGAGCGTTGGGGCGATAGTGGGAGACGAAATCGAATTGTTGTGGGTCAATCCGATACGCCGTGACGATCAGTAAAAAACCGCCACTGGGGCGGTAGACCCTCCGTTCGATGCCTTCGGTCAGGGGTTCCCACCCTGCATAGGTGAGAGTGGGAGCGGGGGTGGGTGAAGGGGGAACGGCAACAGACTGACACCCCACGCTGGACAACAGCACGCTTGCCACCCACAACGGATTGACGATGCGGTGCTTGAATCGTTCCAGCAGGCGAAACACGCTAACCGTGCGCAACCGCCATAAGAATTTGTGTACGCGGAATAGATGCGGATGATCGGGTGGATGTTGCATGGTATCCTATCTATCGAATTGAGTAGGCTTTGTGCCACAATCCTAGCGAAAAAGTAACCCAGATGTATAGAGCATTTCATCTTTTGTGATAGAACCACATTCCTTACAATAAGGTTGATCAGACGAGACGATAGCCCATGAAGTTGGTTGAATCCTTGAAAACTCAGCGCAAACGGGTTGCCTCGCTGTGTGACAATCCGTGGTCATGTTCGCCATGATTTCTATATTTAGCCCACATTTACCAAGCTGTGTGCGCCCATTCGGTCAACAATTTCAACCCGAAACGATTCTGCGTCAAAAAGATACCCTATCCGCCATGCGTTCTAACAGGAGCTAAACCATGTCCCATTCACAAAAAGCCGCCCTACGCGGAGAACCCAGCTACGTTTGGCGTGATGGACAAGATCGCCGTTTAGCGATGATTGCCGAATGGGGCAAGCTCACCGCGCAATCGGTGGCGTTGGTGGATGGGTGTGGCAATGGGATGTATGCTACCAAAATCCATGAGGCGTTTGGCGCACGGGTGGAAGCGTTCGATATTGAAACCGAGCGCGTTGCCCTTGCCGTTGTGCATAGCCCCCACGCGGTGGTGGCAGCTGCAGAGGCAATCCCCTATCCGAGTGATACATTCGACTTCATTCTATCGCATGAGGTCATTGAGCATGTGCAAGACGATCGAATGGCGGTACAAGAGATGTGGCGGGTGCTGAAGGTGGGGGGGCGCGTCATCATGTTTGCCCCCAATAGGTGGTATCCGTTTGAAACGCACGGACACTATTGGCGCGGGCACTATCACTTCGGCAACAGTCCCCTCATTAACTACTTGCCAGACGCATTCCGAAACCAACTTGCCCCCCATGTACGAGCTTATACACGGCGGGGACTGTTGGCGTTGTTCGCGGATTTGCCCCATCAAGTGGTGCATCATCGCCGTATCTATGGGGGATATGACAACCTCATCAACCGATTTGGAAAACCCGCCCAGCACCTGCGAGACGGGTTATACCACTTAGAAGGCACCCCACTTGATACGGTAGGGCTTTCCCACTTTTTGGTGATGGAAAAGACATCACCCTAAACCACAACAGTCACCCTCAGTTGGCGTCGCCAATCCAGACGGGCAAATTGCCCAGCGCGACAATATCTTCCCATCTGTCGGGTTCGTTCCCTTCGGTGAAGATCGCCGCGCGAGCAACAACTTTGGCGTTAGTTTGCTTGATGATCGTCTCCATACCCTCTAACGTGCTACCCGTCGAGATTACATCATCGACCAAAACCACGCGCTTGCCGTCTATTAAGGCGCGATCCTTCTCATCTAGGTAGAGCGTTTGGGTGCTACCGGTGGTGATGCTCACCGTTTCGCTGTAGATGGTCTCTCCCATGTACGTCTTGTAGGATTTGCGCAAGACAATATAAGGGATGCCCGTATCAACCGACAGTTGATAGATCAGGGGGATGCTCTTGGCTTCCGCCGTGACGAACACCTGCGGTTGAAATTCTTTTAGCCGTGTTGCCAATTCTTTGCTACACGCTAAAACCAGCTCGGTATCCCCCAGAATATTCAGGATGGCAATTGTCACGCCAGGGGCAACTTCAAATTTCTCGAGCGTGCGGGAAACACCAGCGACGGTGACATCGTATTGAGGGCGTTGAGTCATGTTTGGGACACGTAATCCTTTCTGATTGATTGGGTAGTTTAGCCCTTGAACTCAAAACGTAAGCATTGGTTACAGATATAAATCTGATCGCCGTGTTTCAGGTGATAAGGTGCTTGAAGCATTTTACCATCTGCATAGGTTCCGTTCGTACTGCCTAAATCCTCAATCATCCACACTGTACCGACCCGCTTCAACTGGGCGTGAAAACGACTGACGCCCCTCACATCCATGACAATCTCGTTTTGGGGTGCCCGCCCAATTCGCAGGGAATCCCCCACCAATTCAAAGGTGCGATGCTCCCAAATGAGATGGGTTATAACGGGGTGAGTTTCCGCGCTGAGCGGTTGCTGTGGGGGTAAGGTGGGGGGCTTGGCAAAAGGACTCCCTAGCCTGTCTGTGTCATCGTGTAGCGGCGTGGACTGTTGTTGTCGTTGAAATTCCCGCAAGCGCAATGATTGGGCGTGTTCTTGCTTGCCACGCTCGCTGAAGTAGGCTTGGGTGGACATGGTTTTACGGGCATAACTGGCGTACATATTGAGCCCCAAGGTATCACTTTGCATGCGTAGTGAGTGTTGCTCTTCATCCAAGCTACTATCTCGAAGCGGAGACTGGGCGATTTGATCGGCAGCTTCCTTCAGGATGCGGGATGCCTCTTCAAACCGTCCGATGTCGCTCAATTCAATCGCTTTGCGTCGTGCCTCTGCTGAACGCAAGATCAGCACATTGCGCCAAACAGCTTCGTTCGGTGCGGTGTGGGTGGCTTGGTTGTGGAATTTGGCAGAAACAACTTGGGTGATTTTGTGGTGGATCACTTGGCTTTCTGCTACCTCATCAAACTCAATCGTCAGGTGCAGTAACGTGTGGCTAGTTGGCTCTGGTTGATGGTTGAGCCTGAGCGCAAAGGTGGCTGAACGCTCTTCATCGCCATACAAGTCTCCCAGTCGGTAGGTGGCGTGGGGGCTTGCGGTAGGTTGGAGGGGATATTTAGTCAGTTGTTGGACGTGTCGCACCAGCGGGCTTGGCTCCACCGTGACAGTGAGGTTTTGCACGCTCAAGTTCAACAAATCGGTTAGCTCTTCTTTGAGGATGGTGGGGGTGACTTCGGGGCTTTCAATGAAGTAGAAAGCACCTCCTGCTGCATCGGCAAGGGCGATCAGCAAGTCTTCATTGAAATCATCCCCCAAGCCCATCGCCGTTGTGACCACACCCTCGTTAAACTTTTGGCGCGCAATGCTGACCAGCGTTGCCGAATCTGTGATTCCCGTGTTAGCTAACCCATCACTCAACAGAATGACCCGTGTGATGCGCTCTGAACTAAGATGCTGTTGAGCGTATTTGACGCCTTCCAACCATCCACCGCTTAAGTTGGTTGTCCCCCCAGCTTGGATGGAGCGAATTTTTTCTGCAAGCTGGCTTTTGTCCTTCACTGCAGTCGGAGGGAGAATGGTCTCCACTGCCTCATTAAACGTCACCACCGAGAGCGTGTCGGTTGCTGTGAGGTTTTGTAGCACAAGCAAGGCGGCTTGGCGTGTGTAGTCAATTTTGCTCCCAGACATCGAGCCACTCTTGTCAATCACAAGACTGATATTAAGTGGGCGACGTTGCCGCACGGGACTTGTCGAGGGCTTTGGATGAAAGTTCACCATCACAAAAATGGCTTGTGTTCCCATCATCCCATATTCTTCGGCATCCAGAATGACATCAATTTGCATGGTAATTGTCCGTTTTGGTTTGTTGGACGAGCACCTTGCATTTTAACACTCTTAACGAAATTTAGCAAAACTTATTTGACTGCTTTTTGCATATAGACTTGCCCGTCCACCAACTGCAGCACGCGGTCGGTCTGGTTGGCAAGTTGGGTGTCGTGCGTGACAATCACAATCGTGGTGTGATACTGATCGCGAATCTTACGCAGGTTATCTAAGACGATCCGCCCCGCCTCCTTGTCAAGGTTGCCGGTGGGTTCGTCCGCCAAGATGAGCGGTGGGTTGTTGGCAAGGGCGCGGGCGATCGCTACCCGTTGTTGTTGCCCGCCTGATAACTGACTGGGGACGTGGTGCATGCGGTCTTTTAAGCCGAACAGCGCGAGTAACTCTTTGGCGCGTTGCGTGGGGGGAAATTGTGGTTTGCGGGCGAACTGAATCGGAAGCGCGACGTTTTCCAACGCGGTGAGCGTGGGCACTAGATTGAAAAATTGGAAGATAAAACCAATTTTCTCATTGCGAATTTCCGTCAGTTGGTTTTCATTCATTTTGCTGATCTCTACTCCGTCAAGTTGCACGCTTCCGCTGCTAGGTTGGTCTAAGCCCCCCAACAACGTGAGTAATGTACTTTTTCCACTCCCCGACGGACCCACAATGCTGACGATTTCACCCGTGTAAATGTCGATGTCAACGGCACTTAGCGCGTTCACTTGATGCCCCCCCATCTTAAATTGCTTGCTTAACCCTTTGGTTTGAATGACGATGCGACGTTCCAACTGGATGTATTCCTTTGACTAGCTCGGATTGCCTTTATACGTGTTTTCCTGCGTAGTCGTTGCAAGCGAGCCTTAACGCGCTAGGTCCAGTAATCTTTGAGCGTGAGGGCGAGGCGTGGGTGGCGTAATTGGTTGAGTGCCTCGCGCTCTAGTTGGCGGATGCGCTCGCGACTTAGCCCAAAGAGATCGGCGATTTCCTCTAGGGTATGCGCCTCCCCATTGTTTAGCCCATAGCGCAGGCGGATGATGTGGCTTTGGCGCGGGGTTAACTCTTGTAGCGCGGTCTCGATCGTCTCCTGTAGAAGGTGATGCGTTGCGGTCTCCACCGGACTGGGCGACTCTTCATCCTCTAAGAACTCTCCAAACTCGCTATCTCCATCCTCCCCAACCGGCTTCTCTAACGCAATGGCGTGTTGACTTGCATCCAACATCGCGCGGATGACATCGACGGGTAAGTTCATCTCCAAGGCGATGTCCTGCACAGAAGGGCGATGCCCCAGTTGTTGCTCTAGCGTTTGCGTCACCCGATACATTTGGCGGATGCGTTCGGTCATGTGGAGCGGAATGCGGATGGTGCGCGTTTTTTGAGCGAGGGCGCGGGTGATGGCTTGGCGAATCCACCATGTTGCGTAGGTGCTAAAGCGATTGCCACGCTCATGATCGTACTTGTCCACCGCCCGCATAAGCCCAACATTCCCCTCTTGAATTAAATCAGGAAAGGGCAACCCTTGCCCCATATAACGCTTGGCGATGCTCACCACTAAACGGGTGTTGGCGCGGCTAAGGTGTTGGCGTGCCTCAACAGCGTCGCTAATTTGCGCATGTAGCACCGCGAGCATGTTGGGGTCAAGCGTGTCTGCAAGGCGCGCATGGGCACTCGTCCCATTTTGTATGCGACGCGCCAATTCAATTTCTTCTTCTGCGCTCAGTAAGGGTTCTTGGGACATCTGCCGAAAGTATAGCCCCACCGGATCTTCTGAAGAAACTTGCATCAAGTCGTGCATTTGATGGTAGGGATCTTCGGAATTGAAATCATCATCAGATAGAGGGGAATCAACCGCACTATCATCATCGTCGTCGGTTAAAACATTTCGAATCTCAATGCCTAACTCGTCTAATTCATACAAAATACTTTCTAAAGAAGGGTACTCCTCTTTATTTTCCTCATCCGTCAGTTCAAGGATGTCATTCAGAGTGATATAACCCTGTTTTTCAGCACGACTCACTAATTCTTGTATCATAATACGCAATCTCCTAAATTATCGTGCAACCTCACCCTAGTCCAACGCATGGTAACACTCAAGCCGCAGCTGTGTTTTACGAAGTATTTTAACATATCTGCGATGATTACAATCGAAAGGTTGACTCAATTGTAGTTGCTTTCAATCCATTTGGTTTGCCCAAAGTTGATAGAACCGTTCCCACTCTTCTTCGTCGGAGGTCCATTCAGCATAAATCGACACCCCACTAATGCTAGATGCCATTGCCCCCGCGTCTGATAGCCCTTGCTTGATGCCAATTAATGCGGTTTCGACATTCTCTACATCAGGGTCGTGGGCAGGCAATTCTGCGGGGTAGGTGGGGATTCCAACCTTGATGGTGGTTTCAATGCCCAACTCATCGATTGCTTCTGCATAGGCGCGTACCTGATAAGCAACCCAGGTGCTATAGTCAGAGGAGGACACTAAGCCACTGTGATACGCCATGACCAGCATTTCATCCACCAATAAGGCGACTGTTTGCTTGTAGGATTTTGTCCACTCAAAAGTAGAGGTGATGTTGGGGCTATAGGGGATCGGGTCGCCACTGGGTCGCCAATCAGGGGGGATCGCTAGGGCGATCGGAATGGTTGTTCCAACGCTTTGTCGCACCGTGCGGAGCAGGGCGAGTAGGTTTTGGTCATTATCGGCGATTGGCTCGATGTTTAGGTAGATGCCATCAAACCCGTAACGGGTCACCAGAAGGGTTGCTAATTCTGCAATGCGAGTGTGCACGGCGGGGTTATCAAGTGTGTAACCATCTTCATCGAGGTTGGTGGGGTAGCTAATCCAACCATACAGTTTTCCTTCTGGAAAGTAGGTTTTGTATTGCTGGACGAAGCGCAAAATATTAGGTTCCATCTCTGAAAGCGTATTGGTGTAGGGTTGTTCGGTGATGGGATTAATATTGTTCAAAGCCTCGTTGGTGAGCGGATCGCGGTCTGCTACTTTGCCAGACCACGCCAAATCATCTTTGAGATAGGTCACCCACAGATAGGAGGTGCCAATTTTATTCTTCTGTAAGCGTTCTACCAACCCTATTACTTGTTCATCAGTCGGTAAGTCGTATGACCAATTCGTCCCTAGCCAGATGCCGTTGGAATACAGGGGTGCTTGAGGAGGGGTGAAGTTTCGGAGACCATACAACATTCCAACGACGATGATTATGCACACCAACAGCAAACCCAGTGGGCGCAAAAACGCAAGTGGAATCCGAAGTGGGGGGGCTTTGAATTCACCCTTAGGAGATAATTGTGCAACGTTTTGGGTTTTCGCGCTGTTGCTGCGTTGCTTGGAATGACGCTCGTTGCGCTTGCGCCGGCGTTCGCGTGCAAGCCCCTGCCGAGGCGAGCGTTGGTTATCTTCGGTCATAGTTTATTCCTCCTCATCATAAAGTGAACCACCCAGCTAAACGTTGCCACAGCGGTGGGGCAAGCACCAATAGCCCAATCAACACTGACGCGATCACGCCGAGCAAGACTGCCGCCGAGGCAACATCCTTGCCTACCTTAGCCATGGGGTGATATTCAGATGTCCCCAGATCAATCGCTGCTTCTACAGCAGCGTTGACAAACTCTGTGAGCCACACCAGCGTGATCGCCACGATCAATAACGCCCAGCTCATGCGATCCACCCGTAGCCACAGCGCAACCGCGCCGATCACTGGGGTGGTCATCGCCATGATCCATGTGTTGCGTTGGTGGCGGAGCATGTAAAGCCAACCTGCAAGGGCGTATCCCAAACTATCCAGGCGATTAGCACTGGTTTTGTGCGCGTATTGACTAGGTTCAATTTGCATGGTGGAGGTAATTTCGGCTAACCAGTGTGACCAAGAAAAGCGAGCCTCAGCGAAGTCCTCCAGGGCAGGCACAATTTCCAGCGGAATCCCCAATGCGCTCAGGGCGCGGTCTTGTGCTGCCCACATTTCTGCCCGACTGCTTGGTGTATCATGGTCATAATTCAGTAAGTGTAGCGTGCCGTGAATAGCCAACAGCGCCAGGTTGTCGTCAATGCTACAACCGAGTAACTTGGCTTGATCGGAGGCATAGGGATAGGCGATTGCTAAGTCGCCGAGGTAGAGGGTCTCAATTTGTTGCAGAATGACATCTGGTAAGTCTTCTGCTTGTGCGGGAAAGGACAAAACATCGGTGGGCTTGTTGACCTGTCGGAAATTGCGGTTTAGCTCTTGGATGCGTCGATTATTCACCACCTCAACCCCAATCTCACGGTTGCTGGGAACAGTGTGTTGCATCAAGACCGTGGTGATGGCTAATTGTAGGCGTTGTACATCAAAGCCATAGCCCGCTTCGTTATTAATTTCAATATGGTAGGACATCACTTTTCATCCGATTGATCAATTGCACTGGGTTCTAAACGGGGGAGAGGAGGAACTTCTTCGATCGGGGTGTTGTCCTCATCCGCATCATGGGGAATATCAGTGCGTTGTACCGTGCTGCGTGTGGTAGGCGCTGCTCCGTTTTGTGCAACGCTTGCGTCAACAACCGCTCCAGCTCCCAATAGGGTGGTAGAGCGTTTGGAGAGCGGCGTTTCTGAGGTCACGCTGATGCCTGGTGGATAATTGATGCGCGGGTGAAAAGTGGCGTGCAACATATCGACAAATACCTGGCGAATGACCTTGATCTCGTTGGAAGTTAAATGCGACTCATCCAATTGGTTATCACGGGTTTTGCTCTCAATGATACTTTGCACAATCTCCCCTATTTCTTGTCGATTTCGGGGGCGGCGCGCCCGCACGGTGCTTTCACAACTGTCTGCCAACATCATAATTGCTGTCTCACGCGATTGGGGAATGGGACCGGTATAGCGGAAATCCTCTTCGTTAACAGAATCGGGGTCGTCGGCTTGGTCGGTCGCCTGACGATAAAAATACTCTACCCGCGTCGTGCCGTGATGCTCACGGATGAAATCTCGAATTCGTGCAGGCAAACGGTACTGACGGGCAAGTTTTTCACCCTCCTGCACATGCGCAATGATGAGGTTCGCACTGCGATAGGGGTCTGCCATCGTATCATGTGGGTTGCTCTCTTCCACTTGATTTTCAATGAAAAAATAGGGTGTTACGCTTTTACCAATATCATGATACAAGGCGGCAACGCGCACAAGCTCGGCATTGCCTCCGATGGCACTGGTTGCCTGCTCTGCTAAGTTCGCCACCTGCAAAGAATGTTGATAGGTGCCGGGTGCTTGGCGCAAGAGCTTTTGTAAGAGCGGATGATTGGGTTGGCTAAGTTCGATCATTCGCATACCAGTGGGCAGGTTGAACAATACCGTGATGATATACAACCCGGTGATGGAAACCGCTGCGGAGAGCACCCCATTGATGAGGCTATAGGTGAGAAGTTGGATTATCAGGTCATAACCTTGACGGTCTTGCTGCACTCCGAAGTGGAAAATCGCGCTCACTAGGATATAACCCATGGCGATGATCGCCCCGGAGAAGAAATATTGATTCAAACGCTCTTGACGGCGTAAGGACAAAATTCCCAAAATTCCCCCAACCCCAACTAAGACGCTATGTTCAAGTTGTTGGGATTGCATGAACCCAATCATGATCGAAAACCCCAAGGTCGCCATGATGCTCACCTCGCCGCCCACGACCGACACCAGCAAAAGTGACATGGCAGCTGTTGGTAACACATAAAACAATTCTGTGGGGATGATGCTGGAGCCAAGCAAGAACACCAAGTAGATCACCGCGCCTAACAAAATCATGCGCGGTTGTTGATATAACTCATGGGCATAGCGACTGATGAATAATCCCATCATGCTGATGATGACGATACTCAACAAGAACGATTGAATCGTCGCCACTGATTGATTGCGTGCTTGTTCTGTTGCAGAGACCTCTAACAGACCGAACTGTTGTAACGCCTCTAAGTCTGCTGCCGTGATCGGTTCGCCAGCACGCACAATGGTTTGTCCGCGCGTAAAACGGCGCACGATGGGCGTGAATTCTGTGGCGACGCGCTGTTTAGCGAGGGTGGTTTCGTCTGGGTTAACAAACCAATTCGGGCGAATTAAGTCTTTGACGATCGTCGCAATGACCAACGCCTCTTCTTCGGAGAAGCGAAAACTCACTTGGGTTTGTAGACGAGATTGGATACTGACCACATCTGTTTCGCGGATCGGTTGTTGCATAACGCGAGTTAATAATGTGATGACTTCCTCATCCACTAGTCGCCAAGTTTCATCATTGGTGTTTAGAATTTGTTCAAACTGACTAGGCTCTAAGCGGAGGGTGGTGATCCCCTGTAAGTCTGTTAGTTTTTCTTCAGGCGTGCCGTAAGGGTCTCGCTTGATGTTTTGGATGTAGTCCAAAACCAACCGAGTATACTCTGCCTGCGTTCGCACGACCCCACCATCGGGTGCGTCATAGACATCTGGGGTGTTGGTAATGGCGCGTTCACGCTCGAGTGCGGTAATTACTTCGCTGACAAACTCAGCTGAGCGTGGCGCAAAGATATTGCGCGGGGCGACGGCACCAACCTGTAACCCGACCAACGAGCGATCCACAAAGGCAATTTTGGACGCAAGAATGAAGGTGGTGAAAACAGAAAAGATAACCGCCGCCGCAACAATTCCGAGCGAATGCACCGCGCTTACTGTGCGTTGTGAGGGGATATGAAGGCGTTGCTCTAAATACCCGGCGACCCACTCGGACATAATTAGCCCTGTAACAACTCGCGCACCACTTCGTTAACGAGTTTGCCGTCGGCTTTGCCTTTGGTTTGGGGGGCTAAAATACCCATCACCTTACCCATCTCTTTAGAGGAAGTGACTCCGCTTTCTTCGATCGCCTTCTTCACCAGATCAACAATCTCCTCGCGCGTAAGTTGCTTGGGCAAGAAACGCTCTACGATTTCTAACTCCACCTTCTCCGCCTCTGCAGCATCCTCACGCCCATTCGCAACCAATTCCTGAATGGTATCACGACGCTTCTTGGCTTCTTTCATGACAATGCTGGCAGCATCTTCCGCAGAAACTTCTTTCTGCGTATCAATTTCCACCTGCTTAATTGCATTCATGGTCATGCGGATTACGTCGCGGGTGAGCGTATCCTTGTTCTTCATCGCTTCTTTGAGCTTTTCCGACATTGCTACTCTT
>Ga0172372_10010557_pt1 | contig 11805 bp, 8 predicted proteins | sample LakKiv5m_2_FD_114544 | JGI IMG/M metagenome (GOLD analysis project Ga0172372, IMG submission 114544) | Freshwater microbial communities from Kabuno Bay, South-Kivu, Congo - kab_092012_9.5m | ecosystem: Environmental > Aquatic > Freshwater > Lake | place: Democratic Republic of the Congo... | reverse complement strand
TCCGCCGCATCCCCTTGGCACTCTGCCCCTGGATTCTGTTTCTCAGCGCCACGCCCGCGCGCACACAGGAGCAATCCGCAATTCAGCAGGAAGCGCCCGCACCCAGAGCCCTGCAAGAGCAGCTCCCCTTGCAAAAGGACACCCCGCCCCCTTCTCCCTACCAGCTGAACCATCCGCGTCGCCTCAAGAAGATCCCCTCGCTGCTGGATCAATTTGATTCCGTCGACGAAGAAGTCACCCCGGAAGAACGGGCCAAGTTACGGAAAGAAGATCGCGACCCCTCTCTCGGCAACCCCACTCCGGGGGACGGCAAAAAATCCGCAGGGAGCGGTCGCGAGGATATGCCGCCAATAGGACCTTCCGACCTGCAGGATCCCAACGAGGCCGTCGTCGACCGGCCCGAACCCCGGTGGAATCTCGGCCATGGACGCGCGCAGCTCTACGGTGGCGGGAGCCAGCTTCAAACCGCGATATCAGGATTCCGGGTTGAGCATACTTTTTGGGAAAGCTTCACGCTCGCCGGAAGGGCCGAAGGTGAAAGCGATCTCCTCCGGAGCGCCGGCAATTACTCGGCTGCAGGAGAGTTTTCGTGGCGCCTCTTCCGGCCCTTGTCCATATCAGCTGAGGGGGGCGCCGGGGGGACGGGCTTTGTGAACTGGGTGGGCGGGGGAGGCGCAATCTCGCTGCTGCTCGACAGCCTCTTTGATCAAGGCATCGATACCCGTTTCAGCGTTCGGGCGGCAAGCCGCAGCGGCACATTGGGAAGCCTCGACGGAGACGCGACTCTCCTGGGGTTTTCCACCCTCGCCCTGGGTGCGACCATCGGACAGGACCTGGGAGAAGTTGTCACTTTGAGCTTGGACATCGACCTCGGCAACTCACTGACGGGTGCCGGACTCTCCCTGCGGCGGGCCCGCGAAGCCCAAGATATCAGCACCCGGCAGGAAGCCATTCACCTCGGACTGGCTGCAACCTCCAGGCGATATGCACCTTTCGAAGGGGCGTTTGCCGCCCTGCGATGGAAGGCGGGGCTGGGCATCCGCGCTTCGAACGACTTACGTATATCACTCGAAGCGGGGCAACTCCTCTCGGAGCTGACCGATCCGACTCTTGCCTCCTGGTGGGTTTTCAATCCGCGGTTCGAGATCGATTTGGGCCCCCGCTCCGCGCTCCAGCTCGATGCACTCTGGGCGCCGCAACTCAATTCCCTCGCGGCCACCGACCCCCTGCTCCCTTCGGACCTGATTCTGGGGCGCATCGGAGTGCGGCTGCTCTGGCCCTGATCCGCCTGTATCGCGGCGGATCCGCGCCGGTGGTTGCGGCCGAATGGTCGCTCTCGAGAAGAGGATCGCCTGATAGCGGCAATACCAATTGCTAAGACGTGTGGAGACCACGCGATCTTGTCCTCGTTAAAAGACCACGCGATTCTGTCCTCTTGATGTGTCGGTTCAGGCGGCTCGCTTCTTGACGTTATAGTTCGGGCCCAGCGCCTTGAGTTCTATGGGCCTCCCCGCAAAGAACGCCCGCTGCACGCCAGAAAGCGTTGTTCTTATTTCCACGATCGCCCCTTTCAGGCTCGAGTGAAAATCATGCTCAACCAGATAGGGCTGATTTCCAAAACTCACAATCTCTCCCGATGCGATCTTCCGATGGTCGCGAAGACAAAAGATCCAATCGAGGCGATCACGCTCCGCTTCAGTCAACACGCGATACGCTGAAACATTCTCGCGGGGAGGCTGCGCGAACTTCAGATTGTGGGAAGGAATGTATTTTTGCTGAAGATAGGTATTTGCCCCACCCATCGTACGTATTCCGGCCATGCGCATTTCAGGAATGAGCCGATCTTGAAACGTGCCCCACATGCGCTCGATCTTTCCTTTGGCCTGAGGTGAATGGGCAAACAGAACTCGGCAACCGAGCTCCGACATCGCTCGCTCGACATGGGTCAGATGAATGCTCCAGTCGATTCGATTGCCGTTGGTTTTTCCGAAATGCGCGGCTTGATCAACATATAGAATCTCAGGAACTCCAGCAGTCTCGACGGTCCTTCTGAGGGCCGTAAGAACCGAAGCCGTATTTTCCGAATCAAAGAATTCGGCATACGGGCAGTACGAGGTCGCATCATCAATCCCGCCCAACAAAGAACACTCAGTGCCTGAGCGTCCTAGCCAAAGATGGCTCGAACCATCGAACTGCAGCATCATTCCTGAGCGAGGAAGACGCTCTCTGCAGCGATGGGCTTTCCGCTTCTTGATCTTGTGGGCGCGCTTGATCAGATACTCGGCTTTGGCCCAATTCCGGAGCGTTTCCCGCTTCACTGTGATCCCGTGATCCTCAAGCAGGCGCTCTCGAAAATGAGCCAGATTGAAATCCCAATACTGTTCCCGCAGTAACCCCATCACCCGCTCTTGGAATTCCTTCTGGGTCTTGTTCCAAGGGCTTTTGCCACGATTACCGTGAACAACCCCGAGAATCCCCATCTGCCTCACCTTCGAGACAATACGCCGCGTCTGGCGATAGCTCTTCCCGATCATCTCAGACGCCTGGGTTAAATTGATTTCTCCCCGAAGAACCCGATTGGCGGTGTCCAATACCAGCTGATCCTTAACCGTCATTCTCACCATGCTCCCTGTGTGGAGCCTGACCCCAGTCACCATATGGAGCCTGACCCCAGTCACCATATGGAGCCTGCCCCCAGTCACCATAGACACGTCTCCCCGCGTTTGCCGTATTATCGAGGAGCGTAAGGTCTCGAACTCAGGGGCTTATCTCCAGTTCATACGGGGACAAAATCGCGTGGGCCTCTCGAGGACAGAATCGCCTGGTAGCGGCAATACCAATTGCTAAGACGCTCAAGGGACGGGGCACCACGGACGAAGAGATGATCGAGTTAGGAGTACCCACCGGTGAGTCCTCCCGGACCCAGTCTTCCCGCTCGTCCTGCGCCCAGGTCACTCAAGGCTTTTGCCGCGGTGTTTGCCTTGCTATCGGGGATGCTGCTTGCCGCCCCCTTCCTGCCCTTCCCTCCGGAACCCGAGAGCCCTTGCCTCCAAGCCCTCAAGAACCTGGAAACCAGCCTGCACCAGCTCCCCAGGCCCGTTGCGCACCTGCCTGCCCCACTCCTCCGCGTGGTCGAATCTATATATATTAAAAAAATCCAGGAGCTCGTCACTCGCTGGCGGGACACCGAGTCTTGCGATTCTCGCGCGCAAGCGGAACTGCAAGAAGCGATCGTGCTCCATGGAAGAAAAATGGAGCTCGCGACTCGCGTGCATGCGCAATATCAAACTGAAAAAACCGCTCTCTGCCGCGAGGAGATCGACCTCGGGAATCTGGGGCCATTGTTATCCACCCATCCGGCAACCGGCGCCAAGCTCGGGATCGATTCGCTCCGGCAGCACCTCGAGCAACACAAGGAGCTACTCGGGATTCGGTGGCAAAGACTCCTGGAGGATCCGGAATTTGCCGCCTCACCCGCGGATTGCGCCGCTCCTCCCCGCATGCCGGGTGCGGGTCCCCGGCCCCCTCCTGCAGGCCGCACCCGCAAAGGGGCGCTCGCAATCACGCCCATGCTGACCCAATCCTCGGCGCTCGCTCCGGGCGCCCCCGCCCTGACGCTCGTGGCACGCCGGCGCGGCCTCGAGCTCGGAAAAGAAACCATGCGAACGCCATCGGATATCATCGACGCGCGCATCCGCTCACCCAAGTCCGTGCGCTTCAGTCCGGACTCCCAAGAGCTCTACGTCGAAGCACTCGAGGGGTCACGCACGCTCATTCTGAGTCAGGACGGTCTCGATGACCGGGACAGCATCCTGCACGCCTTCAATCGCCTGACAGAACCGCTTTTCCCGCCCCTCGCGCCCGGGCAGAAAAGAAACTTCAATCACTTCCTCGGCAAACCGGTTGAAACCGAGCTCACCCACGGTGGTAAATTCCTTTGGGTCCCCTATTATCGCCGCAGCTTCGACACGCATTCGCGCGAGGCGTCGGCCATGGCCCTCATCGACACTTCCGCCAGGAAAATCATCCGCGTTCTGCCGACCGGACCCATCTCCAAAGGCGTACGCGCATCGCGGGACGGTCACTGGCTTGCAGTGAGCCACTGGGGGGACAATACCGTGGGGCTTTGGGATATCAGTGGCGATGATCCCGAACGCTTCCATCTTGCCGCTCGTTTTGCGGCCGGCAGTCCGCTGAATCTGAAAAAGATATCCGGCGATCGGGACGTGAATTGCGGACTCTGCGTAAGGGGCCTCGAGTTCTCGGAGGATGCATTGCGACTCTGGGTCACCGCCATGCGCGGCGGCTTTGTGGCTGAATTCGACCTCCGGCAGCTGCCGGCCCTACCGCTGTTCGGCTCACCCCGAATCCTGTACCGCGGCCTCGGTCAGGCGCCACGCGATATCGAACTGACCGCGGATGGAAAGAGTCTCCTCACGAGTTGTGCAAAAACCGGTACGATTTCCAAAATTGAACTTGAAAAGGAGATGCCTTTTCCCGACGACGGGGACCGCGCTCCGGCCTTCCTTCCCTCCAAGCCCCCCACCGTGAGCGTCCATGCGGATTCGGTCCGCCTCTCGGGCGGGGTCCGTTCGATCCGCATCTCACCGGATGACCGGCACGTGTATGCCGCAATCAACGGCACGAGCCGGATCGGTGTGATCTCACTCGACGGAAAACTCGAAATCGCAGCCTCGATCGCAACCGATCCCTACCCGGTTGGATTGGATATCAGTCCGGACGGACACTGGCTTGCCGTGACTGCCCAGGGAAAAAAAGGCATGGGCGGGGACTCACTCAGTATCTACCGCATCCAAGTCCCGGACGCGGACGGCCGACTCGCCCGCGAGCCGCCCGCGGACCTCATCGAACTCCTGAATTAACCCCCAGCGCCTCGCGCCAGCATTGCGCGGATCGATGCGACGCTGTAGCGGGCCGCAAGTTCGCAGGTCCGGGCACGGGAATCCGCGTCGCCGATCGGAGGCGCGACTTCCATGATATCGGAACCCACCCAGTCAAACTCCGATCCCAGACGTTCGATCACCCGAAGCAGAAATTCCGGTGTGAGGCCGCCATCCGCGGGCGTTCCGGTCGAGGACGCCCAAGCGGCATCCGTACCATCGATATCATTGCTGAAGTAGATCTTCTTGACGCCGCACTGCCGGTAATGCGCGATCAATTCATCGATGAAGGCATCGGTCACGCTCCGAAGCCCGACCGGATCACCCGCGGCCGGCGCAAGGCGGCTGTTGATCTCGTCGGCCCAATGCTGGCGCACTCCGGTGGTGGACTCCCAGTGCGCACGGTCCCTGCCACTTTGACGGATCCCGAGTTGCACCAGCCGTCCCCCGCGACCGATCAGTTCATTGGCGTGAAACGACCAGGTGCCAAAACAAATGCGGACACCCAGGCGACTCGGCAGAAGATCCGTGTGCGCGTCGGATTGCAGAATCCCCAGCTCGCCGGGATACCGGGACGCAAGCGCCTGTGCAACGGGCCACGCCACCGAGTGATCCCCCCCCAGGACGAACAACCGCACTCCTGAATTGATATTAAAAATCCGCTCAAGGACCGCGCGAGCCTGACTGAGAGCGGAGACCGGCAGTCCCAGTCTCTGCTCCACGGAAAGCTCGGGATACATGGACGCGCGACACCGATCGAGCTGAGAGTCCGAGAGCATATCATCCGAGAGCAGATGCGGATTCACGAAAATGTCACCCAGATCCAGGACTTGGCCACTGCGCAACCAACCCGCCCACTCCGGATGCAAACCCAGAGCCTCACGCACGCCGTGCGGCCCCTCCATGGCGCCACGCCGGATGCCCGCTCCCGTATCCAGCGGCACTCCGAGCACGACCACCTTGGACCGCGCCATTCGCTCCTCTGATATCGACTCACGCCATAAAGCAGCGAGATCCGCGCCGGAGTCGAGCGCGGCCCCCCGGACAAAACCCAACTGCGCGCTCAGCATGCGATCGCCTGCGCCCTTGCCTGCGGAAAAAACCGGAATTCCCCGGCCCGGAGGCCTCAGCATCGCTCCGGCGAAAAGATCCCAATCCAGTCGACTCGCACTTGAATTCAGTCCCGCCACGCTGCACTCCTCCCGGGATTCCCGATCCCGCATTCCTGCGCGGACCACGTCCTGCTGCAGATTGATATCATCCAAGGCAACATCATTGACCCCCGACGCCTTGAAAACTATCCCATGGCACCGATCACTTGAGGAATATTCGAAGAGGTTCACGAAAATGAAAAGTCGATTCAAGCATCCCCTCGCTCTTGTCGCTCTCCTGGGAATCACGCTGTCTTCCTGCATGGACCCGGAAGGCACGACCGGCGAGGCCATCCGCCTGACCTGGCTCTGCAACGGAAACGAAGCCTACACCGATGAACCCAATTACGTGTCTTTTGTCTTCAAAGCCGAGGGCGAGGAATCGGGAAGACCCGTGACCGACCTCGACTCCGACGATCCTGGGATCTACTTCTCGATCAGCGATGGAGGGGATTCCACGGGAGCCGAGAGCGCCGCCCAGGCCATCGGACGCCCGCAGAATGTCGCCAAGCGGACTCTGCTTCTCGTCGATGGGTCGGGCAGTCTCTACGAGCCGGAGCGAAAAAGCGAGGCGACCATCAAGCAGGCGCTCCGTGACTTTGTCCGCAGCTCCGACCTCGATAATCACCTGATTGGCATCTACAAATTTTATGGCGGCGGGACGGGCGGTCGCTTCATCGAACCCATTCACGCGTTTGATGCCGCAAAAAATACGTTGGAAGCCATCGAGCGCGATATCACCAAGGATGCCCTGGTGCGCGAGGGCGCCTCGACGGCGCTTTACGGCGCGAGCCTCTCGGCACTCAATCTACTTCGTGAACAGACCGACCCGGAAGCGTCCGTCCTGGTGCGCACCTTGGTGCTATTCACTGACGGGCGCGATGAGGTTTACAGCGGCGCCCAGCGCGAGCAAAAGCGCAGGGAAGTGGAATCCGCTTACGAAACATTTCGTAAAGAGGGGGGTCAAGTGCTCACGGCCGGAATCTCAGGCCAAGGGGCGGCCGATACGGGATTCCTGACTGCGATCGCCTCGCAGTCGGGCTCGGTGAATGAAACGGACCTCACCAAACTTTCCGGGATTTTCACCCGCTTTGCCGAAGCGGCGGCAAGCGAAGCCACGAAATACTATCAGTTCAATATGTGCTCGAACCGCAGATTCCAGAAGGTCCAGGCAAGCCTGCTCGTGGAGCATCCGGAGTTTGGCGAGTCCGCTCTGGAGTTCAGCTACCCGGCGACCAACTTCCAGGACCCGAACACGTCGGTTGATATTGCAGCCTGCCGCCCCGAAGGCCTCAAGACCCGCACCAGCACTTGCAGCTGGTCCGATCGGGAGACTCCGCGCACGACTCCGACCCCAAGCCCCGAGTCCGGGGATGAGCCGGAAAGCGACCCGCTTCAAATCTATCCGGAATTTCAGCTCTGCGGCCCTGATCGCAGCATCCAGTCGGACCGCGGAATGGTCTATTTCAACACGGGTGACCCGCTCGAATTCGAGCAGGCTCAAATCGGCGTCTGCTCTTCGGAGGTGCTCACCTCCGGGCCCACACGGATCGAATTCCTGAACTACTCGCTGGGAGCCGAGAACGCGCTTGGCATCCAGTACCTGGACGAGCAAGGAAATGCGCAAGGCTGGTACTCGATGCTGCCACGGCCCGAGCCGTATTTGATCGTGCCGGCCCGCAACTTCATGGTTTACCTCGTGCCTAATGCGAGCGGACAGATCAACTCCCGCATCCGCTTGCGGTGGTCGCCGCTGAATTGATGCCGAAGCCTCGCATTGGGCAGGAATCCCGTTCTTGCCCAATGCCCTTGGGGGCGTGTAATTCAGGGAATCATGAGTGAATCGCAAGCACCGCAGCCGCAAGCCCCACGCCCCAAGAATCTGCTGACCGGAGTCAAACCCACCGGCACCCCCCACTTGGGCAACTACTTGGGCGCCATCCAGCCGGCGCTCCGCATGGCGGCGAGTGCCGATTACCGGTCCTACCTCTTTATTGCGGAATACCATGCGCTCACGAGCGTCCACGATCGCAAGAAATTCCGTGAACATATCTACGATGTGGCAGCGACCTGGCTGGCCTGCGGACTCGACCCCGAGAAGACGGTGTTTTACCGTCAGGGCGATGTGCCCGAGATTTTCGAGCTCAACTGGATCCTCTCGTGCTTCACGCCCAAGGGACTCATGAACCGGGCCCATGCCTACAAGGCGGTCGTCCAGGCCAACGAAGAAGCCGGCAACCCGGATGGGGATGCTGGCGTATCGATGGGATTGTTCGGATACCCGGTGCTCATGAGCGCGGACATCCTGCTCTTCCGGACGGATCTCGTGCCGGTGGGCCGCGACCAGATCCAGCATGTCGAAATCGCGCGTGATATTGCCGGCCGATTCAACCAGGCCTTTGGCAAGACATTCAACCTGCCGGAATATATCATTCAGGAGGACTCGGCCGTCCTGCCCGGGCTCGATGGCCGCAAGATGAGCAAGAGCTACAACAACACGATCCCGCTCTTCGAAGAGCCCAAAAAACTTCAGAAACTCATCAACACCATCAAGACCGATTCGCTCCCGCCGGAAGCGCCCAAGGATCCTGCGACCTCTTCGATTTTCCAGATTTACCAGTGTTTTGGTTCGCCCGAACAAATCGAGGCCCTGCGCTCCAGGTACGAGGCCGGGATCGGCTGGGGACATGCCAAAGCCGAACTTTTTGAAGTGCTGAACGCTTCGCTCGAAAAACCGCGGGCGGAATACCAGCGCTATATGAATGATCGGGCGGAGCTTGACCGCCTGCTCAAGCGCGGAGCGGAGCGGGCCCGCAATCAGGCCGCGCCTTTCATGGATCGCGTGCGCAGGGCCTTTGGCGGGATCGAGTGACCGAGCTCGCGGCACTCCAACACGGAGAGCAGGTTTTTTTCTCGGAGCGCATGACCGTTCCGCACGAACCCCATACCGCGATCACGGATCTGATTCAGGGCATCTGGCGCGAACATCCGGCGCAAGCGCGCAAGATCCTCCGCAATCGGATTTTCACCACGATTGCACGTCCTGACCCCATGGAGCGCGGGATGCTCAAAGTCGCAGCCAAGCGCCTGACCGCGGGCCTGAGTCCGGATGATATCAAGCAGAGACTTGACCCGGAGGGAGATCGCACATGGGAACGGCTGCGCCAACCCGCTCCCCCTGAGCTCGTCTTCTTGACCGCAACCGAATCTCCACGGGAATGGATCACGAGAACACTTGCGCGGCCCCCCCATGAGGCTGACCGCCCTCGCTACGAGCGAGACCGCGCGGTGGCGGCGATTTTGATATCACCCGAGGGACAACCGCTCGTAGCCGCCGTCAACACCAACGCCTCCGACCGCACGCGCCACGCCGAGGTCAATCTGCTCCAAGGCTGGTGGGCTCGCCAAAAGACCCCGCTCCCACCCGGTTGTCGGATCCTGGTCAGCTTGCAATGCTGCCGCATGTGCGCGGGCATGATCTGGCGATCGGCGGCGGAGCCCATGCGCATCCACGTGGACTATCTGCAAAATGATCCGGGCCCCATGGCTCGGGGCACGATCCTGCAGGCAAAAAGCCCGGAGCGCAGGCTCGAGAACCGGACGCCGCTCGAATTGAATCAGGAGCTCGAGCGGCAATCGGACGAGGACGCTCCCTCGAGCTCATAAAGCAGCACACCGCTTTTCTTGGCGAGCCAGAGCCCCGATCCCGCCTGCACAAAGTGGCGTCCCAGACGGGAATGATACCACTCAGCCGGCCTGAGCCTCATCTCGAAATCCGTGGCCCCGGGGTCGAGCACCCGATCCCGGTCCTCGAGGGTGGGCACTTCGAGGTAGAGCACGCCGCGCGTGGCGGCCGCGATATTGCGGATCGCCGCTGCCGCCTCCCGATCGCTCAGGTACTGAAGCACGCTCAGACAGACCACGAGATCAAAGGACCTGCCGGGCCGCCAACGGCTGATATCTTTTTTGATATGACGGTAGGTCCGGCAGGCATAATCACTGGCATCGGTGGATACCACCCGGACGCCCGGGCGATTCCGCAAGACCCAGTCCCGCCAGTAGCCCGGTCCAGCACCGATATCGAGCACGGAGCGCACCTTGACACCCCACCAGGCACAGAGGGAGTCCACGGCCTGAGCCAGATGGGCTACCTGTACCGCCGTGTGGACCGGGTTTTTCCCCTGATGGTAAAAACGCTGGTAATAACCCCCGTCAAACCGGCCGAATTTAGCTTTCAAGCTCCCCCCTTTGCCTGCTGAATCGGCTCAGCACCCTGTTCATAACCCGGCCCCCCCCCTGTTCTCAATCTTTGAAATGCCACCATTTACCCCTCTGATATAATTACGCTGCGCGCTATAAGGCTGCCATGCTTTTCGAAAGTTCTCCCAAACTCCGCCGCCTGTGGGGCGCACTGTTCAGCCTTCTCCTTGTCGCTCTCCCCGCCCGGGCAGGGAAGCCCCAAGCCCAAGCTGTTGAAAGCATTCTGTTTCCGCACCTGGGCATCCAGAGTCTCGAACTCCCCGTATCGCCGGGCACTCGGCGCTGCTGCTTGCTCGGGACCAACCTCAAGATGTTCGGTATCATCCCCGGTAAACAGACTCGGGACCCTGCCAGCCTCGGAGAACACCACTTTGGCGGAGGCCACGGCGAATATAACGGGAATATAGCCACCTGCCGGGCGGGCTTCATCGATACTGCACACGTCCGCTACGCCGCAGATCTCGTGGCCAAGCTCGCTCTCCAGATCGAGGAACTCGGCCCGAAGGGGGGACGACTTGCGCCCCACTTCGAGGGCACGCGCGCAGTCCTGGAGATCACACCCTGGCCGACCGACGTGGCGGATGCAGCCCAATACGTGATTGAAACGGCAGGAGCGATCGCGCTCGATCAACTTTCCTGGCACGAAATTGTTACTTGGTATCACTTCAGCGAGATGCCGCTTTACACCGAGAAAGGATCCTCCTTTTCGCCGGAAGACGCCTACTCCAACCAGGTGGGTATCTATATCGGAAAACGGGCGATCCGCACCTCCATCCGCTACGGAATCTCCTACGCAAGCGCCGTGACCCGGATCCTCAATGCCCTGCTCCGCCAATTTGAGGCGCTGCCCGAAGAGGACGCAGCCTGGATCATGACCCACCTCGAAGCCGGAACGGCCTTCGACCCTTTGCTTGCGGACGAACCCTGGTTCAATCCCAAATATCAGATCCCCAACTACCGCCGCCTTCTCAAGCGCCAGACCCATCTTTACGGAGACGTGAAACCAACCCTCCCCCCCGCCTCGCTGCTCCTGGACGCCTGTCGGGGCGAATCCTGGTCGAGCGACGATCTGGACTTCTGGAGCATGAATCAGCAGCAGTATCCGGGACGGTATCAGTTTGAACTCCGCCTCAAGCGGGGCTCGAAGGCCTACAAGGCTTGGAACAAACGCCTGCCGGTCATCCGTGCGGGAGACTTTGCCACCATGATCGAGGAAATCCGCGCCGAGATCGCCACCGAATGGATGAACGCGCTGCTCTGATCCGGGTCCAAGCTGACACTCCCTTCCCATGTGCGCGACTTGTTGATATTTGCCGCGCTCCCAAAGACAATGAGGGAGCATGCGTTGGCTTCCCTTTTGGCTGCTTTTCACTTCTGCGTTCCCGGCCCTCACTCAGTTCACTCAGTTCACTCAGTTCACTCAGTTCACTCAGTTCACTCAGTTCACTCCGATCATCGCGGCAAGCGCAGCCGAGGAAGATTGCAAAACAGTC
>Ga0172372_10010556_pt1 | contig 11805 bp, 5 predicted proteins | sample LakKiv5m_2_FD_114544 | JGI IMG/M metagenome (GOLD analysis project Ga0172372, IMG submission 114544) | Freshwater microbial communities from Kabuno Bay, South-Kivu, Congo - kab_092012_9.5m | ecosystem: Environmental > Aquatic > Freshwater > Lake | place: Democratic Republic of the Congo... | reverse complement strand
GCCGCGGATGCCCTCCGGAGCGTCGGGCTTCATGTCGAACGTTTCGAGGTGGCTCGGCCCGCCCCATTGGAAGAGGAAAATGACGGACTTCGCGCGCGCAATGGGATTCTTGCCGCCCTTGGCCTCCGCCGCGAGCAGCTTGGGCAGCGACAGGCCGAACATCCCCATGCCGCCGACCTGCAGCAGGCGGCGGCGGGTCATCTGGAAGTCGAGGTGCGGAGTGCAGGCGGAGTTCATGTTCTGAGTGAGTTAGAAATCATCGCACAGTTCGCCGTTCTTGTGCTCGGGGTTGGGAATCAATTTCCGGTTCCGCAAGTCCACCACCCAGTCGAGTTCCTCCAAGGGAATTTGGCCGATGATGTTGGGCAACGCGTCCGGCACTTCGATGACAGGAAACTGGCTGGAGCGTCCTTGGATTTCCAAATCCACGGGGGAAAACACCTGCCGCTTCACGCTCACGTTCGCCATCGTGCGCGAAGTGACTTCCCCGACCCGCCGCAGTCCAAGCTCCCGGATGAGCGAGGCCTTGAGATAAAACTTCACGGCTCCCGTGTCCACGAGGGCATCGGTCGTGACGGTGCGCGGCGGTTCCACGCGCTCGCCGAGGGCGACCTTCTCAACATCCAGCCAGTTGGACACCCGGATTGGAATTGTGACTTGGCCCATGGTCATGGTGTAGCACCGGAGAGCAGACGCGGCAAGCGGGGCGAATTTTCAGCGGTGGGTGGGACGAGACAGTTGACGTGCCGGCTCGCAGAGACGCCCGCCCCACCGGCGCTACCGGTTCAGCAGCCGTTGCTTCAACTCGGCAGGCAGCCGGGCGTTGGCGAGCCACGCGCGGGCGGCGGCGGGGTCGGCCTGCAACCAGCCGAGGGCCGCGCGCTCGGCCAGCGTGGGCTGGCCATCCGCGCCGGGCGCGAGTTCCTCCGTTGCCAGCACTTGCAGCAGACCCGCCCACGCGGGGGATTGTTGGTCGCGCGGCAGTTGCCCGGCCCATTGCGCGGCGGCGGCCGCATCCGCCTCGGCCCAACTCGCGGCGAGCGTCTGCGTCAGCGCGCGGCGGCCCGAACCGGCGGGCAGCGCGCCCAGCGCGGCGGCGGCCTGCTCTGGGGCGTCCGCCGCCCACACGGCCAGCGCGCCGCCGGTGGCGAGTTGCCGCGCGGCCTCGTCCGGCAGCGACTGCGCCCACTTCAGCGCGGCGGCGGGGTCGGCGGTGGCCCACTGGTTCGCGACAGCGGACAGCAGGGAGTTTTGCGTGTCACCGGACGGCAGCGTGGCGGCGAACTCGGCGGCGGCGCGCGGGCTGGCCTGTGCCCACTCGTGACTGAGGTTGATGAGCGCGTGGTCGCGTGCGGAGCCGGCGGGAAGCTGCTTGACCCACGCGAGCGCACCGTCGAGATCCACGGCGGCCCAGCGGGAGGCGATGCCGCCCAGCGCCTGGGTTTGCGCCGGGCCGGCGGGAAGGGCGAGTGCAAGTTCCACGGCGGCTTTCGGGTCGGTGACGGCCAGCTCACCGGCGACGTTTTGCAGCATCTCGCTCCGGGCCTTGCCCGCCGGCTGCTGGCGGATCCACGCGGCGGCGGCGGCGGGGTCGCTGTTCGCCCAGGTGCTGGCGATGAGTTGCAGAACCGCGTCGCGCTGCCGGCCCGGCGGAAAGTGCGCGAGAGCCTGCGCGGCGGCGGCGGCGGGATCGGCGGCGGCCCAGCTTTGGAAGATGGCCTCGGGCAGGCCGGTGCGGGCGGAGGTCAGGCCCGCGCGCTGGAACGCGGCAAACGCGGCGGCGGGGCGTTTGTCCGCCAGCGCGGCGAGGAGGGCCTGCATCGCCTCGTTGCGCGCCGCACCGGGCGGGAGGGTCTCCGCCCACGCGAGCGCGGCGGGATTGTCGGCCTCGGCCCAGACGGCGAGCACGGCGGCGATGGCGGACTTGCGCTCGGCGGGCCGGGTGAGCTGGTGCGCGTAACGCAGCGCGGCCCCGGCGTCCGCACCCGCCCACCGGTGCAGCAGCGTCGCCAGCACGCCCTCGCGTTCCGCGCGCCGGCCGAGCTGCTCGAACAATCCGATGACCGCCGGCACCTCGGCGGGCGCCACGCGGTCGGCCAGCTCCAGCAGCTTCGCCAGGCGCAGTTCGGGATTCAACTCCAGCCGGGCGGCGGCGAAGGCGGCGGTGAATTCCACCGCCGACAAGGGCGCTTCCGCCGAATCAACCGGGGGCGGCGCAGCCTCCCCGCGCCGGGCGGGCGGACGCCCGAGGGCGGGAACGGCCTGCGCGGCCTCGCGCGAAGTCGCCGGGCTGGTCGCGGCGGCGGCCGGGGGAGTCCGCCGCCACGCCCGATCCACCGCCACGCCGAGCACCGCCCCGAGGCCGACCAGCGCGGCGGCGAGGATCAGTTCTGGGGGTTTCATGGACGGCGCGGGCTTGGCTGCGTGCGCAACTTATCCGCCGCACCCGGCAGGGGCGCAAACAGTTTTGTCAGCCGGTGTCTAACTGATTCTCCTGACTTGAATTTTTTTGGCGATTGACCATTCTCTGCGCAACCAACCAATGAACCGACTTCCCCGCCGCCCACTCGGCTGGCTGTTGCTCGCCAGCCTGCTCCTTGTCTCAGTTTGGAAGCTCTGGCCGCCCGGCCAGCAGCCCGATCCGGCCGCGCCGGTGACGGTGGCGGTGCCGACGCTGGTGAGCGCGCCGACGTCGCCGGCCGCCGCTCCGCCCGCCAACGCCGAGGCCGCGTGGAACGGCTGGCGCGCGCAGTTGCCCGCCGCCAAGCCGGCCATTGAGGATGTGACCGAGTGGCCGGCGAACCGCGCCGAGCCGTTCGACAAATTTCGCGACTGGCAGCAGAAGCATCGCGCAGCCGCCGACAAGGCCGCGTTGGAAGCGGAGGGCGTGGCCTTGGCCCAGACCCGCCGCGCGGCGATGAAGCGGTGGATCGAGCGCGACCCGGAGTTTGCCCTCGCGCAGGCGGTGGGGCCGGACGCTCGGCGCGAGCTGCCCGAGGAAGTGTTGTTGGAACTGGAGCGCTGGGTGGAGGGCAAGGGCGGGTTCGAGGTCATGGTGCGCTGCGGCCCGAACGTGAAGGCCGCCGAGCAGACCACGCGCAACGTGCGCGTGGCGGGCGAGAACTTCCGGACGTTTGTGTATGGCCGGCGCGCCGGGCAGACCACGAAGTATGACGTGCCCATCCACGGCGTGGCGGTGGACGGCCTGCTGGCGCTGCACAGCAGCCCGGTGCGGCAGTTGGAGCCGGGCGAGGTTCAGACGCGCGGGCTGGATCCGGCGGCGATTCACCTGGAGACCGGCGGCGAGGTGGCGTTCGCCGCGCACGCGCCCGAGGCGTTTGCCATCGAGGCCCGGCTGATCCAGCGCGAGTCGGGACTGGGGGCGTATCCGACGGCCGCGCAGCTTCCGCCCGGAGTGTTGCCGGCGGGGTTGCCGCCCGGCACGGCGGCGTTTCCGCCCACGCCGGGCCACACGATGGGCAACAAGCGTATCCTCATCATCCGCGTGGACTTCTCGGACGAACCCGGCACGCCAACCAACACCCTGGGCGGCGCGGCGGTGGACGTGAATCTGATCAACTCGGTGATGGCCACGGTCACGCAGTTTTACTCCGACAACTCGCAGAACCAGACGACCATCCTGCCCACCGTCCTGCCGACGATCCTCCGCATGCCGCGCACGAAGGCGGAATACGACACCCTCGATCCGATGAGCGACCTGCGCACGGACGCGCTCGCGGCGGCGCGCGCCTTCGACCAGGCCAATGGCAACACGGGCATCTCGAACCCCGACACTTATGAGTGGGACGCAACGGTGTTCAGCCAGTTCAGCGGGGCAAATTATGGCTTCGCTGGCCTCGCGTTCGTCGGAGCCAAGGGCCTGCTGGTCAACGGCGCGTTCGACCTGCGCGTGATGGCCCACGAGCTGGGCCACAACTACGGCCTGCACCACGCCAACCGCTGGGATGTGACCGGCACGGATCCGATTGACCCCGCCGGCACCCACAACGAATACGGCGACGACTACGACATGATGGGCGCGAACAACCCGAACACGGCGATGCACTTCAACGAGTGGTTCAAGGCCTACCTCGGCTGGCTGCGCACGACCAACTGGACCAACGCATCCGTGAGCGGCACTTACCGCCTCTTCCGGCACGACCACTTCCAGGCCGGCGGCCTGCGCGGCATCACGGTGGGCCAGACCAACGACCGCGCCTACTGGCTGGGCTACCGCCGCAACCTCGGACTGTATCCGTCCGCCGGGACGAACTTCCTCGCCAACGGCGTCGAACTGCGCTGGGGCATGCAGGCCCCCGGCATCACCAACGACATGACGGGCAACGCCAGCCGGCTGCTGAACTTCACGCCGGCCACGGCGAACTTTTCCCGCCACCCGCTGCCCGTGGGCCAGACTTTCACCGACAACAACCACAATCTCTCGATCACGCCCGTGGCCGTGGGCGGCACGTCGCCCAACGAGTTCATTGACCTGAACATCTCCTTCTCGTCGCCGCCGGCCACCATCACCGAGCACCCGACCAACGTCACCGTGTTGCAGGGGGGCACGGCGGCCTTCAGCGTCACCGCCACCGGGGCCGGGCCGATCAGCTACCAATGGGCCTTCAACAGCGTGAACATCCCCGGCGCGACGGCCGCGACGCTCACGCTCAACAACGTGACCACCAACCAGGCGGGCACTTATTTAGTTCGGGTGACCAACCCCGGCGGCACGGTGAACAGCTCGAACGCCACGCTCACCGTCACCAGCACGAACGTCAGCATTGGCGGCCTGCTGGCGCACTGGCGCTTCGACGAGCCGCCTGGCGCGACGGTGGCTGCGGACGTCACGGGCAACTTCCCCGGCACCAACTCGCCCAACGGCGCGGCCTTCGTGACCGGCGGGCGGGCGGGGAACGCGTTGAGCATCACCCGCGCGCAGAACGGCTTCGTCAACGTGGGCAATGTGCTGCCACTTTCCTCCGGCACTTACACGATCTCCGCCTGGGCGCGGACGGCGACGAACGACGCGACCGACAATCTCGTCGTGCTCGGCAAGCACACCACCGGTCAGCGCAACGGCTACTTCATCGTCGTCAACACCACCGCCGGCACGCTGACGCCCACCCGCGCCGCGTTCGTCACGGGTGGCTCGGGCACGGCCTCGCCGACCGTCGCGGAAACGCCCATTTCCACCACCGTGGTCAACGACGGCGAATGGCACCAGATTGTGGTGGTGCATGACGCAGCCGGGGGCACCAAACGCATGTATGTGGATGGCGCACCGGTGGAGGATACCAAGCCGGTGCAAAGCGTGGTCGCTCCCACCGCCACGCTGCTCATCGGCGGCGTGGTCACAGCCGGCAACAATGTCGGCCTGTTCGACGGTCTGCTGGACGACATTCAATTCTACGACCGCGCCCTCAACGACGCGGAGATTGACTTCATCTTCCAGAATCCCGGCCAGTCCCTCGGTGGCGCGCCGGTCATCACTGTGCCGCCGCAGAGTGTTTCGGTTCCGGCCGGGGCCAGCGTCACGTTCACCGTCACCGCGACAGGCACCGGGCCGTTCACTTACCAGTGGTTGTTCAACGGCTTCGCCATCCCTGGCGCGACCAGCGCCACGCTGCCGCTGGCTAACGTGCAGGCGGGCGCGGCTGGCAATTACTCCGTGCGCGTCAGCAACACCTCGGGCAGCACCACCAGCGCGGCGGCGGTGCTCGATGTCATCACCTTCCAACCCGTCGCGCACTGGAAATTCGATGAAGTGCCCGGCAGCACCATCGCAGTGGACAGCCGGGGCAACTTCAATGGCACCAACTCGCCGACCGGCGCGGCGTTCGTGATCGGTGGGCGCGCGGGCAACGCCATCAGTATCGACCGCGCCGCCAACGGATTCGTGAACATGGGCAACAACCTGATGCTGGGCGGTTCGAGCTTCACCGTCTCCGCCTGGATTCAGACTCCGCCGGACGACACCACTTCAGACGCGGCCTTTGTATCTAAACATTTGGCGGGTTTTGGTAACGGCTACTATCTCAGCTACAACCACGCAGTGCTCTCGCCCAACAAGGCCTTTTTTTACGCCGGCACAAGGACGGTGTTCGCCGGGGGTTTTAACATCGTGGACGTGCCTGTCTCAACCACGAGCGTAAATGACGGAAGCTGGCACCACATCGTCGGCGTGCATGATTTGTCGGGCAGCACAAGGGTCTATGTGGACGGCATCCCAGTGGAAGCCAGCATATCCAGTTCCCCGGTCGGTCAAAACATCGCGCCATTCCTGATCGGTGGTTCCACAGCCGGGGCCACGCCGACTTCCCGCTACACTGGCTTGGTAGATGATGTTCAAGTCTACAACCGCCCGTTGACCGACGGCGAAATCAATTTCATCTTCCAAAACCCCGGCCAAGCCGTCACCGGCGCGCCCGTCATCGAGTCGCCGCCGCCCAACGTCACCGTGGTGCTCGGGGGCACCGCGATCTTCTCCGTCACCAACAGCGGCATCGCGCCGTTCACCTATCAGTGGCGCTTCAACGGCACCAACCTCCCCGGCGCGACCGGCCCCGTGCTGACGCTCAACAACGTCCAAACCAACCAGGCCGGCCCCTACAGCGTGCGCATTGACAACGCGCAGGGCTTCACCATCAGCACCAACGCCATCCTCACCGTGCTGCGGCCGCCCTTCATCACGGCGCAGCCGACCAACTTCACCGTGCTGGCCGGCGGCACCGCGAACTTCTCCGTCACGGCGGGCGGCACGCCGCCGCTGTCCTTCCAGTGGCGCTTCAACGGCACCAACCTGCCCGGCGCGACCTCCGCCACGCTGTCGGTGCCCAACGCGCAGGTCGGCAACCAGGGTGATTACTCCGTGATCGTCGGCAACCCCTACGGCAATGTCACCAGCTCGAACGCGGTGCTCACCGTCAACTCGCCGCCCGTCATCACGCAGCAGCCGCGCGGGCGCGTGGCCTCGGTCGCCGCGCCGGTCGCCTTCACCGTCGGCGTGGCGGGCAACGCGCCGTTCACCTACCAGTGGCGCTTCAACGGCTCGGCCGTGCCCGGCGCGACCAATGCGACCCACGCCATCCCGGGTGCCGTCAGCGCCCACGCGGGCATTTACTCGGTGCTGGTCACCAACGCCTTCGGCTTCGCCGCCAGCGGCAACGCCGCGCTCACGGTCATCCCCGCGCGCGTGCTCTCGCCGTGGGGCGCGGCGGCCGGCGGCGTCGGGGCGGACGTGGCGAACGCCGTGGCCGTGGATGCCGCGGGCAACGCCTTTGTCGTCGGCTACTTCACCGGCACCGCCACGTTTGGCACGAACCAGCTCGTCAGCGCCGGCCAGCGCGACGGCTTCCTGGCCAAGCACAATCCTGCCGGCGCGCTGCTCTGGGTGCGGCGGATGGGCGGCGCGGGCTTTGACACGGTCAACGCCGTGGCCGTGGATCCGAGCGGCAACTGCTACCTCACGGGCGCGTTCGAGAACGTCGCTTCGTTCGGCACGAACGCGCTGACCAACGCCAACGCCTCCTCGTTCAGCGACGGCTTCGTCGCCAAGTTCGACGCCGGCGGCACCAATGTCTGGGTGCGCGCGGTCGGAACACGGGATCTGCACGACACGGGCCACGCGGTCGCGCTCGACGGCGCGGGCAACGTATTCGTGGCCGGCCAGTCGCCCCTGACGAACTTCAACGCCACGGTGCTCGCCAACCACGGGCGCGCCTTCGTGGCCAAGTTCAACAACGCGGGCGCGCCGCAGTGGGCGCGCAAGGCCGGCGGCGGACCGGGCGCGGCGTTCGACCTCGCAACGGGCGTCGCGGCGGACACGGCGGGCAACGTGTATGTCGCGGGGGTGTTCGCCGGAACCGACGCGAACTTCGACGGCGGCCTCACGCTGGCGAATCGCGGCGGCACCGACGCCTTCCTCGCGCGCTACGACGGCGCGGGCGCGGCGCAGTGGGTCCAACAGATCGGCGGCGTGCTGGACGACCGCGCCAACGGCGTGGCCGTGGACAGCGCGGGCAACGCCTACGTCGTCGGCGAGTTCGCGGGCACGACGCAGTTGCCCGGCGTGAGCCTGAGCACCGGGGTCTCGGACCAGAACGCCTTCATCGCGCGCTTCGACGCGACGGGCGCGCTCAACTGGGCGCGGCAGGCCGGCGGCACGCTGCCGGACTCCGCGCGCGCCGTGACGGTGGACGCGGGCGACCGTGTGTTCGTGGCCGGCTACTTCAGCGGCGCGGCGACCTTCGGGTCGGAAACCATCGTGAGCGTGGGCAACACCTACGACGCGTTCCTCACCCGGCTCGACACCAACGGCAACTTCGCCTTCGCGCAGCAGGCCGGTGGCAGCGACCTCGGCGGCGACCTCGCGCTGGGCGTCGCGGCGGACGCGGCGGGCAACGCGATCCTCGCCGGCTACTTCAACGGCGCGAGCGCGCTCGGCGGCGCCAGCCCCGAGAGCGCGGGCGGCGAGGACATTTTTGTGGCGCGCTTCAACGCCTTCACGGGCGACGCGCCGCCGCCGCTGGCCTTCCAGCCGTCCCCCGCCGGCCAGCTCCGGCTCTCGTGGCCGTCCGGCTCGTCGAGCTTCATCCTCCAGTCCTCGCCCACGCTGTTCAACCCGGTGTGGACCGATGTGATCGGCGACCTGCTGGTGCAGACCAACGACCTGGTGCTGACCAACACGCCCGGCCCGGTCAACCGCTTCTACCGGCTGCGCAAGCCGTAAGGGGGACACTCCTGTCCCCCTGCGGGCGTCCCCCCACGCCCCGCGCAGCCGCCTTGGGCAAGTCGGCGGGGAGTTTCCGCGAGGTTTTGGACTGCGGCAGTCCCCTGCCGCTTTGCGAGGCGGCCGGCGGTCGAACAGCGGCAGGGGACGGCCGCAGTCCAAGCCGCTGACGCGCAGCCCGGACGCTCCCGCTCCCCGCCCTCACCCGCCGATGCAGCTCATCGTGCGTTCGGGCTGCTGAAAACCCGGCTCACCGATGTGATGGCGGGCTTCCTTGCCCAGCACGATTTCGCGCAGGCGCGCGGCGAGTTGCGCGTCCGTCGCACCGCCGCGCAGGAGCGGCTTGAGGTCGTGCTCGTGCAGGCTGAAGAGGCAGGTGCGGATTTTCCCGTCGGCGGTGAGCCGCAGCCGGTTGCAGTGCCCGCAGAACGGCTCCGTGACCGGCGCGATGATGCCGATCTCGCCGCGCCCGTCCGCGAAGGTCCAGCGCTTCGCGGTCTCGGATGGGTTGTCGGTCGCGACCGGGCGCAGGTCAAACTGCGCCTGCAGCCGTGCGAGGATTTCGCGGCCGGGCACCACGAGGTCGCGCAGCCACGCGCGGCCGGAATCCAGCGGCATGAACTCGATGAAGCGCAGGCTCACGGCCTGCTCGCGCGCGAACCCGGCGAGGCGCTCCAGCTCGTGGTCGTTCAGGCCGCGGATGACCACGGCGTTGACCTTCACGGGCGCGAAGCCGAGCTCCTTCGCCTGCGCGATGCCGGCGAGCACGACGCGCAATCCGTCGCGGCCGGTGATGCGCTTGAAGTTGTCGTGGTCGAGCGAGTCGAGGCTGAAGCTCACGCGCCGCAGCCCGGCGGCGCGGAGCGCGGCGGCATGCGGGGCGAAGTGCGCGCCGTTCGTGGTCATGGCCAGATCGTGAATGCCGGCGATGGGCGCGAGGCGGCCGACCAGTTCCGGCACGCCCCGGCGCAGCAGCGGCTCGCCGCCGGTGAGGCGGACCTTCTCGACGCCCAGCCCCACGGCGACCCGCACGACGCGCTCGATCTCCTCGTAGGTGAGCAGCGCGGACTTGGGCTTCCACTCGCGGACGATGGGCGTGAGCGCGGGCTGCGGATTCCTGAGCGCGTCGAACTTGCCGCGATAAAAGTTCGCGGCCTCCTCCGTCTCCGGCAGGCAGTAAAGGCAGCGGAAATTGCACCGGTCCGTGATGCTGACGCGCAGGTCGCGCATCACGCGGCCGTGCGAGTCGTGGAGTTGGAGCGGGGCGGACATGCGGGCTGAGTATTCAGTAATCAGTGTTCAGTATCCAGTCAGCGGCCAGCGGTTCGCACCCCCACTGATTACTGAACACTGCATACTGAATACTTCAGCGCGTCGCGCCTACTTCTTCTTCGGCGCGGGGCTGCCGGGGAACTCGGGGCCGACGGTGACGCTCTTCTCCACGCCGCCCTCCGCCGGCTTCGGCGCGGCGGGCGCGGGGGCCTTGATGGTCACGGTGCCGTCGCGATGGACCTCGACGTTGAGCTGGCTGCCCTTGGTGGTGGTCGGCTTCGCGGTGGCCAGCGGCTGGAGGTTGTCCTTGAGCAGCGTCGCGCCCTTGCGGTCGTCCTGGAACATCCCGCGCCGCATCCAGTCCACGCGGCGGGCGATGGCCTGGTCGCTCTTGATGGTGGACATCTGCTCGCGGAGGAAGGCGAGGTCGTTCATCTTGCGCTCCATCTCGGTGCGCTCGCCCTGCATGCGCTGAAGTTCCTTGGTGAGAAAACCCTTGTCGTCATTCGCGATCTTCAACTCGCCCTCGACGAAGGCGATGCGGGTGTTCAGCGTGCCAATGGTGGAGTTGAGCTTGGCGATGTCCGCGTTGAGGCCGGCGATCTTGGCGTTCAACTGGTCGCGCGTGTCCTGCAAGTCCTTGATGCTGGCGTCGCGCTTCGCGATCTCCTGCTTCTTCGAGGCGTCCAGCGCGGCGTAGCGCGCGGCGGCGGCCTCCGCGGCGGCCTTGGCCCGGGCCTTCTCGGTGTTGAGCGCGGCGGTCATCGTGGTCTCGACTCGCTTGGTCTCGGCCTGCGCGGCCTGCGTGGCGGCTTGGGCGGCCTTGGTGCCGTCCTGCGCGGCCTTGGTCTCGGCCTGCGACTTGGTCAGCGCGGTCTTGGTTTGGGTCAACTCGGTGGTGGTGGCCTCGACGCGCGTGGCGAGCACGCGGGCCTCGTCGGTCTTGGCGGCAAGGCTGGCGGTGATCGTCTCGTTGGTCTTGGTAAGCGACTCGTTGACCTGCTTCTGAGCGGTCAGCTCGCCGGTGGTCTTTTTCACGTCGCCTTCGAGCGTGGCGATGGTCTGGTCGTCCTGCTTCTTCGTCTCGACCGCGCTGTTGTGCCGCATGAGCAGGCCGATGCCCAGCAACACGCTCAACGCGATCAACACCACCGTTGCCGTCTTGTTATTCATACGAGTTCAGCATGGGGAGGGGGAAAGCCTTTGGCAAGCCCGCAGCCGTCCGCGCCGTCTGCGGAAAAGGGCTTGCCCCCCATTTTGCCCGCCCGCGATACTCCGCCCCCATGAAACACGTCCGTCTCGGCATCGTCGGCCTCGGCAACATCGGCAAGTTCCACTGCGGCTACCTGCTCGATAAAAAGATTTCCCGCTGCGAACTGACTGCCGTCAGCGACGCCTTCGCGCCGAGCCTCGAAGCCTTCAAGAACAAGCCCGGCCTCAAGACCTTCGCCAGCGCGGAGGAGATGATCCGCTCGAAGGAGATTGACGCCATCGTCATCGCCACGCCGCACTTCCTGCACACGAGCCTGGGCATTGACGCGCTCCAAAACGGCCTGCACGTCATGGTCGAGAAGCCCATTTCCGCGCACAAGGCCGACGCCGAGCGGCTCATCGCCGTGGCGCAGGCGCATCCGAAACAAGTCTTCGGCGGCATGTTCCAGATGCGGGTCGAGCCGCGCTACCAGAAGATCAAGCAGCTCCTCGGCAGCGCGGACTTCGGCCAGCTCGTGCGCGTGAACTGGATCATCACCGACTGGTTCCGCACCGAGGCCTACTACGCCAGCGGCGGCTGGCGCGCGACG
>Ga0172372_10010553_pt1 | contig 11807 bp, 22 predicted proteins | sample LakKiv5m_2_FD_114544 | JGI IMG/M metagenome (GOLD analysis project Ga0172372, IMG submission 114544) | Freshwater microbial communities from Kabuno Bay, South-Kivu, Congo - kab_092012_9.5m | ecosystem: Environmental > Aquatic > Freshwater > Lake | place: Democratic Republic of the Congo... | reverse complement strand
CTGGAGATGAACCGTTTGCGTTGTTGATCCACGGAGTTCAGCCCCGGGGCACAAAAGCAGCGGCTGCTCTTAAAAAACTGGGCGGAATTGGCGGAAAAAGCAGCTACGGAAAAGGCAGAAACTAATCTTCGCTTTTTTCAAAACATCCCTTACCTGCCTGATGTTCAAACGTAAGAAGTCCACATCGGGCTGAATTGGGATTGGTACAAACTCCATAATCACAATCAATCTGGGTTTTTTCATTATACAACGGCTTGAAGTGTTTGCAGCCGCAACTGCAATCTGGATACTCCTCATCAGGTTTCTCCCAACGCTCCACCCGACCCCACGGCTTGTAATCTGTGATGCGTTTGCGAAGCACTGTTTGCAGATTCAAGGCAGGTTCCATAGCTTTACTTTTCGTCAGACGATCCAGAATCTTCATCTTCTTTGTTATAATCTTCTACGGCATCATGCAAAACGATCTGAACAAAAAACAAAAAGCCCAATATCCACCACCACGGACTGACCGGATTTTCCTTGATGAATGTGACATAGGTAAAAATACCCAAAACAAACATTGCCAGTACAGTTGCGCTCCATGTTCTCATATTTTTTTCTTGAATTTTTTAAGGGCAAACTTTCCTATCTTTCTTTTACCTTTTCTCAATTCCTTCACCTCTTTTTCTGACAGTTGGTAATTAACAAGGTTTTCCAATGGTTGATTAAAAGGTTGCAAAAAATATTGAGTCATACCAATCGCCCCTTGCACATAAGGATCTTGATAATTAGTGTAAAAACGAAGCTTGCCAAACTTTTCTTTAACCTGAACCGCTTCTATCTGTTTAACGTGGTGTGTATCCACATAATTTTGTATAAACTCACAAAGATGAAAAATGGCATCATACCACTCGTCCGGGCATTCTATTCCCCAGCACATGCAGGTTTGTTCCTTGGGCAGATCTTTTTGGGTAAAAATCTTGGGAAAGAATTTGTACAATTTGTTTTGAAAATTTTGTTTCATACAGCTTCCACCAATTCTTCCACATTCTCCATGCTGGTGTCAAGCTCTTCCAACGGAGCAAAACGCTCGCTGTTGAAGCCAAGTTCTTGAGGGCCACTTTTGCAGGTGGGATCAACAGGATTGCGTATCTCTTTTAAAACTATGCCCACGCTACCTCCGTCCTTGTCTTTAAGATCCTGTTTGCCGATATAAACATCCCGCACAATGTAGGTACGGTCTTTCTTGGGCAATTCGGCATACAGTTTGTGAACCCACAATTCAAACTGGTCGTTGATGCAGACCACCCTTTGTCCTTTCATGAACATGGGTCGATCCTATAGAATATTTGAAATATGTCAATATCAAACATTTTTATGCAACGTCGCCAAACTCGCCTTCCAATTCAATCACTTCACCTCTTGCCTTAATGTCTTTGATACTGCTTCGGTCAATAATGAAATTTTTTGGAAAAGAAAGCTCCAGTATTTTTCGAACCATGTTTTGACCGGCCGTGACTGGATTTCTGGATTTGGTGGGTTTGTATTCCACTTCACTCAAAACCTGTTTGCTCTTTTGCGGACCAAAAATATAATATTTTCCTGTGCTGGGATTATAGGTTATGCCCTTCACAAGATCGTTCGATTCTGTTTTGATAGGCTCATATCCAGTACCCCGAGCCGCCACCAATCCTGCTTCGGCGCGGGCAATAGCTTGGCTAGATTCTTGTTCCAATTTTTGAATGATTTCCGGAACAGCATCCACGATGGCTTGAATTGGCTGATTATTAAACAATCCGTCCGTGGTTTTGGACTCCAAAATTTTCTGCAATTCTGCTTTGATTTGTTCCATTTCTTTTTTGGCTTTTTCAATCTTGATAGTGTTGTTTTCCTGCTGACGCTTATAACCCATTCCTATATTAATCACGTACCGGCTTCTTTCGCCCTGCTTGTTGGTGTATATGAAACTGATGAATTCTGGGGATGTGTCGCCGCTGAACATTTCTGAAAACTTTTTAGCCACATCTTCGCCCATTCCTTCATTTACCATATTCGCCAGTTCATTGAATTTCATGTTCATATATTTATTTTACGTTGAACCTGTTTTTTATCAACCGTTTCATATTCCAAAACCACCCCTTGTCATTATAATTCAGATGATCATCTATTTTGCCAATCACATCCCATAGATAACTCTTTGGTATGCAGCTACCTTCTCCTTTTTCTATTTTTTGATCTTGCCATGCTTGGGCAATACCCAGCCCAAAACGTATTGTTTGAAGTTCTTCGCGGGTAAATTTCACTCACCCATCATAACAGAATTATCTGTTTGTCAAATACTTTACGTAATCGTTTCGATGGTGACATACCCAATCCAAAAGCGCCTTTTCAAATCCCACATCATGTCCGGCCCGTTCGCTCATGTACCATTTGTTTTTCAAAATATGATCACGTTCCTGTAAAAATGCCCGATACAGTTCTGAATTTTTCATTATCTGGTCAGCAGACATAGAATCTTCTTTCTTTTCACTACCCGAAGTGTTTATAACAATATTTACTCATTTTTTCTTTAAAAATATCCCTTTGCATTCTGTTTTATCAAATTTGTGAGGATAGCTCAAATAATATAAAACTTTTATAACATCTTTAAGCTCTTCAACTTCCTTTTCCAGTTTGGTGACCCTTTCCAGCAACTTTTCTTTTTTCAGGTTCACAATATATCTTAAAAAGAAAAAAACAAATGTCAATTGACAACCTGTTTATATTTGTAGAATAGGGGCGTGAACTTTAAAAAGATAGTGGAACTGAGCTATGCGCTGCTTCCCACACACGGCGATTATCGGTGTCGTCACGCTTCTTTTATTCTTTATCGCGGAAAGATCATGAGCATCGGAATTAACCAGCCGGGAAAGACGCATCCTTACAATTTGAAATTCAGATACCGCAACAAGCGAAATCAGCCCATCAGCGACATTATTGGCATACACAGCGAACTGGCCGCCATCATCAAACTGGGGCGACATTCCTTGGAAGGATTTGATGTTGTGAACACAAGAATTGACCGGAACGAAAGACTTGCGCTGGCCCGTCCTTGCCATGGTTGCATTGAAATGCTGCAACAGCTTGGCGTGGATAATATATATTATTCCAACAACCAATCCGGATTTGACAGATTTAATTAATACAAAATCTTGCGTTCCAGCTTGTAAAGCAGGGTAGGTAATTTTTGACTGTATCTTTGCAGACTGCGAAGCAATCCGCGTACCGGCTTATTGTAAATGTTGTTAATAATCTTATAAGAAAGCCGATTCACATGTTGATTGTGCCGACGAAAATCCTCGGCCCATTTTGCCTCGATCTGCAACCGTTCAGCATGCTGTTGATCAGTTTCACGCTCCGATTTAAAAAGTTTTATGCTTTTGACTTTGCCTTTCACAATATGCGCTTTGTAATCCAAGCTGTAATAGCGGTCGTCCTTATGCTTGAAATAAGCATAAAATTCCACATCACGTGTTTCGGTTGACTTTACCCATTCGCGGCTTTTTTCCCGCATATGAAAACGCGGAAACCATTTGTTTCGTTTGGCTTCCTGCTTTTCCTGTTCCACTTCTTCGGGGGTGCTTTGCCGGTATTCAACATGCTCATAGTAAAGGTCGCCGTTGGATCGCAATTCATAATGCAGCATGGCGCAATCCAAATCTTTGGTCTGATATTCCAGACTGTTAAGATCAAAATCCTTGCCCAAAAATTGCTTGATAAGATTGTTGGTAGGCAGTTTCTTTTTTACTTCGATTGTGTCAAATAATCCCATAATTTTTCTCCTTGTTGTATTTATAATTGTATTTGGAATTGTCAAATATATTTTTACAATATCATTTTAACCATATGCTTGTGGGGTCATATGCGTTTGTGTCCAGAAAATCCCATACTTTCCATTTATTTGTGCCTTTCATGTATTCAACAATATTATAAACAAGCGCATATGTGTCTTCGATGTGCCACACATCATCCATCAGTTTTTTGCCATTAAAGCGAGTGCGATGTGCCACATGGTCCGCATAGCTGTAGGCAAAACCGCAAAACGGAGGAAGCACACACCCCAGACTGACCAGCACGCCTTGTATGCGACTGGCCACTTCTTGACCCCCCACAGAATGCATGGTCACAATAGCACCGGCCGGTTTGCCCAAAAGATGTTTCTTACCTTCAATTTCGGTCATTTTTTCAAAAAGAAGCTGAAGCGGACTGCCCCAGCTTTGCCAATACGTTCCGGTACAAAATATCAGGGCATCACTTTTTCGTATATATTTGCGCACATGGGGCCAATTGAAATTGGGAGTCAGATGAATGATGCGCACTTTTATTTCAGGATCTATCTTGTGTACCGTTTTTTTAAGCTTTTTGATCAGATTGAACGTGTTGCCTGTTCGACCGCCCAGAGCTCCATTGATGATGCTCAACGTATATTTTTTCCCCTCGGTCATGATTCAGTTATAGCAGAAACTTGGATTAGTCAACTATTTGTATAAATATCTTTGTGAAATTGTTTGCAATATTTTTATTGCCATTAATTCTGACTGGTTGTTTTCAGGAAAAGCCGTTGTCTGATTTACCTGACACAAAATATCCAGACACTGCTACCATGGGTGCTGCTGCTGATGCTGGCAAAGTTCCGGGATTTTACACAGAAAAACAGGAAAAATGATAACCAACAAAACAGATTTCATCATGGGGGTTGGATTTGTGTATTATGACGATCTGGGACGCCGTTATGTTTTTGACACAAAAAAAGAAATGACGGATTTCATAAGTGAATACAAACTTAAAAAGAAAAAACAGATTGAAGATTATGACAAAAAACGGGTGGCCAATTTCAAGCCCCAGATTGAACTTTTGCATCGCCGGGGTATTGGAAAATAGTTGACACCTTTATTCTGTTGTTTATAACTGCAGAATGCGTCGAGGCATCTGCTGCATTGTTTTGAGCTTGCAAGACGGGGACAATCCCAAAAAGTTCAAAACCATGACTTACAAAAAGTTCAGCAGCATGAAGCGTAAAGAAGCATTGCAAGAACTGGGCAATCGAATATTAAACAATGTGCAGGTTACGGGAGAAGCCATCAAGTTTTGTCACAACAACAATTACAACTATCGTCTCAGCAGCGATTTGTTTCCTCTTATCACTTACGACAAAGCCAAGGTAAGTATCCAAAATCTCCCCCAATATTCAGATATCATTCAAGAATTTAATAATATAAAAAATTATGTATCGGCCAATCCAGTTCGATTATCAATGCATCCTTCAGAATTCAACGTGCTTTCATCTGAAAACAAAGATGCGCTGCGCCGCACAATCACTGAACTGAATTTTACCGGATGGTTCATGACGCAGATTGGTTGCTCCTTAAATTACAACAATCCCATTAACATTCACATCAACAACAGCAAAGGCAACTTTGAAGACATTGCCAAAAGGTTTGTGCACAATCTGAGTTTGCTAAATGAAGATGCCCGCAAGCGTCTCGTGGTGGAAAATGATGACAAAACCAAATGCTGGAGTGTGCGCAAACTGACCCGCCATCTGTATCCCATATCCCTTATACCTCTTACTTTTGATTATCTGCATCACAAATGTCATCCAGACGATTTTATAGAAAAAGATGCATTCAGTCTCTGTTACGATACTTGGCAAGGTTATCGCCCTTTATTTCATTACAGCGAAAGCCGGGAAGGTAAGAATCCCCGTGCCCATGCCGATTATGTGAAAAGCATACCCGATACCTATGGTGTGGAAGATATTGATGTGGACTTTGAGTTTAAGATGAAAGACAAAGCTTTTTCAAACGTAAATTATTTAAAATAAGTTATTTCGCATCCTGCATAATTGTTTACGCCGGAAACTGCCAAATTTAAAACCATAATATGATTGGCATTTGTATTTTTTGCTATTCCTATTGAACAAGACAATCCAGAAATAAGAGTTAATATAACATTTACATTACTATTGTGTAAATTGTGTATGTATATTTGAGAAGGAACAAAAGAAGGATTACCGCTGGTTCTGGTTTCACATTGTGTAAACGCACCTCCGGGCCCAGAACCCGGACCTGCATTATACGTCAATACCGCATACTTTGGATAAATGTCTACCGAGGAAACAGGAGGAAAAGAACAACCCGGAGGAAACAATGTGGTGTCTGGATATTGAACGCGAGTTACTGATACTGCCGGATAGTTAGTATCTTCGGGGCTGAATTGAATAAATTTACCATATTCAGCCGTCTGATAATTAGACACTACATTGGTGGTATAACTCACCTTAATATTTATTTAAAAAAGCGGACCGAATTACTGCATTTCGCCCGGATCAAATCCAAGCTCCCGGGCCACATCAATCTGCTCGCCCGAATCATCATCAGTATCCAATGTTTCCACGTCTTTAGGTTCACTTGTTTCCCCTGCTTCTGGCTGAGTTTTTGTCAAAATTCCAAAGTTGACCAGATCATCCAGTATGGATTTTTCTTGTTTGCCGGCCGGAACAGGCGGAAGATTCTTGGTATCAGAATCTTCCCTATAATTGGATAGGGCATTGGATATGTCCGCCAGCGACTCTTTGCCCGGTATTTCGTCCGGAACATATTTCAGAAAACTACGATAAAACTTTTGCAAACCCACTGGTATTTTTGCAAAATCCACATTTACATTTTTTTCAAAATCAGAACTTGCCAACTTGCGACTCACATATGCTTCAAAAATAAGATGCGCGTCTTTGTTCATTTGTTATATTATTTAGTCTTGTTCTGCTTCAGAAGCTGTTCTTTTTGCACGCAAAACCAGACCTTGCACGATCTTTTCACCTTCTTTATCACCCTTGAACACCTTTTTCACGTCCTCAATAGGAAGTGCCAAAACATACTGATACACAAACGGCAGATATTTTTGATCTTCAGTGCTGACCAGTTCGAATATTTTGTTCCACAGTTCTGGTCCAGCAATGGTGTCGGTCACTTCCTGTTCAATCACGTCCTTCTTCAGTTTACGTTCCACTGCAGCTTCAGGAACACTTTTGTCTGGATCAATTGCCAAATATTCATATATGCCCTTTACAATTTCATGAATCAAATAAGGAAATGTTTTGGCCAACGCTTTGACAGTGTAAACATCGCCTTCCGGCACCACCTCTTCACTTCCTTGGGCGGCTGCTTCGATCATGGGTAGGGTGAAATTTTCAATTGGAGGAGATGCAAAATAAAAAAGCTGGGCCACCGTGGTCACAAGTCCGTAATTGTAAATCAAACTTTTGTCCATTTCATCCAGTTCATTTTTTACCATGTTGAAAAGATAAAGTTTGCTGACAGCATTGCCTTGCATCAGTGTGTTGGCCAACCTCCGGCGCAGTTTGGTTTCTGTATCATCAAAAAGATTTTCCGCCACAATCTGATTCAGTTCTTCCAGATCTGACAATCCATCCACATCAGGCAGCAATTTATCTTGTGCCTCTTGTTCAGATTGTGTCACGGCATTTTTTAAATCCGGGGTTCCCAATTTGGCAACAATCTTGAGACGATTTGCTTGCACCAGTTTTTTCACATATTCAAATTCAGGAAGATTCAAAACCACGTTCACTGCCATTTTTTCCAATTTGGCTTTGTTGGCACTTTCCACTTCGCTGATTTTGTTGAATGCGCCAAACACGTTGGCAACAAGCGCGGGAAAGTTTTGTTGAGTTACCGGTGCTTTGGTATAGTGCTGAATACGATCCAATAATTTCTGATATGCCTCAGAAACAATCAATTCATAATAATCCTGTGCTTTTTCCGGTAATGCTCCCAAAATTTCCTCGGTCCCTGCTTCCAGCTGCTTTCTTTTTTCCGGATCAATAAGGTCTGGTTTGTCACCGGTTTCTATGGCTTCTTTGAAGCTTTTCATGCACGTCCAATGTTTTTGCGATATTTGAAAAACAGGTTCACATCCGGATTATTTTTTCTTTTAACACCTTCTTCCTCTTCATTTTCACCTTTGGGAACCAACCCTTTGGGACGCGGTTGAAAACCGGGACGAGGTTCCAGCGGATTGCGGCGGGGCGGGCTTTTTGGTTCGGTGCTGGGCTTTTCAGTGTCGGGCTTCACATCCGGCTTTTCTTTGGGCGGGGCAGCCGGAGCAGGTTGTTCAGTCAAATATTTTGTAAATAAATCCTTGAAGCTTTTCATTTAATATATTTAATCTTTTAATCAGATTAAAAATATTTTATATTAATTTACCTTGTCAATTACCTTATCAACAATGCTATCGGACGGTTTGCCCTCTTTGCGCCAGCTGTTGAGTATGGCATAATAAACAAGATGTTGCTGATCAATGATAAAAAGCTTATTTCCCTTTTTGTCGGTAAATTCGGTTATTCCGCTGTTCTCGGTTAGTTCTACCCCTTTATAACTCTTAAATTTGAGCTTATATGCAGTTAAAAGGGTATTGTAGCGCAAAACGCCAAATGGTGTCAGGATGCCCTTTCCATCATCCATAAACCCTATAAAACCGCTGTTTTGCACGTCATAGCCAGTTGGCGTACTGGCATCATAACTGGCAATTTCGTCTTTGATTTTGTCGGGTGTCACAGTACTGCAACCAGCCACCAAAAGACTACTCAGCAAGCATATCGCGAATCTTTTTAACATCTTTCTCCTTTATGGCTTTTTCTGCTTCAGATGCATAGTCTGTTTCTTTTTGTTTGACTTGACGATCTTTCATTTCTGGCGTGTTTTTGGCACCAAACACATCTTTAATAACGGTAAAAACTGCGGCGATGGCATTGATAACAGCAGTGGCAATATTTGTGCCCATGAAAGTACTTATCTCAAAGCTTGGAAGAATCCACCGAATCTTTGTCCTCTTTTTGACGAATTTCACTCATGGTTTGATCAATGAATGCCCGCCACGCAATAAAACCTTGCAATATAAAATTTATAATAATAATGGTTAAACCAACCTGACTGATTTCGCTAAAATTCTTGAAACCACTAAGGTCGCTAATCAACGCCGTAAGCGACGCGATGCTTATATACAAAACTCCGCGCAGTACTGCCTTTTTAATTCGAAATCTCCTTTTGATCATTAATATTATTTAGCAAAGAAACAACTTCATCCTCAAGATATGGCATTCCTATTTTTTTCCAAATTCCCTGAAAGCTTTCATAATTTTTAACATCTTTTCGTTTGAGCCAATACACAGTCAAGCGGCTGGGTTTTTTGCCGGTCATCTTGGAAAATATGTATGCATACATGCTGAGTTGTAAAGCATACGTGAAATATTCGTTGCAGGGCAAATGACTGATGGGCGGTTCAAAATGTTCGTTTTCCCATCCTCCCGAACCAAAGCTGAATTTCTTGTTGGTTTTGTAATCAATCACCTCGAAAAAATTATTGTCTATATATTCTGCAATCAGATCTGACATGCCGGCAACGTGATGATCCATGTCATAAACCAAATGTTCGCTCAAAAGTTTTTTGCTTTGCAGCTTGTGATCTGTCTGCATCTTTTTAAGAAAATCCAGCAGTTCAATGTTGCATTCGCCTCCTTCCAGATAATTTTGAATGTTTTGATGGATCTTGTTTCCAAAATCCAAACCTTTGTTTTTTATCTCATCCCATTCTTTGAGAATCAATTGTTTGTCGGTTCCTCTTTTCGTGGCAATACGTTCGGCTATCTGATCAAAATTGGTTTTGGGTTTGTATTTGCCAATAAATGTGGTGACACTGGTAAAAATTTTTTTATCTGAAATTCGTGTATAGGTGTGGGTTTTTGAATCAAAAATTATCGGACATGTTGACATTCATCGTATATACCATAAGATAATTTAAATTCAATGTCACATGGCACATCGCATTTCCAAAACAGCAAAAAATTTAAAAGTGGCAAAATCGGCTCCTTCCACCGAGCAGGTGTCCGAACTCGCATACTCCTTGGTGAAAGAGACAATGACAAAGTGCTTAGCTTCAAACAAACACTTTTCTGGCGAGTGGTTCGCGGAAGGGTATCGCTGGCATCTGACACGATCCATACGGCATGCAACAAACTCGTTGATGTTGGCAGAGAAATTGGACGTGGACTTGAATTCAGAAACCGCCCTTGATCATGCCAAAGGCGCGGCCATTCGCGCACTTTTTGCCATTTGTTGCTTGAAAAGCAAAATCAAATAATTATCTTCTCTTTTCGAACTTTGACTCCGTAAAACCTGAATATTTCCAAACCGTCCCGGTCCTGCTGATAATCTTCCAAATATATAACTTCAGGAATGCCCCACGCACATATCATGCGGGCACAATAACAACAAGGCAAAAGCGTGGTGGCAATAAGACGACATTCGTTGCGCTCAAAAAGACTCAGCAGATTGGTTTCGGCATGAATCATGTATTTTCTTCGGCGGTCACGATTGGTCCAAAAACTTTTTGAAACATTTTTTCCGCTGACCAGACCATTGTATGCCACACCCAAAACCCGATTGTCATGGGACAATGCACAGGCCCCGACTTTTTTGTAGGGATCCTCGCTTCGTTTGCTGGCTTCAATTGCCAGATTGAGCGCATATTTACTCCAACTCAAACGCATAATTCATTTTATCACAAGAAATTTAATTTCAACGTTTTACTGTAAATTTTATCTAAATATCTTTATGGAATCGGTGGCAAAAATATTAACCGACAATCAGAAACATCTGAAGGATGCTTCGTATATTGGTTATGATGATGAGAATGATACGGTTCTGATTGTTTGTCCTCACGAACAAATTGAAAAATTTCAGAAAATGTTCAGCAAATATGGCAATCAAAGCATCTATTACGAGGAAACGGAGACGGGCGCTGTAATGGTTTATATCTGATCAGGTGTCGTAATCTTCCAAAAACTTTTCCTCGATACCAAACGTTTTTTCTAAAATCTCTTTTTCCCGCTGGGTCAGATAAAGACGACCCACATTGTTTCCTTCTATGTAAAGATCTGCGTGCACTCCCTTGTTGGGAAGCACGGATATGATGTCCAATTTAACCGACTCGTTCAATTTAAGGTACTATGGAAATGTGTGCTCCTGAAAGTGAGCAAGTTTGTCCTATTACGAATGGGTTAAAACCTACACGATAAAACAAATCTCCACTGAAAGGATATATGGTATAAGCAGAAGCAAATGCACCATACATGCTTGCAATACTATTAGAAGGAAAAATAATGTTGTTGCCCACAAAATAGCCCACAATACTGTTAACAAGGTTCGCATTTGAAGCAGCCACATTAGGCTCAAATATAGTGACTGCTGATGTAAAACTTGGATTATTTGCAAACTGAAGACGCACTGCATTACTTTTGGTTCCGCTAGTGGCAGATAAAGCAAAAAAGAATGTTCCCTCTATCCTTCCTTTTGCTTCGCGCATTCTGCTGGTTATTTCTGAATTGGGTATTATTCCTGACAATGATGCTGGATAGAAAAAAGCAGTGGTTCCTGCTGCACTGTAGAATGGGGTTAATGTAACGGTATATGGAAATATTGGACCGGATGTGTTTCCGCTTCGATCCACACTAACGATTGCTCCGCTGACACCAGAAAAGATGGATGTGACAGCCAACCTATTTTGTAATTCATCATAAAATATATTGAATCCGGACAATCCTGTGGACACATTATTTTCTCCAATGAAAAAATTAGGATTGGTTCCATCATTTTCAGGAATATGAACCAACGTTATGTGGCGGGCTGAAATTGTTTCTGTAGACAATTCAAAAGCAGAAAGACCATCCGCGACCGTGGCGGCACTTAACAGTACATTTGTGGTACTAAGATAAT
>Ga0172372_10010548_pt1 | contig 11810 bp, 4 predicted proteins | sample LakKiv5m_2_FD_114544 | JGI IMG/M metagenome (GOLD analysis project Ga0172372, IMG submission 114544) | Freshwater microbial communities from Kabuno Bay, South-Kivu, Congo - kab_092012_9.5m | ecosystem: Environmental > Aquatic > Freshwater > Lake | place: Democratic Republic of the Congo... | reverse complement strand
GGACGGCGCGTTGAAGAGCGTCCACGAGCCGAGGAGCAGTTGGAAGGCACCAAGGATCAGTCGGCCGGACACCTCGCCCATCGCGCCAACCGGGAACGTGATCGCACCGGAGTTCTCCTTGGGCGGCGTATAAATGAGTCGGAAGCTGGTCCCATTCGTGAGCAGTCCGATGGTCACGCCCGTCTCACGCAGCAGCCGCTCGAACTTCTTGGCGGGCGAGGCATGCCAGTGGCGGTCGCTCGCGGCAGCGGGTCTGTCGAGGTCCACGGTGGCCGGGTGGGACTGCCCAAGGAGCAACCACGGGGAGTTGCCGTTGGCGGATTGCAGGCTGCGAACCTGGGATGCCGGGCGGGCGACGGCGAAGGAGGGCGCCAGGATTTCGCCGAACTCGGGCAGCGACACGGTCAGATCGGGCGGCAGCGGGCGATCCGGCTCCAGGCCGTGAAGGAGTTCCGTGGACCAGCCCAGGAAATCCCGCAGGAAACCGGCGAGGTCGGCGATGCCGGGAGCGGTCTCGCCCGTATCACTCTCCTCGATCCGGAGGCTGGTGACCTGCTCGGCGAAGCGGCTCTGGAGATCGCCGAGTTGCGCCCGATCGATGATGGCCTGCGCATCCACCAAGGCCGGTGCCGAGACAACGAGGCCTTCGGGTTGCACATAGCCGAGCCACGCAAGGTGGTCGGCGAGGGCGGGGTCTTTTTGGGGGTGAGCCGGCATGGCTGGTTCAGGCTTCGTTTAAGGCCATATTGCGTCGAGATTGCGTTTTAGAACAGAACCTAAGTATCTGTTTTTCATCATTTTAGCCGAAATCAACTCAACCCAATTGCGTCAGGATCAGGTTGTGATTGTGTCGAACAGCGCCTTATCGGAGGGAAACCAGCGGGCGGCATTGGTGGTGCCGTGCTTGATCACCACGCCATCTCGTTTGAGTTCACGCACCAGAGTCTGCACCTGGAAACGGCTGAGGGCCGGCAGGACTTGCAGCAACTCATCCAACTTGCTGCCGATGCTGGCGTTCTCGGCGATGTGGCGCAGCAGGAGCGCCTTGTTGGCGTCGCGGTCCAAGCCTCGCTTGCGGGTGTAAACGCCCTTCTGCCCCGTTTCGGCATGGAAGCGTCGGCTGAGAAGGTAGCGGGTGCCACGCCCACGGCCGACCGACTCGACGATCCCATGTTCCTTGAGATGGGCGAGGCGAGGCTTCAGTCGCTCGGGCACAGACTGATCGCGTTGCAAAAGATCAAGAATCAGAAAGTCGTGTGTTGAGAAACTGGCCAGGCGCTCCTGTCCGACCTTTTCCAGGAAGCGGATGAAGGCGGGATTGCCAACCGTACCCTGTAAGGTGAGCCGGACTTCGTGGACAGCAGTGCCGGTGAAGTCGGGCACCGGTTTGCTCTGCATGATCGCGCGCTCGAACATGAGGTTCATGCCCTGGCCGGCGCGCTCCACCAGACCGCATTTGCTGAAGGCCTCCGCCAGGCGACGATTCCGCGGCTGCTGCTGGTCGAGGACGTTTTCAGTCGTGACACCGGGCGGCCATCCGCCGGGGCTGATGATCTCGAGGCGGCGGGAAAACTGCCGGACGAAGACCGAGCCCGCCGCGTGATAATCGCGATGGCAGACGGCGTTGAGGATGGCTTCACGGACCGGCCGCTCGTCGAAAGTGGGCAGTTCAAAGCGGAAGAAACCATCCTGGTAGCTCTGGCGGTCGTTGCGCTTGTCAATCAGTTCCCAGAGCTGGCCGTGGTAGCCCAACAGACCCTGACGGAATTCGTGCCGTTCCTGCGCCGGGCCGGAGGCTTCACTGGAGCGGTACTCGAAGACCACTTCGGCGGGCGCGAGATGCCTGGCCAGGGCAGTCCGCGTACCGAGGAGGATCAGGGCGGCGAAGGTGACCTTCCCGTCCATGAGCAAATCGGCATCGGCGAGCACTTGCGCCAGAGGAACCGTGAGAAGTCGTTCGTTGCCGGTGCGCCTCGCCCAGCGTGCGCGGAAGTCCAGAACGGCAGCTGGGTCGAGGTCTGAGAAGGTGGCCTTCGAACAAATCTCGGCAGAAAGATCGGTTTCTATTTCGGCGTGGATGGCCCGGAGTTGATCGTTGTCCATGCCGACGAGCGCATCGCCGCGTCGCATCAGGAAAGCGCCCTTGTAGGCGAGCGCTTCACCTCGTGCTCGCGCCGGTACATGCACAATAAGAACGCGCTTACCTTCGTGAATTACCTCCTCGACCGGGATGCGGCGATGGAGGGCTTGGAACAGGCCTGCTTCGGTCCGGCCCGGCTCAGCAAAGGCAGCTGTGCCGACGACCTGCCGGGGGCGCGCGTCGCTCACGCCGAAAATGATCTTTCCGCCGCCTTCGTTCGCCAAGGCAACGCAATACCTCGCCAGTTCCTCGAAATGGAAATGGGTCCGGGCCTCCTTGAACTCCAGCCGCGCGCCCTCGGGGGCGGTCAGATGCGAAGCGAATTCTGCGGCGGTGGTCGTCATGGGTTCAGCCGGTCACCGGCCACAGGTAGGCCAGGCCAACAGGTTCGAGGCGGAAGGATTTGGTTTGGTAGAATTCGGCGATGCGTTTCGGTTCGCGGGCCAGGTCGCCGTCCACGTTGGCCAGCCACCGTTCCCAGTGGCGGCGGTCGGCGGCGAGTTGGCGTTTTTCGTCGTCGTCAAACCCGAGAAGCAACTGATCCACCTCAGCGGCCTTGTACTTGGTCATCACACGGCGGCGCTGGTCTTCCAGGATCTTCCGCAGGGACTCGGATTCGGCAGCACCCCGTTCGGACAGCTGGGCTTCGGCGTCCTGGCGGGCGGCAAGCCCCCGCCCTTCGAGATGGGGCAACAGGTCGCGGATGTCCTGGGCCAAACTGGCCTGGAGTCGCTGACGGGCGGCATCGGGCACCACCTGCCCGCTCGCACCCGGCTTCAGCGATTCCTCCAGAAGCTTCATCGTCTTGCCTTCGGCCTCGCGACCGTAAGGCGTCAGGGAGTGTTTGCGGTCGGCGGTGTCAATCCATCGGGCGGTAACGGTGAGGAGTTGCTCGTGGAGCCGTGCGGCTCCGGCACCGTAGAGCGCCAGTCGCCCCAGGAGCACGACGCGCGGAATGGCGTCGTCCGACTGGGCCAGACAGGATCGGGACAGGTCATGGTAGACAAAGCCCTGGGCCAGGAATCGACCCAGGAGGCGCTGGGCGACGCGATGCGACAGGTGCAACTGCACGGTGTCCGCATCGAAGCCGCGAGGCGGCATGAACACGACGGGACGGAGGGGAGCGTCCCGACGCCATTCGGAGAGGGTCTGCTCCCGGTCCTTGGGTTTCCGCAGGGTGTCGAGGGTCGAGGTCCACCGCGGATCACCGCCCTGCCGGGTCTGGAGGTTGGGAAAGGCGTAGCGCGTGGGCTCGTCGGCGGGTGTGGGTGTTACCCTGAGCGGCTCGGCCCCCAGATATTCGAGGGAGCAATTGAAAGCATCGCGCAGCTGAACCTCATCGAGGCCAATCCAGCGTCGCGCGTCGTTGAGCCGGTGGCGGAGGGTCTCAACCTCTGCGCGGAGCCGCCTTTGACGCTCCTGGGCATCGTCGTCCAGCTCGGCCTCGCGGGCAGCCCGCTTCTCGGCACTTTCGGAAAGGCCCTCGATGGCCTCCGCCGTGCGGGTCACGTCCGCGCGACGGATGCCCTGGCGCAGGCCCTTCTCGATGACCTCCGAGAGGCTGCCGAGTTCCAGACGGATGGTTTCGGTCTTCCGCACCAGCGCCCTCAGGACCCGATCCTCCGGGCGTTGGGCATAGACGAAGTAGTGGCAGAAGACTTCGTCGTTCGGCTGGAGCTTGCGATCGATACGGCCGTTGCGCTGTTCGAGCCGGGACGGATTCCACGGAAGATCGAAGTGGAACAGGTTCCAGCAATGCGCCTGGAGGTTGAGGCCCTCCCGCGCGGCATCGGTCGCGATCAGGATGCGCAAGGGCTGACGCTCCGGGGGCTCGTTGAAGGCGCGCTTGAGTTCCTCGCGTTTCTCCACCGGCGTGGGGCCATGGTACACAGCCAGCCGTTCCTCCGCGCGATCGGTGCCGGCCACGGCGGACTCGAGCTGGCTCCGCAGATAACGGGCGGTGTCCTCGTACTCCGTGAAGAGGATCAGGCGGAGGCAGGACCACGATGCCCCCGGCTGCGGGGCCGTCTGCCCGGGCAGACGGATTCCCGGACAGCAGTGCTGTCGCAGCCAATCCACCAGCCACCGGATGCGGGCATCGGGCCGATGCCGATGCTGCTCCGCCACCCGGGCCATGTCGTCGAGAAGCTGACGTTCCCGGGCGACCAGTTCCGCGCTGGCAGATCCTACAATGGAAGCGGTCATTCCCTCGAGCGCAGCGGCGGCCTCAAATTCCTGAGTCTCGGCCGGGAGCTGGCCGCGGTCGTCGTCACTGTCAAACCCAGCGGTCAGCTCGGCGAGGTCCGTCGGGGAGGTTTTCCGGCGTGCGGAGACATCGCCAGCCCAGACCCGCTCCATCGCGCGTCGATGGGCTGCAAGGGTGCGATGGAAGGCGTCGACCGAGGAAAAGAGGCGCTGCTGAAGGGTGGAAAGGATCAGCGTGCCCTGCGTCTGCTCGCGACGGGTAGCCGCCGCAAAACGGTCCCGGCGGACCACGCCGTAGGCATCCAGCCATTCCGCCAGGAGCAGTTCGGGCGCTTCGACGGGAAGGTGGTCGAGATCCACCTGAACTACTTTGCGTGTTGGAAACCCGCCGGCCACCACGCGCACGTCTTCCTTAAGCCGGCGCACCATGACGGCGTCGAGGGCGGACTTGAGCACCGGAACACCGCGCATGAAGCGTTTGTCATCGAGGAGTTCCAGAAGCGCGCTGAAGCTGTTGGAATGGCCGTTGTGCGGCGTGGCGGAGAGAAAGAGGCGGTGTTCGAAGCGCGGAGCGAATTCCCGGATCGCCCGGGTAAACTTGGAGTCGATGGCATACTTGGCACCACTGGCGGGCGCAGCGTGGTGGGCCTCATCCAGGATCAGCAGGGTTCCGGGTCGAAGATTGTCGAGCCAGACGCGGAGTGGCGCGGCATAGACCTCGTCGATCAGCAGGCGCTGCGAGACGAGGAATCGGGGAAAAGTGTCCCAGGGATTCACGGCATAACCGCGCTCGCGCCGTATGCCATCCACATACTCGCGATCCAGGATCTCGAAGCGGAGGCCGAAGCGGGCATCCAGTTCATCCTGCCACTGGTGCAACATGGAGGGCGGACAGATGACGACGATCTCGCGCACCCGACGACGGAGCAGCAGTTCCGTGGCAATGAGGCCGGCCTCGATGGTCTTACCCAAGCCGACGTCGTCGGCGATGAAGAGGTTGACCCGCGGCAGTTGCAGCGCCTTGCGGAGGGGTTCGAGTTGGTAGGCTTCGACACGGATACCCGCCCGAAAAGGAGCCTGGAACAGCTTGGGGTCGGTCGCCGTGACGCAATTCCAACGAAGCGTGTTGAAGTAGGCGGCGAAGAGACGGGCATCGTCGAAGCCCTTGGCCCCGATCTGTGCCCAGGCCTCGGAGTCCATGACCTGCCCGTCGAGTTCAGCCTCCCAGATGACTTCCAGTACCTCGCCCTGCGCGTCGTCATCCACGCAGGACAGCCGAAGCCAGGTCCCGCGCCCGGAAGGCTCGACATCGTCCACCAGCCAATGCCGGGTGCGCAAGCGGACCAATTGGCCGCGGGTGGGTAGCGCTGGAAGGATGGCGGACATGAATGGAAGTAGTTTCGCGTGAAACGCTAGCGAAGGTTCCACCCCCATGGCAACCGTCGGGACAGGTCAAAGTTCCGGAAGCAGCCGCCTCGACGATCGGGGCGGGAACGACGCATCCATGGAGCCGAAGCCGTCTGTCGCGACGAATCGCCACTCCGTACCAAGTTTGGGACATCGCGCGCGGGCCCAGACAGTACGGTGGATCGTAGAACTCGGCCGGATCCTGATTGGCGAAGGTGGAAACTGTCGGGGCCAACCGCCTGAAGGGATCAGGTCGGAAGGCCTCGCAGAACCGGTTCAGAGTACGTCCTGCCCAACTCAGTGCTGGTCACGGATGGCCACGAGATTAGTCTGAAAGAGATAACCTCCGAATGCGCAAAGGTCCTCAAACCGAACAAGTACTCACTAAAGCTTTCGTCCGCCCGCGTGAGCCTTTGAATACCGAGGCATCCACTGCGTATCCGGCTGTGCCTCACCAAGCCTCCAGGCAACCTGCGAAACCTTACCCATGCCACTGATTCCATACCTCATCGGCAGATTTCAGCATGACCACGAGAACCGGCTTTTTGCCGAACTCGTGCGCACTCTGGATGGGGCATTCGCGCGGACGGAGTCTCCGTCCATCCTGATCGGAAACCTGATGGTTGAGGGCAACGATCTGGATGCCCTGCTGGTCAAGCCGAACGGCATCTGCGTCCTCGAGATGAAGTCACACTCGGGCAAGCTTCAGTTCTTTGAGAATCTCCCTTGGGTGGTCGGGGATGCTCAAGTGGTCGGCGGTTCGAAACCCAACCCTTTCCTGCAGGTTCGAGCGTATCGGATCGGCGTGCGCAACTTTCTCTCGAATTGGCAGGCCAACATCCTCCGCCAGCCACGACCCATTGCGTGGAACCATGTTTCGGCCAGGGTGATCTTCCGGGGCCCCGTGGAGTTCAATGGACAACACCTTGGCGCCACCTTGCGAAGGTGGTTCGGAATCACTGACCTCCTCAACGCGGCAGACGAGCTTTACTCCATTGATACCCCCTCCCTTCGTCTGCAACCGGAAGAGGTGCTTCGTATACCCGGGGTTTTGGGACTGTCGTCCGAGCAACGGTACCATGGACCCGAGGCTGACATCCCGACCCCGCCCACAACACTGGGTGAAATCAATCCGAGAGCGGGGGCCTCAGGCCGATCCCGATTGGTATACTTCAAGGAGTTCAATTTTCGCGAAGGCGAGGAGAGATTCCGGCTCCGGGGTGGAGTGCCAGCCCAAGCGGCCCAGCGGATGCGCGAGATCTTCGAGCGTATTCGCCAAGGCGAGGATGCTCTTGATGGCTTGGTAGCCACTCCCGATGGACGGGTAAAGGGTGCCGTTCGGTATGCGCTGCTCCAAAACTGCGAGCTACTCACCCTTCATGTGGGGCCTCACGTCTATCCGGTAATGGTTGGTTTTCGCATCGACGTCGATCACTGGCTGGAAGCCCACCAGGATCTGGTGCTCGTCGTAAACGCCGAGACGAGTCGCATCGAGAGCACCCATGTCTCCGGCAGAATGCCATCGATCACTGATCTCGCCCCCCCGGCTCTTTCATCCGAAACGAAGCCCTTCCTCGCCCGGATTCCAGGCCTGAATCTCGAGGACTTTCTCTTACCGAGGCTGGCGCGACAGCACTTGCTCGATCTGGATGAGTCAGCCACGGAAGAGGACATCGCTGCTGCCTTGGAGCTGGTTCCTGCCGAGGATCTCCGCGCGCTCATCTTCGATCTGGTCAACCACGTCCGAGCAGGAGATCTCGCAGCCGCCGTCGCAAGACTCAACCTCCGCAATGGTGCGGCACTTCCGATCGAGGATGCAGGTGCCTTTGCTGATGAAGCCCTCTCGAGCCAAGCCAATTCAGACCAGGCGCTGATCATCAACGACCTCACGAAGGAGGAGTTGGATCGCCTTCTCGATCCGACCCGGTTCCAGGATTGGATGCTGTTTCTCCACCCCGACCAGCGACGCTTTGCCGAACTGGATTCCGAACGCCCGCTGGTCCTGACGGGGGTATCCGGGAGTGGCAAGACCTGCATTTTGGTACACCGGGCCAGAGACTTGGCCAGACGGCACCCGGGGCAGCGCATCGGAATCATGACCCTCAGCCGTCCATTGGCCAGATTGCTCCAAAACCTTGTCGATCGCCTTTGCTCAGAAGATGAGCGTCAGTGCATCGTCGTCGTGCCGGTGTATGAACATCTCAGGGAGTGCGTCAAACATCTGGGAATTGAGCGCTTTTGTGACCAACTGATCGAGAGCTTGCCGCCAGAGTCCAACTTGGTCCGGGAGCTCGAACGGATTCGCGCCCAATGGCCAAATGGCATGGTGTGGGATGTCGACCCGATCAATCGCGACCACGTGGATGAACAGTGGCACGAGTTCTACATGACGCGGAACCCTGATGTCCTCGAATGGCTGACTCCGATCACCAGCAACCTAGAAGAGGCCCGAGTGGATGCATCGCGCTATCTTGAGGAAGAGTTCACCCTGATTCGAAGCTCGTTCCCGATTCCAACCCGGGTGGCAGGCTACCTCGACATGGAGCGTACCGGGCGGATGCATCAGTTCCGGTCCAGCATTCGACAGGACGTCCTTCGGCTTGTCTCGTTCTGGGAGGAGTGGCTTCTGGCTGGTGGGATGATTGATACCCTCGGACTGACCTTGGCGCTGCTGCCGATGTACCAGGAAATGCAACGCCTCCCCGAAAACCTTCGGTTTCGCTGCCTGCTGGTCGACGAGTACCAGGATCTGTCGACCCTAGACTTTCAGGTCCTCCGCCGGTTGGTGAACCTGAGTCAGCCCAATGCCCTGTTCTTGGCCGGCGATCCCGTCCAACGGATCCTGGTGAAGAAGCTTCGGTTGGGTGAAGTCGGCTTGGAGCAGGGACCGGCCAAGCACGAATCCCTTCGGAAGAACTACCGCAATAGCCGCCAAATTCTCCGAGCAGCAGCAACTGTCGCCAACCACTTCGGTGCGATCGCAAAAAGTCAGGGTGAGGAGATCGAAGTTCTCGACCCCGAACTGGCGCAGCGGGAGACGAGCCCTCCCGTCTTGATCAAGACCGACCGCGAGATTGAGAAGGCGTGGGAGATCGTCCTTGAATGCATCGAAGCAGACGTTTCCGAACGATGGACAATCTGCGTGGTAACCGTGGCTCCCACCAAACTCCGGATTGAAGACATTCTGGCCGCACGCCCGGCCGACCTTCCGGCTCGGGCGCTGTCGGGCGACTGCATCCTGAACCCGAATGAGGTGGTCGTAGGCTCCATAACGGATCTCAAGGGCTTTGAGTTCAGGCTCGTGATTCTGCTGGGTTGCTCGGCGGACCTTTTCCCCGACGGCGGCGTGCCATCCGGCGAGATTTGGCGCGATGCCCTCCGCCTTTACGTCGCGATGACACGGGGCCGGGATCAGGTATTCCTACTCCACGAGGGCGAGCCATCGCCCTTCATCCAAGTCATGGGGGACACCGTGGTCAGTCGGGAAGAACCGGTGATGCGCCCTTATACAAGAGCACAGCCAGCGATTGCATCATCACCCGCTCCCACCACGACAGAAAGCCAACCCCCGACGCTCGGGGTCGATCCGGACGAAAACTGCGAAGGCCTTCTCACCCCAGCGAACTTGGAGGTCCTGAAGCGGTTTTACGCTCAGAGGGTGCATCGCGAGAACCTCACCTTTCATCAGTGGTGCACGCCTCGGAACTTGGCGAGCATCACGCGGGATCAATTGCTGCGGACCCGCCGAATGCCGCCGCAGTCGGCCCTAGACACCTTGCGGAAGCTCGAAGATCTCGGCATTACCCGGGCTCGCTTCGAGGCCTTGCGAGCACGGGCACTGCGGCATTGCCGGGCAGAAGGCTGCAACGCCAGACCGATTCCCGGCGAAGACCTGTGCTACGAGCACAAATCAGAATGAGCGACCAAGACGGTTCAATTCTCCGAGGTGTTCTCCCGAATCCCAATAGTGCAATCACTGACTGCACAATTGGGCTGCATGCATTTCATGCTGAGCATCCATCTCCCGCCGTCCTGCTGCTGGCCCGGCGGGCTGACAAAGCCGAAACGCGAACCGAGGGTCGTTCCTGATCCGGCAACCGATCCATCCCAAGGACAAAGGCATCCAGCCAGCAACGGTGGTCCCTGAAGTCATCAGGGAAGTCGGTAATTCACGGCTAGAGTGGCGGCTAGGGTCACGGCTAGAGTGACAGGACCCCTCCCAGCAGGCCGTTCAACCGAAGGAAGGTCTCTTGGGAACTGTGAAGAAGGGTTTGCCAGAGACATCCCGTGTAAATTGTAGTCTGCATCCGGCATGTCCACGGAACTCCTGCGCTTCGATCGCGAACGCTCGGAATCCCTGCAACAATGGCTCACCGGACTGCCCTCCTCGACACTCGCAGAATGGCTGATGGAAAGCGCGATGCGGAATGACTGCCTGTGGGCTTGAATCTGCCCAAAGAACACCTTATGCAGCAGTCGTTGGTTAGTGTTGCGGTTTGCCCCAATCGCTGACGGGCACGCCGATTCGACATGCGAGCGTTGCTAGCGCTGATTCAGGTTGTTGAACTTAGCATCCGTTGCCTATATGTCTGCAAACTTGCCATGTCCTTACTGCGGAATTCCGGTGCCGGCTGTGCCCAGTAGCGCAATGCAGGTCCATGTCGCCTCTGTGTGCCCAAAGGCTCCGGCAGACAAGGCTAGCATCCCGATGCTCCAGATAGGAAACGAGCCGACCGCACAGAGCCTCCCGATTCGCTCCGTGGGTCGAGGTAAAGTCAGACGACCAAACGCTTCAGATAGTCGCGGTGAGGCCGCCCAGCGCGAGCGGATTATCGCACAGAGGTCCTCCCTCCTCCGTGGAGAGAAGTCTACCGTGCAGTCTGCAGCACAAGTGAATCAGGCCATTACCAAGATTGCGAGGTGTAGACACTGCTCCAAGCCAACCCCAAGGGGTGTAGATTTCTGCTCGAGATGCAGTTGAGTAACCGATTCGAGGATTTGTCGGCGACGCTGGGTACACCCGCGGCGGCGCGGTAGATGAGGCTCAGTCAGGGTCCTCGGCCACGTCATGTTGAGCCGAGCCAACACCAATCGACCCCGGGATTGCGCATCATGACGTGTGATGGGGAGCTTCTGAGGCGCACAGGGAGGCTTATCCGCAAATGACGCAGATTTTCAGGGATACCGATTGGGGAAGGAACATGGCGATCTATCCACTGACTTCAGTGATGAACCAGATTCCAAACTCCGATGTGACCAACAACGAAACGGTTCGAACAGAGTCGCGTGTTTCCTGGACCTTCGTACAGGAGTCCGGTGCCGGGAAGACGAAGGCGGCTCGATCCTTGAAGGCTTTGCCGAAGTCAAGCCGATCCAGGGGAGTGTAGTTTTTGAGAGCGGACTGGTTGATGGCTTGAAAGGAGCGACGGATGCGCTGTGAGCGGGTTGTAGCAGCGAACCGGCTTTTGGCTAGCGAACGTGGCTTTGGCTACTTTCAGGACGTTCCTTGGCAGCGGTCGCAGAAGCCACACACGCATGACTGAAAGCAATTTACGGGATACAGCCATCTTCTGGATACGGCTTCACGAAAAAGGGCAATGGGGTCAGATCTGTCCATTTGACAAATCGACAGGGGGACCAAAGGCACTGGGAATCGGCACGGCAGGGGTGTGGCATGCTGTACCGGAGATGGATGGGGGAAGGTGATCCGCGACACGTGCCGGCTCGATCGCTGAGATGGAATCTCCTGTCGAATGCCTTCTCTGGCCGCGGGAACAGAATTCCACGCAGCCTCGCGCCTTTGCAAGGCACGCTGAGGTTCGGAAGGTCGTGGACGGTCAGTCCTGAAATGCGTGCCATCGTGAGAGCGATCGCGAATCAAATGTCAAATGGACAGATCTGACCATTTTACCTCCCCGGTCACCTGGACGATGGACGATGCCATCGAGATAGCCAGCCTATGGCCGATCGGCTACTCATGTCCCCCGAATGGACCTTCCAGACAAAGGCGAGGGCACGCCCCAGAAAACAGTAGTCGTCCGAGGCGTCCAACTTCCGC
>Ga0172372_10010546_pt1 | contig 11810 bp, 11 predicted proteins | sample LakKiv5m_2_FD_114544 | JGI IMG/M metagenome (GOLD analysis project Ga0172372, IMG submission 114544) | Freshwater microbial communities from Kabuno Bay, South-Kivu, Congo - kab_092012_9.5m | ecosystem: Environmental > Aquatic > Freshwater > Lake | place: Democratic Republic of the Congo... | reverse complement strand
GACGAGTGGGAGGAGCTCATCAACCCCGGCGACGACCCGGCCGAGGTGCGGGCGCAGTCGGAGGGCTCGGCCCCGGTGCGTCCCGTCACGGGCAACGCGCGAGCGTTCCGGGTGCTCGTGCGCAACGCGCTGTTCCGACGGGTCGAGCTGGCGGCCTTCGGCCGTTGGACGGCACTGGGCGAGCTCGACGGCGAGGACGGCTGGGACGCGGAGGCGTGGCGCGAGGCGATGCTGGAGTACCGCGAGGAGTACGACTCGCTCGGCACCGGACCCGAGGCCCGTGGCCCGCAGTTCTTCCAGGTCGACGAGACCCGCCCGGACTCGATGGAGCTCGGGTCGCGAGGGTGGACCGTCCGGCAGACGTTCCACGACCCCGAGGGTCACCGCGACTGGGGCATCACGGCCGAGGTCGACCTCGACGCCTCCGACGAGCTCGGGGAGCCCGTCGTCCGCGTCATCGACGTCGGCCCCGCCTGACCCCTCGCGAGTAGGTTTCCGCCCTCACAGGACTGAGTTCTCGCCCCGATCTGGGGCGGACACCTACTCGCGGAGTGGGGAGAACCAACTCGCGAGCGGTCGGGTTGCGGTCTGACATATCGCGAGCGATAACCCCCGGCTACCCTGAGGTCGTGGACCTTCGCGCGGAGCGGCTCGCGGCCGGCATGAGCCAGGCGGCGCTCGCGCGCGCCGCTGGCGTGCCCCAGCCCAACGTGTCGGCCTACGAGAACGGGCGTCGGACGCCCAGCCCCGACGTCGCTCGGCGACTCGCACTGGCGCTCAAGGGTCGGCCGTCGCTGCGGCTGGAGCAGCACCGTGGTCGGATCCGTGAGCTGGTCGCCGAGTTCCACGCCACCTCGCCGCGCGTCTTCGGCTCCGTGGCGCGCGGCGACGACCAGCCCGGTTCGGACCTCGACCTGCTCGTCGACTTCTCGGACGAGGCGACGCTGCTCGACGAGGTCGGGCTGCGCCTCGCGCTGAGCGACCTGCTGCAGATCGAGGTCGACGTCATCGCCTCCGACACCCTGCGGGGCGAGGTGCGCGACCGGGTGCTGCGCGAAGCGGTCGCGGTGTGACCGACGATCGGCGCAAGGCCGTCGACGTGGCGGCCCGGGTCGTGGCGGTCTGCAACGTGCTCGCCGAGATCGCCGCCGCAGGCTTCCACGACTTCGCGACAGACACGCGCTCGCAGTGGGCGGTGGAGATGGGTCTGATCCGCATCGGCGAGGCGGTGCACCGGTTCCCTGTCGGGGTGCGCGAGACGTATCCCGACCAGCCCTGGCGCGAGATCGTCGCGATGCGGAACTTCGCGGCGCATCAGTACGACGACCTCGACCCGCAGCGCGTGTGGCGCACACTGACGATCAGCGTGCCCGCGCTGCGCGACTACCTCGTCACGACGGTGCTCCCGGGGGTGGACGCCTCCGGCTCGCCAGACGGAGACTGAGGGGTTGAGGGCGCTCCCGCACCCTCAACCCCTCAGTTTGCGTCGGCTCGACCGCACACGAGCGGTGCGGCTCGTCAGGCGGCCTGGGTCTCCCGGGCGGCGGTGTGCCAGATGAAGTCGTCGGTCGTGACGTTCCGCAGGTGCCACCAGTAGCGGAAGGTGAAGCCGGGCCAGATCGTCCGGTTCTTGCCCTTGCTGTCGAGGTACCAGCTCGTGCAGCCGCCCTGGCTCCACACGCCCTTGGACACCTTCGCCTGGATGTCGTCGTTGAACGCGCGCTGCGCCTGCGGTGTCGGCTGCACGGCCCCCGCGCCCCGCTCGTCCATCGCCTCCAGCAGCTTGATGATCCACTTCGTCTGCTGCTCGATCATGAACACGACCGAGTTGTGACCGAGCGCCGTGTTGGGCCCGAGCAGCAGGAAGAAGTTCGGGAAGTGCGAGACGGCGATGCCGTTGTAGGTCTCGATGCCGTGCTCGTCGAAGGTCTTCGAGAGGTCGCGGCCACCCTCGCCCGTCACGTGCACCCACTGGAAGGCGTCGGTCACGTGGAACCCCGTGCCGTAGATGATGACGTCGACCTCGCGCTCCTCGCCGTCCTTCGTGACGATGCCCGTCGGCGTGATGCGCTCGATGCCCGTGTCGATCAGCGCGACGTTGTCGCGGTTGTAGACCGGGATGTAGTTGTCGGTCTTGAGCACCCGCTTGCAGCCGAGCCGGTAGTCGGGGATGAGCTTCTCGGCGGTCGCGGGATCGGTGACGGTCTTGCGGATGTAGCCCGAGACCTTCTTCTCGACGACCGACGTGATGTTCTGGAACGGACCCGTGAAGCCCAGCTGCGTCGCCTCGTTCATCCAGTACATCGTGTTGCGGTACGCGCGGGTGCCGCCCGGCACCTTGCCGATGAAGGCCTTCTTGCGGCCCTGGATGTCGTGGTTCATCTTCGGCACGACCCACGGCGCGGTGCGCTGGTGCACGTCGAGCTGGCCCACGATCGGCGCGATCTGGGGGATGAACTGGATCGCGCTGGCGCCGGTGCCGATCACGGCGACGCGCTTGCCCGTGAGGTCGACGGCGTGGTCCCACTGCGCGGAGTGGAAGCGCGGGCCCGTGAACGTCTCGGCGCCGTCGATCGTCGGGATGTTCGGGATGTGCAGGCCACCGATGCCCGAGACCAGCACGCGGGCGTCGTAGGTCTCCTTCGACGTCGTGACGGTCCAGCGCTGGCGGTCCTCGTCCCACGTCGCGCCGGTCATCTCGGTGCCGAAGTGGATGACCTCGTCGAGGCGGTGCTTCTTCGCGACGCCGCGCATGTACTCCCAGATCTCGGCCTGGCCGGAGTACTCCCGCGACCAGTCCTTGTTGAGCTCGTACGAGAAGGAGTACATGTGGCTCTGGACGTCGCACTCCGCGCCGGGGTACGTGTTGTCGCGCCAGGTGCCGCCGACGTCGTCGGCCTTCTCGAGCACGAGGAAGTCGCGGCGGCCGGCCTCGCGAAGCTTCATGGCCATGCCCATGCCGGAGAAGCCGCTGCCGATGATGAGGGTGTCGGTGCTGATCACGTTTCGGATACTATCGGTATCTGAGTCGTCCGCCAAGATGGAACGACCACGATGTGAGGAGAGCGACGTGACGATCGACGGGACGCGGATCACCCGCGCCGAGCGTCAGGCGCAGACGCGCGAACGACTCGTGGAGGTCGCGCGCGAGCTGTTCCTGACCGAGGGCTACGCCGCCACGCCCCTCGACAAGGTCGCCGTCGCCGCCGGGTTCTCCAAGGGTGCCGTGTACTCGAACTTCTCCGGCAAGGAGGAGCTCTGCTTGGCGGTGCTCGACTCCCTGCACGCCGAGCAGATCGAGGGCATCGTCGAGGCGTTCAGCGCCCGCACCGACCTGAACAGCCGCATCGACGCGTTCGTCGAGTGGGCGCGCAAGAGCGTCGGCAGCCCGCGGTACACCGCCCTCGAGGTCGAGTTCGCCGCCGCAGCGCGGCACAGCCCGTTCGTCGCGAGCGAGCTCGTCAAGCGGCACCGCGACATGCGGTCGATGGCCGCCGGGCTCATCGCGCAGATCGCGGAGGAGGAGGGCATCGAGCTCGCGCTCACGCCGGACCAGGCGGCGACCTCGCTGCTGAGCCTCGGCATCGGGATGGGCGCGATGCGTTCGCTCGACGCGACGATCGACGTCAGCGTGTTCGCCCCCGCCATCCGCTCCCTGGTCCGCCCGAAGGCGTAAGCAGCTGCGGTCGGAGCAACGAGGCCAGAACGACAGCGCTCCCCGCCACTGGCATCAGCCATGGCGAGGAGCGAGGCGACGAGAGTATTCCGGGCGAAGCCCGGGCGCGACGAAGTCGCGCGAAGGCGCGAAGCGCCTAGTACCCGCCGTTGTCGGTGAACCGCTGGAAGCTGGCCTGGATCTCGGCCTCGGCCTCCTCGCGCCCGACCCACAGCGAGCCCTTCTCGACGAACTTGCCGGGCTCGAGATCCTTGTAGGTCTCGAAGAAGTGCTGGATCTCGCCCCGGTCGAACTCGGCGACGTCCGTGATGTCCTGCAGGTGCGCCTGACGCGGATCGGTCGCCGGCACGCAGAGGATCTTGTCGTCGCCGCCGGCGTCGTCCGTCATCTTGAACATGCCGATCGCGCGGCACTCGATGACGCAGCCCGGGAAGGTCGGGAACGGCAGGATCACGAGCGCGTCGAGCGGGTCGCCGTCGTTGCCGAGCGAGTTGTCGATGAAGCCGTAGTCGGCGGGGTAGGTCATCGAGGTGAAGAGGGTGCGATCCAGGCGGATGCGGTGGGTCGTGTGGTCGAGCTCGTACTTGTTGCGCTCGCCCTTGGGAATCTCCACGGTGACGTCGAAGATCACTTGTTCCTCCAGAAGGTGGCCGGCCGGGTCGCCCTCGGCGGGTCGTCAGTCAACGGTGGTCGACGGCACGATTCCCTGCGGCTCCGGGACGTCCGACCTTCTCTATAGTCTGGCCCATGTGACGTCGCGCAGGGGCAACCGGGTGCGGGAGCGCCCTCGGCGGCTGCTCCTGCGCGCCCTGCTGGCCACGACGGTCGTCGCGCTGCTGGTCGCCTCCGGGGTCGGGGTCGCGGTCCTGCACGGGCGCGGGTCGCTCAACTCCTTCCTGTGCGAGGGCCCGTGCGGGCCGCAGTACGTCGCGAACCCGGACGGGCTGGAGGTCCTCGACCCGGCCGGACAGCAGCTGTCGTCGCCGCCGGTGGTCGACGCCGACGCGGCGGCGGTCGAGGCGGCCCTCGAGCCCGCGCTCGCGCAGCCGCTGCTCGGCCCGCACGTCGGCGTCTCGGTCCGCGAGCTCGGTGGCACGGAGCTCTTCACCTCGACGTCCGACGCCTTCATCCCCGCCTCGACCACCAAGGTCCTGACGGGGTTCGCCACGCTCACGACGCTCGATCCGCGCCAGCGGTTCAGCACCACGACGGTGCTCGACCGTTCGGGGCTCGACGGCACACGGCTCGTGCTGGTCGGCGGTGGCGACCCGTACCTCATGGCCACTCCGGCGGACCGCGGGTTCGCGGCCCCGGCCGACCTGCAGACTCTCGCGGAGCGCACGGCCGAGCAGCTCGACCGCCAGGGCGTCACGCAGGTGCAGCTCGGGTACGACGCCACGCTGTTCACGGGGCCGGCGTCCAACCCCACGTGGGAGCCCGGGTACGCCTCGCAGAACGTCGTGAGCCCGATCGCGGCGCTGTGGGTCGACCGGGGCCGCGTCGACAAGCGTCGGGTCGAGGACCCCCCGCTGGCCTCGGCCCAGATCTTCGCGGCGCAGCTCGGTCAGCTCGGCATCACCGTCACGGGTGTCGAGCCGGTCGAGGCACCCACCTCGGCCACGCCCGTCGCGGAGGTCGAGGGTCCCACCGTCGCGCAGGCCGTCGAACGCATGGAGCTCACGAGCGACAACGGTGCGGCCGAGGTGCTGGCCCGTCACGTCGCGATCGCGACGGGCGGCGAGCCGAGCTTCGAGGGGGCGACGTCCGCAGTTGTCGCCGCACTGGAGTCCGCAGGCGTCGAGACCGACGGCCTCGTGCTGCGCGACGGCAGCGGGTTGTCGCGGCAGAACCGCATCGGGCCGTCCACGTTGACGTCGGTGCTGGCGACCGCCGACGACGTCACCCCCGGCCTCGTGGCCGACCTGCCCGTGGCCGGGTTCTCCGGCACGCTGGCCGAGCGCTTCGACGGGGTGGCGGGGCGGGGGCTCGCGCGGGTCAAGACGGGTGCGCTCAACCAGGTGCACTCGCTCGCGGGCACCGTCACGACGGCCGACGGGGTGGTCCTGACGGTCGCGGTCATGATCGACCAGGCCGACCTGGCCCAGACCCTGGCCTCGCGAGCCGCGGTCGACGCCGTGGTCGCCTCGCTCGCCTCGTGCACGTGCGCGGGCTGAATCGAGGGGCGCCGTCAGGTCGCGCGCCGTAGGTTGAGGTCATGATCGACTGGCGGCTCGCCCGCGGCACCGGTGCACGTCTCAGCCGACCCGGGCCGGAGGTGTCGTCCGCCGAGGCCGCCGACGTGGTCGAGGAGCTGCGGGCCGCGGCGCAGCGGTCGCAGGCTCCGGTGCGCGAGTTCACGGGTCTGGACTCGCCCCTCGACGCCACGCCGGTGCTCGTCGTCGACCGCCCACGCTGGATCGAGGCGAACCTGGGCTCGTTCTCGGAGCTGCTGACCCCGACGCTCGCGAAGCTCGACGAGAAGGCGGGCCCCCTCTCGCGGCGCCTCGGCGGTGTGGTCGGCGGGGCCGAGCTGGGGGCCGTGATGGCGTTGGTCGCCAGCCGGGTCCTGGGGCAGTTCGACCCGTTCTGGACGGGTCCTGCCGGGGAGCCCGGGCGGTTGCTGCTGGTGGCGCCGAACATCGTGCAGATCGAGCGAAAGCTCGGCGTCGACCCGAGCGACTTCCGCCAGTGGGTCTGCCTCCACGAGGAGACCCACCGGGTCCAGTTCACGGCCAACCCGTGGCTGCGCGACCACCTGCGCTCGATCGTGCAGGAGTTCCTCGACCTGACCGATTCCGACGGCATCGCCCGCGTCGTCGAGCAGATCGGCAAGGCCGTGAAGGGCGAGGGCGAGCTGTCGATCACCGAGATCTTCCAGAGCGAGGACCAGCGGCGGCTCGTCGAGCGGGCGACAGGCGTGATGTCGCTGCTCGAGGGCCACGCCGACGTCGTGATGGACGGGGTGGGGCCCGAGTACGTGCCGAGCGTCGCCACGATCCGTCGCAAGTTCACGCAGCGCCGTGAGTCGGCCGGCGTGCTCGACACGCTGGTCCGCAAGCTGCTGGGTCTGGAGGGGAAGCTGCGTCAGTACGCCGAAGGTGCGGTGTTCGTGCGCGCCGTCGTCGACGAGGTCGGCATGGACGGGTTCAATGCCGTCTGGACCTCGCCGGAGACCCTCCCGACCCACGACGAGGTCAAGGATCCGACCCTCTGGCTCGCCCGCGTCGCCCCCTGACCGCTCGCGAGGAGGTTTCCGCCCCCTGGCGAGCGGGTTCCTGCTCCTGACGGGGCGGAAGTCAACTCGCGAGCGGAACGGTGGGAGGGTGGGGGGATGGCGGGCGTGGGACGGTTGGAACCGGAGGTCGCGGCGGGTCGCGCGGCGGTGCGGGACGGGCTGGCCGACGTGGCGCCCGGCGCCTCGGTGCTGGTCGGGGTCTCCGGCGGGGCCGACTCGCTCGCGCTGGCAGTCTGCCTGGGATTCGTGGGACCGCGCGCGGGCTGGGACGTCCACGCACTCGTCGTCGACCACGGTCTGCAGCCCGGTTCCGACGACGTCGCCGAGCGAGCCGCAGAGCAGTGTCGAGGCCTCGGGCTGACGGTCGGCGTGACCCGCGTCGTGGTCGGGGCCTCCGGCGGACCGGAGGCCGCGGCGCGGACCGCCCGACTCGCCGCGCTGCGCGCACGGGCCGCCCGGCTCGGCGCGGCGGTGACGTGCCTGGCCCACACCCTCGACGACCAGGCCGAGACCGTGCTCCTGGCCCTCGGTCGCGGGTCCGGCACCCGCGCGCTCGCCGGCATGCCGGCCGTCGTCAACGACGTCCGGCGCCCCTTCCTCGGCCTGCGTCGCACCGACACCGCCGCGATCTGCGCCGCCCATGACCTCGAGCCCTGGGCGGACCCCCACAACGTCGACCCGCGCTACAGCCGCGTCCGCGTGCGCCAGGAGGTGCTGCCCCTCCTGGAGGACGTCCTGGCCGGAGGCGTCGCACCCGCCCTCGCCCGCACCGCCGAGCACCTCGGCCGCGACCTCGACCTGTTGGAGTCGCTCACGAGCGGCTGGCTCGACGCCCATCCGGACCCGACCGTCGCCGACCTCGCGACGCAGCACCCCGCGATTCGCACCCGCGCGCTGCACCGCCTGGCCGTCGCGGGCGGCGCGGCGCCGGGCGAGCTGACCGCCGCGCACGTCGCCCACCTCGACACCCTCGTGACGGACCCCCGCGGCGGTCGCCGCATCGAGCTGCCCGGCGGGGTGACGTGCGTCCGGGAGGCCGACCGGCTCCAGTTCGCGCCGACCCCGTCACTCGCGTGAGCCCTGCCCACCTCGCTGTGGCACGCTGGGTCCGTGGACCGCGCACACATCGAAGCCGACCTCGACCCGGAGCAGACGCTCTACACCGAGGAGCAGATCCAGGCCCGCCTCTGCGAGATGGCCCGACAGATCGAGATCGACTACGCCGGGCGCGACGTCCTGCTGGTCGGCGTCCTCAAGGGCGCCGTGATGGTCATGGCCGACCTCGCCCGCTCGCTCGAGCGGCACGTCGAGATGGACTGGATGGCGGTCTCGTCCTACGGCTCGGGCACCAAGAGCTCCGGCGTCGTCCGCATCCTCAAGGACCTCGACGCCGACATCAGCGGCCGCGACGTCCTGATCGTCGAGGACATCATCGACACGGGTCTCACGCTGTCCTGGCTCGTCGCGAACCTGCGCTCGCGCAAGCCCGCCTCGGTCGAGATCGCGACGCTGCTCCGCAAGCCCGACGCGCTGCAGATGGAAGTTGACGTCAAGTACGTCGGCTTCGACATCCCCAACGCCTTCGTCGTCGGCTACGGCCTGGACTACGCCGAGCGCTACCGCAACCTGCGCTGCATCGGCACGCTCGCCGAGCACGTCTATCGCTGAACACGCCTGCGACGGCAGGGATCGCACCGCTTTTGCCGGAACCCGTCGAGTGGTCGGGACGTTGGTCGCATGTGAACGACCCGCGTGTACCGTTCACCTACCGTCGTAACGCCGAGGAGAGGTCGGGCTGACGCCCCATGAACGTCAAGAAGATCCTGAAGGGCCCCTGGCTCTGGATCGTGGTGATCGCCCTCGTGGTCATCGGCATCCTGCAGTTCTCGTCGTCGTCCGACGGCTACCGCGAGGTCGAGACCTCCACCATGGTCAACTACCTCGAGAACGACGAGGTCGACACCGTCACGTTCGTCGAGGGCGAGCAGCAGATCCAGGCGACGCTCAAGAAGGACGACGAGCAGGTCCGGGCCACGTGGCTCGGTGACCAGGGCGCGCGCCTCGTCGAGGCCGCCGAGCAGTCCGTGGCCGACAAGAAGCTCAAGAGCTTCGACGTCGAGAACCCGCAGACCAACCCCCTCGTCTCGCTGCTGTTCACGCTGCTGCCGATCGTCCTGATCGTGCTGGTCCTGTTCTGGTTCATGGGCCGCATGCAGGGCGGTGGCGGCGGCGTCATGAAGTTCAGCAAGTCGCGCGCCAAGCTCATCACGAAGGACACGCCGCAGAGCACCTTCGCCGACGTCGCCGGCTGCGACGAGGCCATCGAGGAGCTCGGCGAGATCAAGGAGTTCCTCTCCGAGCCGGCCAAGTTCCAGGCCGTCGGCGCCAAGATCCCCAAGGGTGTGCTGCTGTACGGCCCGCCCGGCACCGGCAAGACGCTTCTCGCGCGCGCCGTCGCGGGCGAGGCGGGCGTGCCGTTCTACTCGATCTCGGGCTCGGACTTCGTGGAGATGTTCGTCGGCGTCGGTGCGAGCCGCGTGCGCGACCTGTTCGAGCAGGCCAAGGCCAACGCCCCGGCGATCGTCTTCATCGACGAGATCGACGCCGTCGGTCGCCACCGCGGCACCGGCATGGGCGGCGGTCACGACGAGCGCGAGCAGACGCTCAACCAGCTCCTCGTCGAGATGGACGGCTTCGACGTGCGCGGCGGCGTCATCCTGATCGCGGCCACCAACCGGCCCGACGTGCTCGACCCGGCGCTGCTGCGTCCCGGTCGCTTCGACCGTCAGATCGGTGTCGAGGCGCCCGACCTCAAGGGCCGCGAGACGATCCTCAAGGTGCACGCCCGCGGCAAGCCGATCGGCCCGGACGTCGACCTCGGCAGCGTCGCCCGCCGCACGCCGGGCTTCAGTGGCGCCGACCTGGCCAACGTCCTCAACGAGGCCGCCCTGCTCACGGCGCGCAACGACGCCAAGATCATCACCAACGAGGCGCTCGACGAGGCGATCGACCGTGTCATGGCGGGCCCGCAGAAGCGCACGCGCCTCATGAACGAGCACGAGCGGCTCGTCACGGCCTACCACGAGGGCGGCCACGCGCTCGTCGCGGCGGCGCTCCCGCAGAGCGACCCCGTGCACAAGATCACGATCCTGCCCCGCGGTCGCGCGCTCGGCTACACGATGGTCCTGCCCGACGAGGACAAGTACAGCCAGACGCGCGCCGAGCTGCAGGACAAGCTCGCGTACATGCTGGGTGGCCGCGCGGCCGAGGAGCTCGTGTTCCACAACCCGACGACGGGTGCCGGCAACGACATCGACAAGGCCACCAACCTGGCCCGTGCGATGGTCACGCAGTACGGCATGAGCGAGCGCCTCGGCGCGGTCAAGCTCGGCAGCGACAACAGTCAGCCGTTCCTCGGCGCGGGCACGGGCATGGGCCACTCGCGCGACTACTCCGAGCACGTCGCGGCGATCGTCGACGAGGAGATCACGGGGCTCATCGCGACGGCGCACCAGGAGGCCTTCGACATCCTCCACGACAACCGCGACGTCCTCGACGCGCTGGTCGTGGAGCTCATGGAGAAGGAGACGCTCGACAAGGCGCAGGTGGCCCGCATCTTCGAGCCGCTGCGACGGCGTGACGTGCGCCCCGCGTGGACGGGCTCGGACTCGCGCCGTCCGTCCGACCAGCCGCCCGTCGAGATCGCCCCGGCGCAGCCGGCGGTCTCCGACGACGGTGTCGACATCGGGCCCGTGTCGGACGGAACGGACTGACGGTGGCGGTCGACCACGCGCGTGCCGAGGCGGCGGTCCGTGAGCTGCTGATCGCGATCGGGGAGGACCCGGATCGCGATGGCCTGGCCGAGACCCCGGCGCGCGTGGCGCGTTCGTACGCCGAGCTCGTCGCGGGCCTCGACCAGGACCCCACCGAGGTGCTGACCGCGACGTTCGACGTCGGCCACGACGAGCTCGTGCTGGTCAAGGACATCGAGCTGTGGAGCCTGTGCGAGCACCACCTCGTGCCGTTCTTCGGCGTGGCCCACGTGGGGTACATCCCGGCGGCCGAGGGCAACGTGACGGGCCTGTCGAAGCTGGCCCGGCTCGTCGACGTCTTCGCGCGTCGTCCGCAGGTGCAGGAGCGTCTCACGACGCAGATCGCCGACGCCCTGACCGAGACCCTGAGCCCGCGCGGCGTGATCGTCGTGATCGAGGCGGAGCACCTGTGCATGACGATGCGGGGGGTGCGCAAGGGCGGCGCCAAGACGATCACGAGCGCGGTGCGCGGGCAGCTGCGCGAGACCGCGACGCGAGCCGAGGCGATGGGCCTCATCAAGGGCTCGTGACGTCCCGCCCGCTGACCTCCCGCCCGATCGTCCCGGGCCTCGCCGGCGCTCCTCACGCCGACCGCACGCTCGTGATGGGCGTCGTCAACGTCACGCCGGACTCCTTCTCCGACGGGGGCCGCTGGCTCGACGCCGACGCGGCCATCGCGCGCGGCCGACGTCTCGTGGCCGACGGTGCCGACCTGGTGGACGTCGGCGGCGAGTCGACACGTCCCGGGGCGACGCGGGTCGACGAGGCGACCGAGCTCGACCGCGTCGTGCCGGTCGTGCGAGCCCTCGCGGGCGACGGCGTGGCGGTCTCGGTCGACACGATGCGGGCCTCGGTCGCGGAGGCGGCCTGGGAGGCCGGCGCGGCGCTGGTGAACGACGTCTCCGGGGGGCGGGCCGATCCCGACATGCTGCGGGTCGTCGCCGCGGCGCGGGCGCCGTTCGTCGTGATGCACTGGCGCGCCCACTCGGTGGCGATGCAGGACGCCGACCACACCCGCTACACCGACGTCGTGGCCGACGTGCGCGACGCGCTGTTGCGTCAGGCCGACGCGGCGCTCGCCGCGGGT
>Ga0172372_10010545_pt1 | contig 11813 bp, 14 predicted proteins | sample LakKiv5m_2_FD_114544 | JGI IMG/M metagenome (GOLD analysis project Ga0172372, IMG submission 114544) | Freshwater microbial communities from Kabuno Bay, South-Kivu, Congo - kab_092012_9.5m | ecosystem: Environmental > Aquatic > Freshwater > Lake | place: Democratic Republic of the Congo... | reverse complement strand
CGCGTTCAAGTATGAGGATGCGTTTTCCGGAGGGAGCCAGGTGACGGGCCAATGTGCCGCCGCCGGCACCGCTTCCGATGATGATGATGTCGTAGTCGTTGTTCATGGATTTTGGTTTGGGTTGGTTTTTTGGATTGTGGTGCAGGCATTCCTCCTGCGGATCGTTTGTTTGGCAGGCGGGACGCCTGCCCTGTGGGCTCAGCGTTCGATTTGTGGCACGGGTTTCGCGCCGGTTGTGTTGAGTTTGATCGCCCAAACGGAGTCGGAGGAACAAATGAAGAGGATGTTGTTGTCGCGCCCGCCGAAGGTGAGGTTCGCGGTTTGTTTGGGCAGTTTGATTTTGCCGATCATTTTGCCCTTCGGGTTGAAAACATGGATGCCGTCTAGCGCGCCGGAGTAGACATTGCCCTTGGCGTCAAGGCGGATTCCATCAGGGAATCCAGGATAGACGACAGCGAATTCGCGCTGGTTCGAGATGGTTTTCCCATCCGCCGAGACATCGAACGCATAGATCGTATGCGGTTTGTCGTAATAGTAGGTGCGAGGCGCTTGGATCGCTCCGCTGTCGATGATGTAGAGGATTTTTTCATCCGGTGAAAAGGCGATGCCGTTGGGCATTTGGAGGTCGCCGGTCATAACGGTGAGGGATTTTGTTTTCGGGTCGTAGCGATAGACATTGTTCGGCAACTCAGCTTCCTGCGGGAATTGCAGCGAGCCGTAGCTGGGGTCGGTGAACCAGACCGAGCCGTCGGATTTCACCACGAGGTCGTTCGGCGAATTCAGCGGCTTGCCGTCGTAGGATCCGGCGAGCGTCTCCACCGAGCCGTCGTGTTTTGTGATGGAAACGCGCCGGCCAGTCGTCTCGGCGGTGAGCAGATTCGCGTTGAGATCGGCCGTTTGACCATCCGCAATGCTCGAGGGATGCCGGAAAATGACCGGCTCGCTCCAGGAGGCGGGCGTGATAGTGTTGTAGGGCGTGAGGCCGTGCCAACGGATGAGATTGATGTTGTCGTTGATCTGGTCGGTGAAAATGAGGAATCCCTCGTCGGAGTTTTTTACCTGCAGGTAAACCGGCCCCTCGGTGAAGCCGAAGCCCTTCGCGAGGTGCACAAGCTGGGGTTGCTTGCCAAGAATCTCGGCAAAAGAGGGATCATAAACTTCCAGCGGCAACTGGGGATTTTGCGCCTCGGGATAGGGCGGATTTTTCTCGTAGGAAATGTTTCCGATTTCCACTTTCTGAGCAAACGCGGAAGAGGCCATCGCGACGGATGCGGCGATGCACGCAGCGACGTTGTTAAATTCAAGCATCATGCGATCCATAGATTCCGAAGCGTCCCGTGCAAAGTCAACCTCGCAACTTGAAACACTCTGAAGCAATCGAGCAAAAACGATGAGGAAAGATTGTGGCTCAATAAGGCGCAAGGAGGGCTTTCCGATTGACCCGTGTCGTCATCAGAAGGCAGGTTGGCAAATCTTGAGATGATTTCTCCGAAGACCGAGAACTGCGAGCCTGCCAAGACCCTGATGCCGGATGATTTTCCTTCCGATCGCAAGGCAATAGCGGGTTTGATTTTTGGTGCTGTCATCACAGGTGTGGCGACCGGTTTTATGGGCGTGTTTTTTCTCTCATGCCTCCGGTGGGGGGTCTGGGCTTTTGAAAATTACATCGTCATCCTCAAACGCCTGCCCATGCTGTCGGGCGCGTTGGTGTTGGCGTTGTCCACCGGGTTTTGCACGATGTTCGCTGCGTGGTTGGTGAAACGGTTCGCCCCAAACGCCGTCGGCAGTGGCATTCCTTATGTAGAGCGAATCCTGCGATCAAACGAGGCTCCCGGCCACCGGCATGTGTTGCCGGTGAAATTTCTAGGCGGACTCCTCGCCCTGTCGCCTGGTTTGTTGCTGGGATGCGAGGGGCCTCTCGTGCAAATGGGAACGGTAGTGGGGGAATCGACAGGTCGCTTCTTAAGGACCGCCGGAAACATCTGGAAGCCCCTCATGGCTGCGGGAGCTGTCTCGGGTCTCGCCACCGGCTTCAATGCCCCTGTGGCAGGGACTGTTTTTTTGTTGGAGGAGGTCTTGAAAAAATCGACCCCGCTGGGATTTTCCCTCGCCGCCCTTGCCTCGTTGTCATCAATCTTTATTTTGGACGGGGTGTTTGGAATCGGCAGGGATTTCAGGGTTGCGGAAATTCCTGTCGGCCCTGTCTGGAATCTTCCCCTCTACCTTGTTTTTGGTGTTCTGGCTGGCTGGTTGGGATTTTTTCACAACAGGTTTCTTCTCTTTTTGATCAACCCCCGTGGAGTCGTCGGGCGTTTACCGGTGTTGCCCAGGGCCATGGGCATTGGTATGCTTGTCGGGATTGTTTGCTGGTTCATGCCACAATCCACTGGCGAGGGGGCTTCATTAACGCAGTGGCTGCTCAACGGGGGCGCAGTCTCCACGGCTTTGATTGTATGTCTGGCTGTGCGATTTTTTTTCGGGCCATTGAGTTATGCGGCCGGAACGCCCGGAGGTTTCTTCACGCCTTTGGTTGCGCTTGGAGCCTTGAGTGGAGCGATCGCAGGGCACGGATTTCAAGGCCTGTTCCCTTGGCTCGTTCCCTCGCCCATGGCCTTTGTTGTTGTTGGCATAGCCGCGATCGTGACCGCGTCTGTGAGAGCCCCTATCACCGGGATTGTGATTTGCGTGGAAATGACCGGTCGCTTTGAATTGTTCATGCCGCTTTTGGCAACATGTCTGGGAGCCTATCTGGTTCCCACATTGCTTCGTGATGAACCAATCTACGATGTTCTGGCAAAAACAGTTCGCAAATCCTGACCCCGCCGATGCCTCAGGATTCTTTCTGAAACCAGCGTGACATCTGCGACGAAGCCGCCTGATCCTTTTTCGCCCCTCATGTTGGATTCCCGGGCAGTCGTTCGAATTGCTCAAGTCCGGCGGAAACCGACTGGTTGTGGCATTTTCAAATCGTGCTGGATGAGGCGGGCGGGCGGGTTTAGTGTTGGCTGGTGAGCTACCGAGTTTTCGCCCGCAAATATCGTCCGCAAACATTCGCCGAAGTCGTCGGGCAGGAGCACATCACCCGCACGTTGCAGAATGCGGTGAACTCGAGTCGTCTGGCGCAGGCCTATCTCTTCGTGGGCCCGCGCGGGATCGGCAAGACCTCGACCGCCCGCATTCTGGCCAAGGCCCTGAATTGCGAGTCCGGCCCCACGGCCGAGCCTTGCGGCAAGTGTCCGGCGTGCTTGGAGATTGCCGAGGGTCGCAGCCTCGATGTCATAGAGATCGACGGGGCCAGCAACAACGGCGTCGAAAACATCCGCGACCTGCGCGACAGCGCCGCCTATGCGCCCACGCGCGGGAAATACAAAATCTACCTCATCGACGAGGTGCACATGTTGAGCACGGGCGCATTCAATGCGCTTCTGAAGACGCTCGAGGAGCCTCCGCCGCATGTGAAATTCATCTTCGCGACCACCGAGGCGCAAAAAGTCCCCGCAACCATCACCAGCCGCTGCCAGCGTTTCGACCTGCGCCGCATCCCAACGCCCCTCATCAAAAAACACCTCCTCTTCATCGCGGAAAACGAAAAAATCCAACTCGATGGCGAGGCGGCGGATGCCATTGCGCGCGGTGCGGAGGGCGGATTGCGCGATGCCGAGAGCATGCTCGACCAGATGGTCGCCTTCTGCGGCGATCACATCCGCGCGGGGGATGTCATGGATGTTTTCGGCTTCACTCCGCATGAAGTCGTGGTGGGCCTCGCAGACAATTTGTTCGCCGGGAATGCCAGCGCGGCGCTCGACACAGTGGCGGCGCAGTCCGACCTCGGGAAGGACCTTTCCCGCCTCACGGGGGAGCTTGTGTCGCACTTGCGCGACCTGTTGGTCAGCCAAGCGACGGGCGGCGAATGCGCGATTTCGCAAGGCAAACTTCTCGACCTGATCGATCACTTCAGCGGAGCCGAATCGGCAATGAAGTGGGTCGCTGACAAGAAACTCCAACTCGATGTCGCCGTCATCAAAGCTCTCCATCTTTTGGATGAAACCAGTCTCACGGATGTCATTGAAACCCTGACCGACCTCTGCAACGGCGAGCCGCGTGCGGAGCGTTCAGAGCGTTCAGAGCGGACCGCCCCGGTTGCGAGACCCCCTCAGCCTGCTCCGGCTTCCATTTTGCCACCGCCGTCGGCTTCCACGCCTCAGCCGGAGCCCCAACCCACCCCCCCGGCCTCTCCATCGGTGGTAATAAGTGCTCCCGCTGATAAGCAACCAGTGCCGGAGAAGGAAATTCCGAAACCAGCCGTTGTCCGCACGCCGCCGCCTGTCATGCCAAAAGCCGCGCCCGCTCCCGAACCTGCGGGGCCGGTGGATGCCGCGCTTTGCTGGGAGCGCATCGCGGCGGAGTTTTCAAAAAACTCGGTGATCCGTTTCGGCTGGTTCCGTGAGGGTTTTTTCGACCGCCTCGAGGGAGGCCGACTGATCGTTCGCTTCCCCGCCGCGCTGCGGGAGGCCAGCAGCTCGATGTTCATGGAGCAAGGCATCAAAGATATCGAAGCCCGCCTGCTTCAGGAATTGGGTCGCCCGACGAAGATGGCCTTTGAATTTGACGATTCCCTCCAGGCTGCGGAACCCGACCCGGTTCCCGAACCCGAAGCGCCCAAAGCCGCCGAGCCCGCCGTGGAGGCAACGCCGGTCGATCCGATGGAGGAATTTCTCAATGATCCACTGATCGAAAAAGCCCTCGAAATTTTTAAAGGCACTCTCCAGACTCAAAAAACATGAATATCGCAAAAATGATGAAGGAAGCGCAGCGCATGCAGGAACGCATGGCGGAGGCGCAGGCCGCACTGGCCGCCCGCAAGATCGAAGCCACCACCGGAGGCGGCAAAGTGAAGGTCACGGCCACAGGCGCCGGCGACATCACAGCCATCAAAATCGACCCGCAGGTCGTGGATCCGAATGATGTCGAGATGCTCGAAGACCTCGTGCTCACAGCCGTGAAACAGGCCCTCGAGGATGCGAAAAAACTCGGTAGCGACGAAATCGGCAAAGTCACCGGCGGCATGAAAATCCCCGGCCTCTCGATGTAATGTCTGTTTGCTCCGACCAATGGATCCGCCGAATGGCGGTAGAACGCGGCATGATCGAACCCTTCGTGGATGGTCAGATCAAGAAAACCGAGTCCGGAGAACGCGTCATCAGCTACGGGCTCTCGAGCTACGGCTACGACCTCCGCGTCTCAAACGAGTTCAAGGTTTTCACCAATGTCTTCGGCAGCGTGGTGGACCCGAAGGCCTTCGATGACCGCTCGTTTGTGGACATGGAAACCGATGTGTGCGTCGTGCCGCCGAATTCCTTCGCTCTCGCCCGCAGCGTCGAGTATTTCCGCATTCCTCGCGAGGTGCTCACCATCTGCGTCGGCAAGTCCACCTACGCGCGCTGCGGCATCATTGTGAATGTGACGCCCTTCGAGCCGGAGTGGGAGGGTCATGTGACACTGGAAATTTCCAACACCACTCCGCTGCCCGCCCGCATTTATGCGAATGAGGGTCTCGCGCAGGTCGTGTTTTTCGAGTCCAAGGAGACTTGCGAAACGAGCTACGCCGACCGCGCCGGGAAATACATGGGCCAGCGAGGCATCACGATTCCAAGGATGTAGCGCATCCCGCGAAGGCGCGGAGAAGCATAATGGAATACGATTTCGTGGTCATCGGCGGGGGCAGCGCAGGATATGCCGGCGCAAGGACGGCGGCATCCCTCGGGCTTCGCACGGCCGTGATCGAAGGCGGGCGCGAGGTTGGCGGGCTTTGCATCCTTCGCGGCTGCATGCCGAGCAAGTCGCTCCTGGAATCCGCACGGCGCTTCCGCGTTCTCCAGCGCGCAGAGGAATTCGGCCTGGCGTGTGACAACCCCCGGTTCGATGCCAAAGCGATCATTGCAAGGAAACGCCGCCTCATCGCGGAGTTTGCCGACTACCGCAAGGGACAACTGGAATCCGGCCGGTTCGATTTTTTTCGAGGACACGCGGAATTTTTAGATGCCAGCGAAGTCCGCATCGTGTCAGCGGACGGCACCTCCACAAGCATCAAGGGAAAATCTTTTCTCATCGCCACCGGGTCCGAAATCTCTGTGCCCCCTGTGCCAGGCCTGGCCGAGGCGGGCTGCCTGACGAGTGATGACATCCTCGATCTCGAGGAAATCCCCAAGTCGATCATCGTGCTCGGGGCGGGGCCTGTGGCGCTGGAGATGGCCTCCTACTGCCGGGCCTTCGGATGCGAGGTGACCATCATCCAGCGCAGCCCGCAGATTCTGCGCGGCATCGACCCCGATGCGGCGGCCGCTTTGGAAGAAGGCCTGCGGGCGGATGGCATCACGATCCACACAGGAACAAAACTTCTGCGTGTCGAAAAGGAAGGCCATGTCATGCGTGTCGATTTCGAAAAAGACGCCGCCTCCAACACGCTTCATGCCGAGCGCGTCCTGAACGCCCTCGGGCGCAGTCCATCGCTGCGCGGGCTGGAAGTGCTCGGACTCGCCACGGTCGGCGGTCGCCTGAAAGTCAGCCCCACACAGGCTACATCGGTTCCCCACATTTTCGCGGCCGGCGATGTGTGCGGCGGACTCGAAGTCGTCCACATCGCCATTCAGCAAGGAGAGATCGCCGCCACGAATGCAGCCATCAACTTGGGGCGGCACCAAGGTGCCCTGCCATCGATGGACTATCGCCTGAGACTTTTCGCTGTCTTCTCGGAGCCACAATTTGCAAACGTCGGCGCCACCGAGGCCGAGTTGGATGCGGCTGATATTCCTTTTCTCACAGCCACATACCCTTTCAACGACCATGGAAAATCGCTGCTCATGGGAGAAACCCACGGCTTTGTGAAACTCACGGCATCGCGCGCCACCGGCGAAATCCTCGGCGGAGCAGTCGTAGGCCCCGAGGCGTCCGAACTCATCCACGAAGTCGTCATGGCCATGCGCTACCGCGCCACCGCGAGGGAGTTTGCGACCGTCCCTCACTACCATCCCACGCTCTCCGAAATCTGGACCTATCCCGCCGAAGAGATCGCGGATCAGATTCCGCAAACTTGAAGTCATTTAAAAACTGGAGCACGATGCTTGGCATTTCTTACAACCTACTTGTCGCAGGAAAGTAAAAAGTTTCTGCTAAGGGGAGGCGAGTTCTGGAGGGAAGACCTCCGTGTCGTCACAAACTTCAGCTGCAAAGCGGCCTCACCCCAACCGTGTGAATCACAGTTAATCAGTGGTTAAAAAACTCCACGGGGGGTGAAAGGAAGTTGCGGTTGTGGCTTGGAAATCGTTCCTGGATTCCTCTGGAAACAGCATGAGGCCCAGAAAACCGATTTTATGATTTTTTTTCGCAACGCCTGCTAAAAAGCCTCCACAAGGATCGACTTACGCTCTGTTTTCGCGCAAGCATTCCCTCATGTTCAAAAATCCACTGATCACCCTGCTGGCCACTTTGGCTCTGGCATGCGCCGCGCTGATTGTTTTCCAAACCAGCGGGAACGGCAAATTGCAAGAGAATATCCAGAGGCAGGAGCAGGAAATCCAAACGGTCCAATCCGAGATACAAAAACTCAATCAGCAACTTCAGGAACAACAACAAAAAATCGAGAACGCGAAGTTGCTCGCCAATCAGGCCGGCCCGGCGATTCTCGATGAGATGGCGGCACTGCAATTGAAAAACAACAACAACGCCCTGGGAGTCCTGCTCCAAAAACACGGCGTGCAAATTCGCAATCCACAATCGCCGGCCTTCGCTCCACAGCCTTTAAAAAGCCAGAAAAACACAAACTGATTTTCCATGGAATTCGACCAAGACCCCGTAGCCGCTCCTCCACCTGCCCGCAGAAAACCCCGCGCCCGCGCGTCCAAAGCCGCGCCGCCGGAGAAGACCCCCGCGCCCGCGCTCGCGTCTCATGGCCTCGATGACTTCAAGCCTGCCGAGGAAATTCTTGATCTGCCCGTGGAGGAGATGCCGGCGAGGAAGTCCGGAGCTCTTGCACAGCTGGATTTCGCCATGCCGGTCCTTGCTGCGGCTCTCGTGCTTTTTCTGTTCTCCCAAGTTCTCGCTTTGAGGCAAAATGCCTCGGCCCTGACCTGGCGTGCCAGGAGCCTTGATCTCCAAACGGAAAACATCAAAAGCGTTCGCGACAATACCATCAGCCTTCTGAAACAACGCGAACTTCTTGTGAATGAGGGCCAGCGACTCTCAACAAGCTACAATGAGCTTTTCACCGATCTCCTGAAACTTGCCAAAACCGACGGCGATGCCCGCGCGGTGGTGGAGAAATTCAACATCAAGATCGCGACGCCCCCGGCCACGCCACCGGCAAAAGAATAATCCCGAGCCTGAAACCTTCCATCCCCCGGGAAAAAACCACGGGATGCTTCGCGCACAGTTTGTGTTTTCGAAGTGGCGCTGGATGACAGGGATAGATTTCCGGGGCTGGATGGGGTTTCGCATTTGGTTCGTGCATCGGGGACATTCGTGAAGTTTATTGGATCGATGTCCGATGTGATATTACCCGATTTGCAGGCCTGCGTTCTTTGTGAGGATGTGCGGCAGGAAGCGAGCGGCCAGCAGACATTGGTCGGCATAATTGGCATGATTCCCGCGCCAGCTCTGCCGCTCGGTTTTTTCAAACTCTGCCTTTGGACCCGCTGGTGTGGCGGTATAGGCCAGTTCACCCAGCAGTCGGTCATTCTCACTCCGGAGGAGGAAACGCCCATTGCCGAGAGCGAGGTGGAATTCCAGCTCCCCGCGCTCGATGCCCACGCGACGAATGTGCATGTCTTTGGCGGAATCCAGATTCCCTCGCCCGGCGTCTATACGGTGGAAGTGAAAATCGACGGCGAATTGCGGCTCCGCTTTCCACTGCCGGTTGTCCAGGTTCAGGCCCTGCCGCAGGGCTGAAATCAGCCCGCCTGCGCGGCGACCAACTCCGGCAGCGCGTTGCGGTAGCCGGGGTGGCGCGGAGTCCAACCAAGCGACCTCAACTTCGCGTTGCTGATCCTTTTGCTCGTCCATCCGCGTTTGCGGTTCAAATCCGCCGGACCCTCGGGCGGGAGGGGGCGATTCAAAAAATCAGCAATCCATCCATAAATCTTCCGCTGGGTCGTGGGTGTGTCATCGCAGACATTGTAAACACCCGCTGCCAGTTCGTGCTGCGCCAGCAGGAGCAGCGCCCGCGCCGCATCGTCGCGATGGATTTGATTGATCCAGCGGTTGCCGCCGGCTTCCAGCAAAGCCGAACCATCCAGAAATTTTTTTAACAACACCGAGCGGCCAGGCCCATAAATCCCCGCCAACCTCGCCACGACACCGCCCGCATCGAGCGCGATCTTTTCCGCTTGGAGCAAAATCCGGCCCGTCTCGCGATCCGGCTCCGCTGGAGAATCCTCGGTGACCCAGCTCCCGTCCACCTGCGAATAAACCGATGTGCTGCCGGTAAAAATCAAACGCGCCGGAGAAAAGGCGTCGCGCAGGTGCGCCAAGCCATCCCGATAAACTGAGCGGTAGGCATCCGCCCCCCCACGTCCCGAACTGGCACAGTGCACCACCACATCCGGACTCTCCCATTCCGCAGGAACGCGGACCGGTTTGGAAATATCCACGACGGCGACGGGAAACGGCCGGCCAGCGAGTCTGGCAGAGGATTCCTCTGTGGCGCAAAGCCCGAGCACGCGCCACCCCGCCTCTAAAAAAAAACCGGCTGCGGATTCCCCCAGGAAGCCGCAGCCGGCGATAACAATGCGACCGCTGTCCAATGGTCAGGACACGGGGTTGAAATTAAATCGGATTTTCAACTTGGCGCGCTTGGCGTTGTTTTTCGCCTTGCGACGCGTGCGCTGAACGGGTGTTTCAAAAGCGCGCAGTCTGCGCACTTCATCCATCAAACCCTCCGCATCGATCTTCCCTTTCAAACGCTTCAGGGCTCTATCGATGGGCTCGCCTTTTCGAACGATTATTTCCGGCATAAATTCACCTACTTTCTAAAAAATTGGATTCGTAGGGTATGCAACCCATTCCGTAGCGTCAAGAGGTCGTTTTCCAGCGTTTTTGGAATCGCTCCTTGCCCGCCGCCGCCCCTTCCCCTCACAATCGCACCTTTTATGAGCCGCCACGACAACCGCCAACCGCACGAAATCCGTCCCGTCACCCTAGAAAAAGGCATTGCCCCCCACTCCCAGGGATCCGTGCTTGTCTCCTTCGGCCATACCAAAGTCATCTGCGCCGCCACCATCGAGGAATCCGTGCCGCGTTGGATGAAAGAACAAAACAAAACCGGCGGCTGGATCACCGCCGAATACTCCATGCTGCCTTACTCGACCCTCACCCGAAAACAACGCGACTCCGCGCGTGGGCGCGTCGATGGACGCAGCACCGAGATCCAACGCCTCATCGGACGCTCCCTCCGCGCCGTCGTGGACCTCGAAAAACTCGGCCAGCGCACACTGTGGGTGGATTGCGATGTCCTGCAAGCGGATGGCGGCACGCGCACAGCGGCGATCACCGGCGCATCGGTTGCGGTGGAACTCGCCGGGCAATGGCTGGTTCGAGAAGGAAAAATCAAGGAACTCCCCGTGAAAAATCGCGTTGCCGCTGTGAGCGTTGGCATCGTGAATGACGAAGTCCTCGTCGACCTCGACTACATCGAAGACCGGGATGCCAGCGTCGATATGAATGTCGTCATGACCGACAAACTCGACTTCGTGGAACTCCAAGGCAGCGGCGAGGAAAATGTCTTCAGCGCCGCCCAGCTCGAGCAAATGGTCGCCGCGGCCCGCGCAGGCATATCCCGGTTGCTGGAAATTCAAAAAACCGCCACAGCCTGAGCCAGCCAAAATTGAGCGCGTCTCACGGTTCCTCGCCACGCGGCGGGGGCGGTCCACCGGGTTGACCCGAGCGGTCCTGTTTTTTGAGGTCCTCGAGTTTTTGTTGCTGCTCCGGCGTGAGGATGGCCCGCAAACGCACAAGCAGGGCGAACCGCACGCGCTTCAACTCGGATTCGACGAGCATCAATTTGTCGAACTGCGCGAGGATTTGTTTTTCGTCAGGAGAACCGGATCGCACGAGCGCCTCGAGGTTTTCCTCCTCGGCACTCAACTGCCATTGAAGCTCGGTGAAGCGCGGCATGGCTTTGGCCATTTCACTGCGGATGGTGCCTTGCTGATCGGAAGTGAGATCGATCGCCTTTTGATTCCGCATAACCAGTTCCGGCGGAAAAAAAGCGCGACCGATTTTGTCGCCGCCGGGCGGCCTTGGCTCGGGCCCCATCGCCCCGCCGGGCGGAGGTGGAGGTTGCTGGGCATTTGCCATGCCCAGACAGGCAAGGAACAGGATTTTGTATTTCATAGGTTTTGATTTTTGCTGGCTGACGGGGAGGCCGGTGTGGATTCGAAGAGCATGTCGCTGGATGTGGAAAGTGGCACACCGATGCACGGGGTGTTTTCAGCAAGCAGGGCATCCGAGGACGCTGTCCAATCCGAGATGGCAGCCCACTGCTCGATCTCTGCCGCAGTGTGGGTTTCGCTTTTTGGAAGGACGGAAAAAGTGAGCAGTGCTGCGGCCACGAGAAGTGCGGTTGCGAAGGCGAGCGGCATCCATTCCAAGGCGGACCGTGACTTGGTTGCCGCGCCCTGCTTGCGCAGCACCCGCTGAAAGCCGGGTGTGTTACTCGCATCCTGCCGTTTGGCTTGGTCGAAGAGTTTTTTAAGTGTGTGGTCAGTCATGGAATTGTCCGGTTGATTTCAAAAGTTGCCCGAGTTGCCTCTTCGCTCGGT
>Ga0172372_10010544_pt1 | contig 11813 bp, 15 predicted proteins | sample LakKiv5m_2_FD_114544 | JGI IMG/M metagenome (GOLD analysis project Ga0172372, IMG submission 114544) | Freshwater microbial communities from Kabuno Bay, South-Kivu, Congo - kab_092012_9.5m | ecosystem: Environmental > Aquatic > Freshwater > Lake | place: Democratic Republic of the Congo... | reverse complement strand
TCAGGCTCATCAGGGCGCGGGCTTCCTTTGTGATCTCTTCGTGGAATTGCAGCAGTTCTTCTCGTGTCATGTTCAGGCTCCCATGTTTGCGTCAAAAGAGTACAGTCCCGTGCTTCCGAATCCGCCCTCACGCTGTGTCTTCTTCTGTGGGGGGTGGTCAATCTTCTGTAGGTCTACAGGTTGGTTGCGAACCAGTTCCGCTTGGCAGATTCTCGCTCCGTGGGGAATGCACACCAAGCACGAACTCTGCGTGGACACCATCACCTTTAGTTCATCGGTGTAGTCCGAGTCAATCACGCCTTCGGCATTGGACAGCACGAACCCGTCCTTCAGAGCCATGCCGCTACGAGCGTGGAGGCGCACCGAATACCCTTCGGGAATGTCCAAAACCAAACCTGTGGGCACAAGGAACCGCCAACCGGGTGGAATGTCCAGTACGCCTTGAGTGGGATAGATTTCAGCCTTTATGTTCTGCGGACCATAGGCAACCACAGGCTTGAACGCTGCCCAATCCCCCTCGGAGTTGGCAGGATCGGGGTGGAAGCGGGCACAGATGTCAAAACACGCAGAGCCGTCCGTTGCGAACTGCGGAGGCTCTGCGCCTGTGTCGGGAATGCAATAGAAACCAAGTGTAGGCTTGTCCATGATGAAGTCTCCTTGTGGAGGATTGTATCACAAACAGCAGTGGAGTCAATCCACTTGCTTCAAAATCTTGTTGGTTTGGGTTTTTTCAATCTTCACACCACTACGGCGGTCGTGCTTCAGCACTGTGGTGAGTTTGCCCTTGTATATTTTCACTCCACGGGGCTTGGGCTTCACTGTGAAGCGGTCAAACCGCACCACAAGTTTGCCTTCGCTTTGCTTGGGCTTTACCGTGAATTCGGTGTTCTTGACCTTTAGTTTCATCGGGTGTTCTTTGGAGCCACCACGAACTGTCCTTGCATAAGTTCATCCGTGGTGACACCCTTTGTAATATCCAAAGAGTACTTCCACGATCCTACACGGACATAACCCATCGTGGTGGCATCGGCAGTGATAAGGATTCCGCCAGTAAATGCTGCGCCTGTCTCGCCCTTGTTCAGAAAGATACCCCCGCTGCCGCTGATGCCAGCGGTTGCACCGAATTCACCCGTGGAGCCGCCACTAGTCACTCCTGATGTGGTGATCATCAGGTACAGTTTGCTGCTGTCGTTGTTTGGGCGTACATGGAATCGTGCAGTATAGCCTGTGAGATCGACAGCGTTGCCGTTTTCGTCATAGTACTCTGAGTGGAAATTCAGAGTGGAGTGCTGCTGTGTGTTGATGTCGTAGTACGCTGATGCCATTACTGTGCCTTTGCTGCTGCGTTTCGATTCCGATTAGCCCGCTTTACAAGCACAGCGCAACGACGGTTTCTGCGAGTTCGTGAACTGGCGAATCCACCAGTGCCCTTTCCGCTTCGTGTATTTTTTGCCATCACGCTCTCCGCTTCTTGAAGGTTTTGTGCTTCACCGTATTTATGCTCGGGACAACAGCCTGAATGGGCGGAATACTAATGTTCTGCGCCCGCATCTGCTGCAAGCGTTCTGCATACGCAGCGTGATTTTTTTGGTTGCGATCTATTTCAGATGCTGGAAGACGATTTTCTTTCAGCAATTTTTCACAAGCGGCAAATCCGTTACCGTAATCGTGCACGTAATACGCGGTAGCCGCCAGTTCGTCTAGTGCCATCCACTTGTAGATGTTTGTGTCTATAAACAAGATGTCCTGTTGTGGATACGGAATCTGCGCGGCTTCCTTTGCGAAAATGTAAGCCGCCCGTGGTCGCCCGTTCATTCTTAGGAATCGCGCAATAGCGTGGAGCGGTTCGGCGCGGCACGGACGGTAATCGTATGCGTCCAAGAATTTCTGCTGCACGATTGTCCACTGTGACTCCTTGGAGATTTCACACAGGGCAATACGGAACAAGGAGTAGTAGCACTCCTCTTCCCATCCACCCATCTCCACTCGCTTGTAGTACGCCTCAATCGCCTTGTCCCACTGCTGTGAGTCAAAGTACGACTGTCCAAGATAAAACTGATACCGCGAGTTGGTGGGATCGGTTTTCAGTGCTTCCACCAACAGGTCTGCGTCCTTGGAGTATTTCTGCACAGGAGTAACATTTCCGTTCCGCTCCTGACCAAGAGTACGCGCTTCAAGGTAGTAGTCACCGTCAATTTTTTCCTGACTCAACGGCTGTTTTTCACAGTGGGCGTATTCGTGGAGAATACCGATGTACTTCCATCCAATTCCAGTCTTGAATATCTGATTTCTCCACCATACGCATTGGTCACGACCACACTTAATGGCATACGCATCAGCAGTCAGGTTCTTGCCGTGGGGGTACTTGAACGAACCAACCACGCGATCATCAGCATCAATCATCCAAGCGTAGTCGCCCTTGCCTGTGCACAGGTCAAGGGCTTCGGTGCGGTTATGACCGAATCCTACCCACGGGCGTTCGTGGAGTTCGCCAGGAATGCCCTTCTCCGCAAAGTAGTTGCGGATGTAGTCCTGTGTGCCGTCCGTGGAGCCTGTGTCCACGATCACCCAGTAGTCGATGTGGGGATGCACGGAGTCCAAGCACTCATGCAGGATCTTGGTTTCGTTCTTGACGATCATAGACAGGCATACTGTGGACATGATTTACTCTTTCGTTTATACCTGAACAATCCAACAATTTTCCATCGCATTTCTAAATATAACGCGACTCCCAAATGTTTCATCTACTGCTTTTTTAAAGGATGGCAACAGGTAGTCGTGACCTGCTATCAAACCACCCTTTCTAACTTTTGGAAGCCAAGTATTTATGTCTTCTTTCACTGGCTCGTATTCGTGAGCAGCATCAATAAACACAATCTCTATGGAGTCGTCGTTAAAATCTTCTGCTGCTTCAACTGAAGGTTTTCGTATTGCAGTTATATGGGATTCTATGGGCTTGATGTTATTCAAAAACAAATCATACAGGGTATCATCCACAACATTTGGGTCTTGGGAGTGTTCGGACGAACCTCTCCATGTATCCACAGCAAAAATGTCAATATCTTTGCTTGCGTTGAGTGATTCAACAGTAAAAAACGAAATGCTTTTTCCTTTCCAAGAACCAACCTCTACAAAAGTGGAATTATTTGGAAGAACTTTCACAAACTCTTTGTATAGATTTGGATATGTGAACCAATTTTCTCCAAACGATTCTTGTTCGTATATGTGTTCTATCATAATTAAGAGCCTTTCGTATTAACCTTAATCCAATCTTTCACATCCACTTCAGGAATCCAACCAAGTTCATTTCTTGCTTTTGTGCAGTCAGAAAGATTGTGACGGGCTTCTCCCTGTCGTGGGGGCAAATGGACTATTTGCTTGCCTCCAAATATACGAGCAATGTCGTTGACGGAATAGGTTGATCCAAATCCTATGTTGTACACTTGCCCCCACTCATAGAACGGGGAACCCGGATCAAGTGTTGCTGCCAATAGATTGGCTCTGGCAATATCTCCCACATAGATGAAGTCTCTCTGTTGTTCTCCGTCACCAACCACAGTGAGTGGTTCTCCTGCATCCATAAGACGCTGAAATATACCTGTCACAGTGGCGTACTGACCACGAAACGGTTGCCGTTCTCCGAATACATTGAAGTACCGGAATACCACTGTTTGCAGCCCGTATAGGTCAGAATACATTTTGCACAACTGTTCCCCGCCAACCTTGCTAACAGAGTACGGATTAAGACAATCTGTGGGCATTTTTTCGGTTAGTGGTGGAGTGTTCTTCAAACCGTATGCGGATGAAGTGGACGAATACACAACTCGCGCAACTCCTGCTTCCCGCGCACATTGAAGAACCGTTGCGGTTCCAAACATATTGGTGTATACCGCTTTCAGTGGATTGATTATACAGGGCTGAATTCTTGCCTCTGCTGCTAGATGAAAAACAGCATCAACACCATCGTACAGATGTCGTGTAGCACCGTAATCAGTTATGTCCAACTTGTGGTTTTTTGCTGCGGCATTCCAATAGAATTTGTCATTGCATTCCGCAGACTCATTGTCGATCACAACAACTTGATGACCCTTTGCCAACAAATAGTCAACCAAGTTTGATCCAATAAATCCTGCTCCACCTGTCACAAGTGCTTTCATGCTTAATCTTTCATGTACTCTGTGTACGAATCACTGATTGCTTTCTTGAGAGCCGTAGTAGAGTATGTATGGACTCTAGGAACAAAGATCACTGACAAATCAATATCTTTTCCGGTATAATTTTTTCCGCGATAGTCATCTCCCAAAAATCGAACATCATACTTTCCTGAAGACAATTCATTCCGCAAGTCTTGTTCCGTAGAGTAAACAACAACACCATCCACAAACTTCATCGACAGCAATATCTCCTGTCGCTCTGCCGTGGTATGAACCGGACTCATCTTTTTTCGCTCTATTGATGGATTATCGTGTAACAGAACAGTAAGACGATCACAGTGCTGTTTGCAAAAATTCATCATGCGACAGTAACCCGGATGAATCAGATCAAATGCTCCTGCTAGAACACCATTTGTACCACAACAAGACTTTCTCCAATCCACAGCATTGATTGCCTTGTCGTCTATCATTACATCGAATGAAGGTTTGCCTTTTGTGATTAGCCGATGATATTTCAATCCCCAAGACCGGATTTGATCTACTGTCATATCGTGCCAATCAATCCCGGTGCTTGCTCCTCTAGCAGTAAACAAGATAATGGTATTGCCTGCGTCATACAGAGCGTTTACTTCGGCTACTGCCTTTTTCATCGGAACGGCAACAGAATAATCACCATTCTGTACTAGATGGCAGAGAGTCCCGTCTATGTCAAAGCAGTATGTTTTCATATTACAGAGTGAAGAATTATTTCATGTACGCATTCAACGATTCCGTAGTCATTGGAATTCACCCAAAAATCATACGATGCTTTATTTGCGTGGTTGGATCTGATGGTATTTGCCGAATCGAATCCGGTAAGAATCACATACGAAATTCCAGTAGAATAGCAGTACTCTGCACACTTCAAGATGTTTTTGGAATTTCCAGACGAACTAATCAAAATAACAAGTGAATCGGGATCGCAGAATTCCTTCGTATACTGTAGAAATGCGTTTTCATATCCGTAGTCATTTGCATAACAAGACATTCTCGCTCCATCAGAAAAACAAATTGCTCTTTTGCCCAATACTTTAGTATAGTCTTCTGCAATATGAGAAGCGATGGCATTGCTACCCCCGTTTCCCAAAATAATGATGCTACCTTTCCATCCACGAACCAAAGTCTTGAAGTCTTCCAAAGTCTGCTCGGATATGGTGTTCAGTGCAGACACAATATTTTTCACAAATGTCATACCAATCTCCTAGTTCCGTGTGGTGAAAGACCTACACGGTAGAAACGATCATCCGGTATTTTTCCCTTTTCAAAGAAACACAAGAAGAAACCACCGCTTCCTGCTCCACAAAGTTTATGAGAAACACATCCGTCTAACGAAGATAACCAACAATCCATATCCGCTATGTGACCCACAGCAATTGATGCCGATGTTCGTTTCTTCGCTTTCCACCCGTCGCGGATAAGATCCATGAATGATCTATAATCACCATTCAGTATGCACTTCTCTGCTTCTTCGACCATTGGATTAAAAACATCCTCATCAGGAACTTCTACCGTCTTGAGTATGTCGGTGGAATTTCTAACAGTTCCGGTGAACAACAAACACACATCGTAATGATCGAAAATATCTGTAGGTAGGAATGTATATTTCGGCAAACCAACACTGCTGAATTCTATCTTTTTGAATCCGCCAACACAACACCCAAAAACATCCTGCTGACCAAGCAAAGGGTTTATTCGCTTTTCTGTTGCGTGTGCATTCACTCCCCATTCCGTTTGGGAAAGAGACTTTCCGCTGAATTCGTTAATAGCAGCACTGATAGAGCAAGCGTAAGACGAAGAAACAGCAAGTCCCGAACCATGAGAAAACACATCACTAGTCATGTGTATGGAACAAGGAAGACAATCGTGAGCAATAAAGAATTCTCGGACAAGTTCATTTTGAATGTCTTGGATGCGAGAAATTTCTTCTCGCTTTGAGTAATTCAGTATGTACTTGTTGTCAAGTTTATTTCTTCCAAGGCAGTCCCGATACATTGAAACATAGGTGTACAAATTAGGAGTGAATGAAATCACAGATCCTCTACCGTGTTTCTGTACATACGAATCCAAATCACTGGATCCACCAACAAGGGATAGTCGGACAGGAGAAGATGTGGTTACATAATTAAGCATCAATATTCTTGTTTATGAAAAACAGTCCCCTGGTTACAAAATGAGAAATAAAAAAAGGAGCGTTCGGTATCTTCAATCTTTCCGCAGCATCTTCAGATGATTTTTGTCGAAGTTCGTTTGTGATTGATTCTGAAAACTCAAAACCATAAGATGCTAGATTCGTGATCCAATACTCTTGTGTGTTTTCGTTCACATGATGATGACCACCCTGACCTATTCCCGCGAATGTAATTGCAAGATACTTTGCCTTTTGAAAATCTGCAACAAAGTTGTCCATGTATTTTTCTTCTACGTGCTCCACGAATTCACAAGACCAAGCAAGATCGAAATGGCGATCAATATTTGTTTTTTCTGTTGTGTAATCGTGCTGAACACATTCTCCCGGTATCAGACTTTGAGCGCAAGCGATTGGACTACCTTCGACTCCAAGAACTTCACATCCTATTGATTTGAAGAATCTAGCAGAGTATCCCTTACCACATCCAATGTCTATTACACTCTTAATTTTAAATCGGTCTACCATGTATTCCCACATTATGGGATAGTATGTTCCACCATCACCTCCCGGTGCCCATCCTCCAAGGTGTCCCTCATCCAATGACTGACCGTGGGTTTGTTCTATGATCTCTCTCATTTTAGTTCTCCAAATTTGTGTAGATGTCCAACAGTTTATTTTCTATGATCTTATAGCAGTACTTTTTTTGATACTGCTTTATGGTTGCCGCTTTCTTTTCTGCTAGGTAGGGTTTATCTTGTTTGAGTTTCTTCATTTCATCCACATATTCATCCATCGACCAACACATCTTTCCGCACCCTTCTACTTGTTCTGCGTGACCCATATTTTGTGCCACGTGAGTAATCACCGGAAGACCGTGATACATGGCTTCTATGATTGCAGCAGAACACACCTCTCCATCGGAACGAGCGTGAGCGTATACATCCAATGAACCCAAAAAATCATGGATGTCTTCTACCTTGGCAGCAAAATCCACAAATACCACATTCTTTAATTTCAACTCTGTTGCAAGATGTCTGTGCTTTATTGATCCTCCTAATATGATGAAGTAGGTATTTTCGTCTTGAACTTGTGAATAGGCAGCAAGAGATACATGGGAAAATATTCCATCATCGTTTCTTTGATGAAACCCATAAACAAAAGCGTCTTGTGGTATACCCAACCTTTCACGAACTGTAGATGGTTTCTTTTCGGGAACATATACCACTGTTGGTATTATGCAAATTTTCTTTGCATCTCCTCCACTCTTGATCCAACGATCTGCCTGCCACTTACAAAGCAATATGGATTTTTCTGAAGGCGTATCGTCACTCATATCACCATGTATGCTGTCTATGATTCTTACTCCGCGAATATCCGTATACGGAAATTCTCGGAACCCGTATCGTGCCGTCTGAATGACATCGTATTTTGAAGAATCAAAGACATCCCAAATATTACTGTCGATCCAAGATTTATTGGTTTCGTCGTATGCTCCAACATGTATTGGAATAGTCTTTATCCCATGAGACTCTACAAATCTCCTTCGCTCTTCTGAATGATCCGGGTGCTTCCACGATGTGCCTATGCGTGGAGCATTATTTGTGTAATAGTAGTCTACTTCGTGTTCTCTTTTAAGAATACAGGCAAGCGTTTGCAGATACTTTTCAGTTCCGCCTGCTGCCAACCCTGCAAATTTCAAACAAGCAATCTTCACGCATTCCTGCTTTCAAAAAACTTAGTTAGAACGGTTTCAATATAGTCAATGTGTTCGTCACGCACAACCGGACTTGTTCCCAAAAAGAAGGTATGGGTGGTTGCCTTGGTTGCATTAGGATACTGCTTGACCGGATCTCCATCCGAAAGATGTGCGTATCCTGGCTGCAACAGAATATTGCCACCAAAGTAATTGCGTGTCTGTATCTTATGTTCTTCTAGGAACATGGTGAGTTCCGTGCGCTTGAATCCTGCTGTATCCTTTACGGTCACAGGGAAAGCAAACCACGCAGGATCAGCACTTTCCGTAGCGTGGGGCAGCATGAACTTGTCTGCATATTTTGCAAACACCGAATACAGGCGGTTGTAGTTGTGCTTTCGTTTTTGAATAATTGTGTCTAGTTTGTCCAACTGCACAAGACCCATTGCTGCCTGTAGGTCTAGAGGCTTCAAATTGTATCCGATCTCCTCGTACACATATTTGTGATCGAATACTTCATCGGGGAGTGCGGGCAACCAATTACTGAATCGCTTCTTGCACATTCCATTCTTCAGGCAAGCAGCAGCCTTTCCGCTGCAATAGCAGCCTCGTCCCCACTCACGCAGACTCTTGACCACCATTTCCTGTTCCTTGGTGTGGGTGGCAACAAAACCGCCTTCTCCAAGGGTTATGTGGTGCGCGGGATAGAACGAGCAACTTGCCATCTCGCCAAACGATCCAAGAGGCTTTCCCTTGTAGGTACTGCCAAGAGCATCACAGCAGTCTTCCAATAGTATAAGATTGTACCGCTTCACAATGTCCATCACCGCATCCATGTTTGGTGGATTGCTCAACACATGGGCAAAAATCAGGGCAGACGCTCCGTTCTTTGCTGCCGCTTCCAGTTGACCAATATCCAAATTAAGAGTGCCCATCTCAATGTCGATGAACACCGGAGTGTAACCGTTTTGGATGATTGGGTTAATAGTGGTTGGAAATCCTGCAACGGGTGTGATGATCTTGGATCCCTTGGGCAAAGCGTGTAGTTTACGCGACCCCAAAGCAGACACCATGAGCAAATTTGCACTGGATCCGCTGTTCGTTAGGCATCCGTGTTCCTTGCCTAGACGAGCAGGGAACTTGTTCTCAAACCGAATCCCGTTTTCCCCAAGAGCAAACCACCCTTCCAGTAGACAACGAACCACAGCAATGTACTCGTTCTCATCCAAGTACGATCCTGCGTATTGAACCCAATCCTGACCGGGAGTCCAAGTCTTCTTCTTGGATTGAACCATATCAGTGATGAGTTGTTCTAGCAGTGCTTGCTTTTCTGCGGTTTGTGTGTTCAGTTCCACCACTTGAATATCCCCTTCGCGTTCTTTGGATACCATCCTAGTGCGCTGATTTTATCAGTATTGAGCGAGTAGCGCAAGTCCTGACCCCACCGATTTTCTACAAATTGAATACTTTCGTCGCCCCTTCCAAAAGACGACAACAGATCACGAACCACTTCCAAATTTGTCATGTGGTTGTTGGCTCCAATGTTGTATACAGAATTCTTTACTCCCTGCTCAATCAGGGCATAGATCGCATCCACATTGTCCTTTACATAGATCCAATCGCGGACATACGAACCGTCACCGTGTAGCGGTATCTTCTTTCCGGTTTCAATGCACTTCAAGGTCTTGGGAATGAGTTTTTCATAATACTGCCTTGAACCGTAGTTGTTTGAACTACGAGTAATCAAATAATCAAGTCCGTATGTTCTGTTGTACGCAAGCACGAACATCTCTGCTGCTGCCTTGGATGCCGAATACGGATTGCTTGGAGTGAGTTTGTCGGTTTCCGAAAAAGAGCCTTCCGGTCTGTCTCCGTAAACCTCGTCTGTGCTGATCTGTACAAACAGGGGACGCTCATGGGTTTGCTTTCCACGAATGATCTCCAGTAGATTGTGTACACCCATGACATTGCTTTTCAAGAATGGATTGGTGTCGTTGATGGAGTTGTCCACATGTGTTTCTGCTGCAAAGTTTACAACAACATCGCAGGAAGGCAAATGTGAAATATCACAAATGTCTTGATTGATGTGCTTGTAGTTTGGATGGTTGTCAAAAGGCAGCGAGTCGTGTGAGCAGTAACTCATGCAGTCAAAATCAATGACTGTATCTCCTGCTGCTAGAGCCTTTTCCACAAAATGACTGCCAATGAATCCGCGACCACCTGTCACTATGAGTTCCATGACGATCCTTTCATTACAATGCCAAGATTCGATCAACTGCCTCAAAGGTATTTATAGAGGGCACATATCCATACGACAGCAGTTTGTCATTATTCAAACACACATCTCTTACCTGAACCACCTTGTGGAAGTGCGGAGCCTCAATAGAAACCAGTTCAGAGGAAGACCCCAGTTTCTTTTTGCTGTATCTGATTATGGAACCGATGGAATGCGGATCCCGATTGCTGATATTGATAATTTCATTTGTCGGGCTGTTGTCGATACAGGTCTTCAATGCCCTGCAAGTGTCTTCCACATACATGAAATCCCGTACATTCGAACCATCATCGTACAGTTTCACGGGTTCATTTTGTTTCAGCAAACCAATCATATGCTGTATGGCATTCTTTTTGGCAGATACCTTTGCGTCGCCTTCTCCAATTATATTGGTGAGTCTCAAAATACGATACTTCATTCCAAATGTATTGCAGTAGCATATTAGCATTTGCTCTGCTGCTCGTTTGGTAATGGAATAGAACCCAGTAGGATCGCATGGAACCGTTTCCTTTGTATCCATAGTGCAATTCATTCCGTACACAAACCACGAACTCACGAAATTGAAAACTGTGTTGCTGTTGTTTGCCCGACACGCTTCAAGCACATCAATCAGTTTGTTTAGATTGGTGTCGATGTCCTTGTGGGGTTCGGTGAATATATTGTAATTGTGTACCGTGCTGATGAAGTACAGAATATTGTCTGATCCCGGCTCGTTCTGATCCTTTGGAATTCGGATGGAATCGGGATACATGGAGCAAAAACGAGAGCCTATGAAACCAGTAGATCCGTATACAGATGTGTTATTCATTGTCAGTTTCCGTATTCGTCTTCAATAGGTAATTTACCCATCCATTCTGCGCGAGAATCGTACTGCCGATCAATCTGATCTAGTTTTCCATTCAATATATGACCGCAGGTTTCCACAAACAGATCAACATTCTTTACAAATCTTGTTTGGTACAGGTGGTACATCTTGTTGTCGTAAACCGTACCTATTCCATAATATCCATATCCACCCAATCTCCAAATCCCACCCCGTGGAATTCCTTGGAACGATGTGGGAAAGTACATCTTGATTCGTTTTTCTTTTTCCACTGCTCCACGGGTCAATTCCTGTGCAACATCAGACCGATGATTGTTTACAGCACTGGGTTTTCCGATTTCTTCGTAGTACTGTTTGCTGATTACTACAAATGAAGGAGCACAGAACAGGTCATGCTTTGCCTTGATACAATTAGTCACTTGTGCGTTTCCAACGAGGTATCCGTTTGCACAGTGATTGATTGCTTCATCTACTGCTTCTCGGGTCAATGGAACACAATCGCTGTCCATGAATACGAAGATATCAGAATCAAAAGTATTCAGAACACGATCCATCCACAGTCCATGATGAATATTTTCTTCTGTGTAGTTCACAGGTATTTGAAAGTGATCTAGAACCTTTTTATGGTTCTCTAGTATGAGCGGATTGTTGTCTGTCCACTTCAGAGTATGTACAGTTACTTTCATAGGTTATCTCAAAGT
>Ga0172372_10010543_pt1 | contig 11814 bp, 6 predicted proteins | sample LakKiv5m_2_FD_114544 | JGI IMG/M metagenome (GOLD analysis project Ga0172372, IMG submission 114544) | Freshwater microbial communities from Kabuno Bay, South-Kivu, Congo - kab_092012_9.5m | ecosystem: Environmental > Aquatic > Freshwater > Lake | place: Democratic Republic of the Congo... | reverse complement strand
GTTTCTGTCTGGTTAGATGCCCATCTGTGCCCCCGGTGTAGGGGGGAGATGACTCGGGAGGAGGATCTAATAGTGCTGTGGGACTGAGTCTTGTGAGGGGTTTTGCTGCCGTGCGCCCGATTTCAGAGTTGCTTGGTTTTCTGACCAATTAGATATTTCTTCCGACAAGAGAAAGAAATAAAGGCTAACCATCTAAATTGGATAAAATAATAATAGTAACTGTTATACAAACTATGGGAGAAAAAGTACGTCATATCATGGGGCTTTCGGGTGGTAAGGATAGTACCGCCTTAGCTTATTTCATGAAGCGAGAATATCCAGATCTGGAGTTAGAGTACTTTTTCTGTGATACCCATAAGGAACTGTCAGAAACCTATGAGTACTTAAGACGCATTGAAGGTCGCTTAGGTGTCAAAATTCACTATCTAGAGGCAGAGCGAGGGTTTGATCACTGGTTAGATATGTATGGCGGAGTGTTGCCATCTCCAAAGATGCGCTGGTGCACAAAACAAATGAAAATAGTTCCGTTGGAGAAATGGGTAGGCGATGACGAAGTTATTACTTATATTGGTATTCGTGCCGATGAAAACCGGGATGGTTATATCTCTGTAAAGCCTAATATAACTGCCAAATTTCCATTCAAGGAACACGGCCTAGTTAAGGCCGACATAATTGGTCTTCTTGAAGAAAGCGGGATAGGAATGCCTAACTACTATCGGTGGAGATCCCGATCTGGCTGTTATTTTTGCTTCTTCCAGCGCAAATACGAGTGGGTTATGCTGGCACAGGAGCATCCTGACCTTTTTCAAAAAGCAGTTGAATATGAGCAGAACCATCAGGATGGCAGAACTTATACCTGGACCCAGGGCGAAACGCTATTGGAGTTGCTAGAACGTAAAGACCAAATTATTGCTGACCATGAAAAGGCTATGGCAAAACAAGCAAGGGAAAAGCCTAATCAATCCTTATCAGATGTACTAGAAGAAGTTTTAGACAATGAGGATGAAACATTACCATGTTTAGCTTGCCACCTTTAGAAATACGTTGAGATGAGTTATTTAGGTTTCCCATAGAAAAGGCTGTATTTGAAAATTCTCTAAATTGGTTGGTTAGAAACTCATGAGCGTTGATATTCTTGACCAAGAAAGAAATGAGATGAAAATGCATTCTCATAATTTCGTTTTATGGAAGCGCAAGTGGGAAGAACATAGAGAGTTGCATACACTTGACTGGCAATTTCGTAAATTGGCAGACAGTGAAAAATCAAGTATTCCTTCAAATGCTGGGATTTATACTTTAATCGTTCAACCAGGTATTGCTAATCATCCTGCATGTTCTTATTTAATCTATGTTGGTCAAACAAAATCTCTTAATAGAAGATTTGGTGAGTATTTGAAGGAAAGACAAAATGAAACAGGTAGACCAAAAATTAGCTATTGGCTGAGGCAATATCCAAACCATACTTGGTTTTATTTCTCTCTTGTTTCGAGAGATTATCTAGATGATGCAGAAGACTCCCTACTATGTGCATATTTGCCTCCAGCAAATGATCGTTTCCCAGCTACGGTTCGCAGAGTTATCAACGCTTTCTAACATGAACAAGCAATCTGAACCTTTAACGCTACCTGCCCTCCGATCTCACATGGGAGACTGGATTTACTACATTACATCGATGAAAATGCGAGATATAGCTGCGAGGGTTGATGTTGCTGAAAATATCCACACTAGCAAAGTTCTTAATGAACTCATCCAACGTCAGTTGCAATCCAATCATTCTAACAAAATTCGCGACTATTTATTAAGTCAACCACAAAGATTTTTTAATACTTTGGTTATAGGAGTATATGGCGGCTCTCCAAAGTGGTATGAACTCGATATTAGAAATAATAATTTTTTGGACTCAGAAGAATTGTCCCAATCTATAGATGGAGTTCTAGGGATTCTGTTTTTGACGGGTTCTGAAGATTTGTTTGCGATAGATGGTCAGCACAGAGTTGTTGGAATATCAAAGGCACTTGAGAAAGATAGTAATTTAGGAGATGAAGAAGTCAGTGCGATATTTCTTGCTCATGGCAACTCTGAGGATGGTCTTAAGAGAACTCGTAGGCTTTTTACGTCTCTAAATCGCCATGCTAAAGCTGTAAGCAAAATGGAAATAATTGCGCTTGATGAAGACGACACTATTGCAATTATTACAAGAGAACTTATTGAACGTCATCCTTTGTTTTTTGAGCATAAAATCTCTCTAAGCAAAGGTAAGAATATTGGTCAAAATGATACAACTAGCTTTACTAATATTGTAGCGTTATACGATGTTTTAGATACTTTCTTAAAACCTCCAAAGGGTTGGAGAGGATCTAAGAGAATTAGACCAGATGATAGTGTTATAAGCACTTTCTATCGCAAAGCTAGTGATCTTTGGGATGGCTTGATTGATAAATTCTCACCATTAAAACAGATAAGAGATAGTAACTCACCTGGTGAAGTTACACCAAAGTACAGAAATGCTAACGGAGGACATCTACTGTTTAGACCAGTAGGGCTTTTGCTAGTTGTTACTACAATACGTCAACTCATTGATGCCAATTTAGAGTTGGATGAAGCAATTGAAAGGGTTTCAAAAGTTCCAATGCTACTGAACGATGAGCCTTGGTCAGGCTTGCTATGGGATTCAATTAATCATCGAATGATAACAACTACTGAGAATCAAAAGGTTGGCTCCAAAATGCTTTTCTATTCCGTAGGAGGAGATTTGTCAGATCTACAAACTAATATTTCTAAACTTAGGGAAGAGTTGGCGGGACTCTTAAACAAAGATATTCATGAAGTTCAACTGCCAAGTTACTTTGAGTCATGAAATGAAACTTTAATCTAAGAAGAATTGTATTTTGGCTTATTTAAGACTTCAAAGAACGTAAATTTAATTCTTGCTTTGCTGACATGACTACTCAATCTTTATGTCGAACATCCAAATGGATTGAATTTCTCCGTCAGTACGGACCAATTCCCCGTAACGACAATATGTACGATGAGGTTATCCAAAGGACATTACGGCGCAAGAAGCTTCAACCGATCGCGTTTGAAACTGAGTATCTAGGTGAATTGCTGGATAACTTCCGCTCAGCTTCGCCCAAATCGGTCATTTTAACGGGTACGGCTGGGGATGGAAAGACCTATTATTGTCGGCAGATTTGGGAAGAGTTTGGTGGATCTGTTGATGATTGGCAAAAGGATAGCAAGATTCAACGTTTAATATTGGGCGATGCTGCAAGCAGCCCTTTGATACGCCAGCTAATTGTCGTCAAAGATTTGAGCGAACTTACTCTAGAGGAGAAGCAGTCGCTCCTGCCACAAATTGCAACTGCCATTTTGGGTACGGACACTTCCAATGTCTATTTGATTGCAGCGAACGATGGACAGCTAGTGGAAGCATGGACAGAAGCAGCACAGATTGAAGAAATTGATCTAGTACGAAAGGCTATCGAAGATCTTTTAGTGGGAGACTTACGTGAGTTAGATGGCTTCCAAGTCAAAGTCTACAATCTAAGCCGCCAAAGTGCTGCCGTCTTATTCCCCCGGATTCTGAAAGCTGTCTTGGAGCATTCGGGTTGGGGCGACTGCAATCAATGTGCTTATCAGAGCCAAGGATGCCCGATTTGGCAAAATAAACAGCGTCTAGAAGGAACTGATGCGGATCGAACCACACGAGAACGTTTAACCGATCTGCTCGAACTGTGCGAACTAAACCAGATGCACCTTCCAGTTCGCCAATTGCTTCTTTTGGTTGCTAATGCACTATTAGGTCATCCAGAGGCAAAACATCGGTTACTCAATTGTCGGCAAGTTCCTGATGTTATTGCGGCTGAAACGACATCGCGTGCCAGTCTCTACCGCAATATCTTCGGCGAGAACCTACCTGAGCGGCGGCGTGAATCAACCGAGGTTTTCAAAGTCCTGCGTGGCTTTGGTATTGGCGCGGAGACCAGTAATCAGATTGATAATATTCTGATTTTTGGAGCAGATGATCCAGAACTACAGCCGCTCTACGCTGACTTAGTGTTATCTGATTCATTTTACGGAGCCGACTTAAAATACCAAGCTCAACAGCGTTCCTACTTAGAAGGAGATGCTGCTAAGGGACGAGAAGAGTTTCTTGGCGTTCTTCAAGCCCAACGGCAGCGGTTGTTTTTTACTATTCCTGGCGATCGCACAACAGACATGAAGCTCTGGGATCTCACGATCTTTCAGTATGCTGGAGAATATTTGAACGACCTTTACAGGGTTTTACAGGAAGGTAAAAAGGTTCCCAAATCGATTACTTTACGACTGATCAGGGGACTCAATCGTATCTTCACAGGCTTGCTGGTCAGCAATCAAGACGAACTCCTTTTAGCAACCTCTGGTAGCTACTCCCAAGCCCGAATTAGCAGGGTGTACGAAGAATCTATCTCCGTTGCTCGGAAACGGGGTGAAAGCGTACTAGTGGAGTTAGATAAAAGCCGCAAGAAGCCAAGCTTAGTTGTGAATCTCGCTTCAGACATTGAGCCAATTTGTTTCAACCTAACCCTGACTCGATATGAGTATCTGAGCAGAGTTGCCGAAGGTGCCCTTCCAAGTAGCTTTTCGCAGGAATGCTACGAAGACGTACTAGCTTTCAAAACTCAAGTATTTAGGCAGCTTGCAGTCCGCCAGTCTATGGAGAGCGAGGATGAGGATAGAGAAGAGGCGATGAATATTCGGCTGCTGGAAGTGAATAGTGCTGGTATCGCAAGTGAACGAACGCTTGAGGTTTACTTCTAATGCTTGAAATTCTCCCACGCCCTCAACAGATCGAGCAGTCTCAGCTCAATATGTGGGTTGACGAGTCCATCTGGGGTCATCGGCTTTACGATGAGCAAACCCCATGGCTTTGTATTTTGGAAATGTTCTGCATTACGCAATCAGAAGCAAGCAACGGACGGGCTTTTGTGGAGAGAAAGCTGAATGATTTACGGTACGAGATCTACCCGCGCCTTTACCTTCGCAATATTTTGTTCAATAACCCTCACATTGAGGCGATTGCCACAGAAGGGTTGGATGACAACGAGCGGTGGCAGATGTGGATGAATGCGATCGCTAGTAACGTAGGTGGGCTAGCTTCACCCGACTTTAGCTACCTGAAATCCCGCTTTGAATCTTTTAAAGACTTTGCGGAAATCGTCAAATTCCTTCAATCCAGTGCCATTGAGGGCGATAGTAACAAACGATGGAGTTCTAAATTCGTTTTTCCATACGGCCCCGACTGCCTGTATGAAGACTTAAGGGTAACGGGCGAGAAAGTGACCAACGACCGTCGCTTCTTTGGAAGAACGGGCGAACTTTTGTATCTCATGCTGTGTCGGAGCGGGCGGGGCGAGGAAATTCTTTCCCATCTAGAAAGCACCGGAATCATTACCCACAGCTACTCCAGTGAGTATCGAGGCTCTAAATGGAATCAGCTAGTCCTTGCCCTTCAATCTCCTGCGGATCGGAGCGCACCCAGAACTAGTGGCAGCCCACCCTATCTTCCCTACGAGAGGCTGCCCGAATATGAACAACTAGCTGACGACTGGCTCAATATTTTACGCTGTGACCTACCTGACTACGACTCCCTACCTCACATTGTCACCATTACTGGGTTGCACCTGATTATCTATCTGTTGAGCCGCGCGAAGGCGACATTAGGTGAGTCTACCCCACCACAGTTTGTGTTAGAAATTGTCGCACCTAAGAAAACAACAGTGCGTGAGTTGGCTTCAGACGAATTTCAGAAGAACAGCAATCTGCCTCAACGGGCTATCGAATATACTATTCGTAGCATTGTTGATTTACCAGAGTGGCAGGCGTGCCTCAACTCCTATACCCCAATTGAAGATGCGATCGATTTGCTACAAGAGCGTTTTGCCTGGTCTGCAAAAGACGACGATTTAGATGGTTCAGGGTCGCCAGCGGAACTTCTAGGTTCTCTACGAGAGAAGGTAGTCAAACGGCATCAGCAACACCTTGGTAAGTTCCATGGAACCTGGTCACGCGAAATCGGCTTGTCCTCCAGTCGGAGCAGCCGTCGTACTCGCTATGCACCAACTGATTCCTTACTGAGGACGTTGGTACTCGCCTCTGTACCGACTCGTATGGAGTTTCAGGAGTTTTTGGCGAAACTGCATCAGAAATATGGCTTTATTATTGGCGATCGCCAAGCCACAGATTTAATCAACTCCGGTGATGCGGATCGCGAAGATTTTGTAGCCAATGCCGAACGGCTGGAACGTCGCCTTGCCAGTATTGGGCTGCTCAAACGCCTTTCCGATGCTTGTGCCTACGTTCAAAATCCCTTTGCCTCGGAGGTGAGATGATGCAGACCATTGAACTGATTGGTCAAGTTGCGGCTGACTTCCTGAAACGCTCAATTCAAAACGACGAGACCAACGAGGGAGTAGCCCGGTTTCTGCTAAACCGCCTTACTGCTCAGCAGGTTGCTGCCGTATCTCAAACCATTCTGAAGGATTCTGAACTTGCCCCGCTTATCAAAATTCAAGTACCACGAGATCTCGTGGCAGGCTTCGGTTTACCTGACGAAGTTTTGACCGATGAACGTACAGTTCACCTGCGTCACTCAGCTTGCGATCGCCCTGCACTACTACTGGCTAACATTAGCGACGACCAAGCCCAATCTCTGAATGACATCACCTCTGTTGGTGCTCAGGAACTAAAGGGGCAAATTGAGTGCTGGATTAACCTGGCTGCAAAAGACCTAGCGATTCCTGCTGAGCAAATTGAATACTGGCGTAAAGCCTTAAATGGACTCCAGAGAGTTGGTACACCCAGCCTGGAACACTTTGCGGAATACATTGTTCAAACGAGATCGCGCATCCTTGAAGAAAGCCTTCCAGTCATTGATGCACTGGGGTGGGCACTGCCTGCTCTACGGCTTCCCTGTGATTCTGGCTACTTTCGTGCCATTCCTGAAACCCAGTTAGGACAAACCCAACGTTGGGAAAAGCTATTTCAGCAAGCCTTTGCGAAACGTGCGTGTTTACTACTTAAGCAAACCCCTAGCCGCAAACCTATTGACGAGCAAGACCTTCAGATTGCCTTTGACAAGGTTAAGGATGATATTCCTGAGATCGCCTACCCAGCTATTCAATCTTTTATCGCCAGTTCCGCAGGTTGGATTTCTGAAGCTGAAGCTCTTTCCAAGTTTGAGTGGGAATCGGATAACATCAACACGCTGTTCTCTGGGCTACAGGCTCAAAAGACAGACATTGCTTCTCTCACCCTAGATTTCTTCAATGATGAGTATCCCGATACCCTAACGGAGTCAGAAACCCAGTACATCAACGCCTTAAAAAAGCGCAATAAGCGTGAGGCGCTAGACGAGGATCGGGAGTTTTATGACGCGCACCGTCAGGAACTTGAGGGCGATCGCAAACTCAAAGCGAAGTGGGATAAATTTGTTTACGGACAGCCAATCGAGTGTACGGATTTTCTAATTGGCTTACTACAAGCTTTCGAGCGGCTTTTTGACCAGGCGGAGACCGTTTCTAGCGTCAAATCCCTCAAAATTGAAACCCAGAAAAAAGCTGCAAAAAGCAAATGGCTGGAACTCAATGCCGATGTAGGTCGGTATTTCTGTACCCGCTACCGAGGTATTGAACAACTGACCGCGCCTCACATTGAGTGGGAGACCCATTGGCTATTCAAATACGACACGTTACTGGAAGAGACCCAGAAAAAACAAAAGGCAAAGTACCGCGAGAACACCTCTACCGCAAAAAACGCAACAGAAATCAAATTCTACGTTGAGATGCGGGACAATACCCAGGCTCTAATTGCTAAGACGCAATTGGTTTGGCGTTGTAATCCAAATTCAATCGGGATGGAATTGGGTAATGACCTTGAAAGACTGCTCAAAGACTCACCTTTCCAACTCTCTCAGGTATCGCGGGAGCTAGTCAGTAAGAAAGGACGGTTACAGGGGATTGCACTGTTGGATGTTGGCACCCTGATGGCAGCCTATCGCCAAAATCGAGGTTCTTTAGTCAGTAAATACGATCGCAAGAGTGACCTAGACAAAACCCTTCCCACAAAAATCAAACAAGCTGTTGCAGATGGTCGTCTCTCGCAGAATGCGGGTGAAGCAATCACTGCCGCCTGGAAAACTTTTGCAGAACGATATAGGGCAGCGATCGCCAGCTTTACAAATGAAGGACAAGGTATTGCTACTCCAGAACTGTTGCACCAGTGTGAAGCCTATGGCGACTTACTCAAGACTGTTTTAGAACATATCAAAGGTGACCTCAATCGTATTGACTTCTATCAACCTATTTTACGCTTGGGCTGCATTCGAGTGGAGCGCGGTAAACCTGCTGCCATCATCGCCCCCTGGCATCCACTACGATTAGCTTCCCTAGCCGTCAAAGTCCGCCAATTAGCAGGGTTGCTCCGGTACATCATCTCTACACCAGAGGTCAACTTTGGCGATTCCCGCCTATTTTTCGCTGATTTACGAAACGAACTTGACCACCCCTACTATCCTGAGGTTTGTGTTGGCTACCAGGGGCAGCAGCCCGAATTGTTGTCTGTCTCTGATACGGTCAACGACTACAGCCTGATGGAGCGCCCCACACGGGACGAGAGTGATCGCACGACTAACGAAAATCCAGCTGAAGCAGTCGATCGATTGCTAGGAATCATCCGTCGCTACGTAGAACTATTGCCCCATGAGAAAACGAATCTGAGCGTCGTTCTATACCAAACCGACTCTATCAAACTACCTCAGGCGATCGTCAACAAGCTGAGTGAAGAACTGCAAGAAGATCGGGAGGAAGTTCGTTGTCAGGTTGTTTTGCGCCATCGAAATGGACAAAAACTCGCTCAACTCTACGAGCAGATGTTGGAAAGCTCTGACGCTGATCCCGATGCATTTATTGCCAGTGAAGTTTCTCAAGACTTTATGGCAAGGTTGAGAATCGTAGTTATGTCGAACGACGTTCCTTCTACAACCCCTACGGAAGGTAAGTTTGCCGATATTGTGTTTCTACAAGATGTAATCTCACGGCAGGCAAAAGTAGTTTGGCAGCCTTCACCGTTTGACAGTACCACAACGGAAATCTTAAGCCATTCTCCCGCTCGTTGGGCACGTAAGCGTCCATCTGCTAGTGATGAACTCAAGTCAACCGTTTATCTTACCTGTCCCAAGCAGACGGTCGTTAGTCAAGCCTATCTCGACATGGTTCATAGCACTATTAGGAGTGAAGATTACTCCGCTGGCCAGCATTTCTTACCTGCCCGTCAAATTTCCTTCCAAGAGGAAACAATAAAGACGACCTTCGACGAAAGCCATCGTTTAGGCGAGTGGGTAGTTAATTACGATGATTTGTTAGAGAGACGACAGCTTCTCAACCAGGGCGTGAAGGTTATTCGGTATCAACAAAATCGCACTGATGAGCGAAACTTCCTCGTATCTTCGGATGCACCTCTGAATGTACTCAAGGTGCTAGTCAGGAAACGATTAGAAGCCCTGAACTTAGGATTGGAGACTGATCGAATCAATAAATTGGTTGAGCGCTTAATCCATGACGCCAATACAATTTCTGGTGACATTGTGTTAAGAGCTGCAAAATGCGGTAGGTTTGCCAGTGAACTAATGGGCGTAGTGCTTAGCAAGGCTTTAATCACCGAGGAAATGGGAATACATAATCTAACAGGTTGGTACTTCCTAGATGACTATGCTTCCTGGTTAGGCCAGAAAGAAGGTCAAATTGCTGACATCATGGCAATTTCTCCACAGTATATTGATGACGAACCTATTCTAAAAATTATTGTTTCTGAGGCAAAATATATTGATGTAGCGGGCTTAGCTGATGGTCGTAAAACTTCACAGAATCAACTTCGACAGACAGTAGATCGCATTGCCAATGCTCTTTTTAATAGACCAGGTCGTCTTGATCGTGACCTTTGGCTATCTCGCCTTAGCGATCTTCTTCTAGATGGCATTGAATTTAGTTCAGATAGGAAACTAAATATCGAATTTTGGCGTGAACAAATACGTTCAGGATCACTGCGTATTGACCTATCCGGTTATTCTCAAGTTTTTGTATCGGGTACAAATGATAATAAGATTGAAGGTGAGCGTTTTCCCATTCCTAAAGTTGAACGATGCTTTCAAGAGATATTTGATAGAGAATCTGTCCGTAAATTGATTTTAGCCTATGAAGCTAAAAAGCCTCTTTTTCCTATAAGAGAACAGCTTGGTGATGACAAACCCTGGATAATGCCAAGACCATTACAGCCTGCAGATAGAGTGACATGGGCTTTAGAAATTGAGGAAGTGGAAACAGAAGCAACTTCATTAATAGTGCCTTCAGAGGATATCTTGATTGAGAATGGAGATAATCAAGTTCAGTTAACCTTAGGCGATCAGCTAACAAAAGCTGAAGCTACAACCTCTTCCAACCCTTTAATCACTGAAGATCGAGATAATTGGAAAAATTCTGAGTTCATTAAGAAGCAGCAGAAAGAGCAGTCTAGTGAAAGTGATTCAATAGCAGAGAAGTGGTTAGAAGAGGTCGCTGGAAAACTACGGACAGCTTTGTTAGGATATAACTTGCAGGCTAAGATCGAAGGAAGGCGTCTAACCCCAAACGCTGCAATTATCCGCTTTAAGGGTTCTGATAATCTAAAACTTGATGATATTGAAAAAAAGAGGTCTCAGCTTTTAACAACACACTCTTTAAACATTATCAATGTTTATGGTCAGCCTGGGGAAATTGTTATTACGGTTGCTCGCCCTCAAAGACAAACAATCTCCCTCCAGGAAGTCTGGGCGAAACGAAAGATAAATAGATCCCCCTCTGGTGTTAATCTGAGTTTTGTGATTGGTGTCAAAGAAATTGACGGTGAATTACTTTATCTAAACCTAGGCAGCAGCTTTGAAAATCTAGAGCAACATGCTCCCCATACTTTAATTGCTGGAGCAACAGGTAGTGGTAAATCTGTTTTACTTCAGAATCTTCTTCTCGATATCTGTGCTACAAACTCGCCTAGTTTAGCAACTATCTATTTAATTGATCCCAAAATGGGAGTTGATTATGCTGGTATAGGCGACCTTCCTCATCTCAAGGAAGGAGTGATTATTGAGCAGAACGCTGCTATTGAGATTTTAGAGTTTTTAGTCGAAGAGATGGATAACCGATACCGGAAGTTCCTTCCCCATAAAGCGAAATCTCTGCAAGACTATAACTGTAAGGTTGCTGAATACGAGAAACTTCCCGTTCTGTGGTTAGTCCATGACGAGTTTGCAGAATGGATGTTAGTTGATGATTATAAATCAGCTGTATCCTCTGCAGTACAACGATTGGGTGTAAAGGCAAGAGCTGCAGGGATTCATCTTATTTTTGCGGCACAACGACCCGATGCAAATGTTCTGCCGGTTCAGTTACGAGATAATTTAGGTAATCGTTTGATCTTAAGAGTAGAAAGTGTAGGCACGTCAGAGATTTCCCTTGGTCAAAAGGGAGCGGAGAACCTCTTGGGTAAGGGACACCTAGCGGCTCGACTAACTAACCAATCAGAACTTATCTATGCCCAAGTTCCCTTTCTAACTGATGAAGATGCCGCTACGATTGTAGAGCTACTGAGAACTAGGCCGGATACAATCTAAATCGTGATTTATCAACTAGGCTGAACAATCCACCATCCACCGATGATTTACCTGGATTACCACGCCACTACCCCCGTCGATCCCAGAGTTGCCCAGGCAGTGCTACAGGCCATGACCACAGACTTTGGCAACGC
>Ga0172372_10010542_pt1 | contig 11815 bp, 19 predicted proteins | sample LakKiv5m_2_FD_114544 | JGI IMG/M metagenome (GOLD analysis project Ga0172372, IMG submission 114544) | Freshwater microbial communities from Kabuno Bay, South-Kivu, Congo - kab_092012_9.5m | ecosystem: Environmental > Aquatic > Freshwater > Lake | place: Democratic Republic of the Congo... | reverse complement strand
GGTAATTTTAGTAATGATAAATTACTACCAGGATTTGATAGACTTATATTTAGTGATGGAGTGAATGTATTTAATTTTAAAGTTAGTTATAAAAATGATGTTATAGAAAGTTATGAGTTTTATATGTATTCAGGCGAGGGTGAGTATAGAAAAAAAAGATTGGTGGTAGTTGAACGGAGTAAAGCAGCAAGAAAGTATAATTGGCCTGCCCAACGTCAAATCATTAAGAGATCAGAGTTAGAGAATAAAATAGTTGAGTTATCAATACCAGTGAATAAATTAAAATTTCTTAAAAATAATAATGATATTGAGGATTTGAGAGTAGATCTAAATAATGATAAATCGCTATTTTCCTCTTATGTTGTAAAACTAAAAGAAGGATATGGTATGTATACAGATATAAGAGATCGAAATAATTATTTAGAATCTATTTGTTTTGATACTTTAGAGAATATTAAAAATTTTAGAGAGTGCAGAGTAGAGGACCAGCCAATTTATAACGTTAATTTAAAAGGATATATAGAGATGATAGAAGAATTGATTTTAGATGAGTACCCATTAGCTGAATTTTACAGAGCTTTAGATGTTATATCGCATAGCTTATTTTTATATGATCGTTCAGCAATTGCATCTGCTGAAGATAGTGATCATTATTCATGGTATTATATGAATAATATTGTTAGATATATAGATTCAAAAACTAAATAATAGTATAAACAAACTAAGTATTATGAATGATGTTACTTCAACATATGATCTAGAATACTTCTCTTTTTGATATTTTATATTTAGCTCTAGAAATTTTTTACCAAATAATGGCTTATGGTTAAAATATTTACCAAAAAAATGTTCAAATGGTTTATCTAAGTCAAAAAAAAGAGCTGCAAATGCTGTAATGATAACGTGAATATTTCTTTCAGGTAATAAATAGTAAAGCAAAATAAATATAGATAATAAAAGTAAACCATCTATTCTAGCGACTCTAAGATAAATCTTTTCGGTAGGAAATTTTCCCCAATGAGGTATTAAATCCATAATAATATGTGAGGTAATTGCTAACGGAATTGCAAAAACAGGATTTGAGATAGTTACCCCGATAGCTGCTCCAGCTAAGACATGATTTGTAGCTAACATAATAAACTATAGTAACTAAAAATCGTAGGTTGTAAAATATTATAAAGTATTACCTTCTCTTAATGCAGTTTTATACACTGATTCGTTCATAGTTAACTTACATGATATATCGCAGTTTAATGTAGTAGTATTTCTTATCTGTCTAGAGAGATTGTATAGATCGTCAGGATGGTATTTCTTTAAGTTTATATCAACTAACATATCGACATCGCTATCATCATTAGCATCTCCTCTTGAGACGCTTCCAAATATAATGATTTCTTTAATGCCATATTGAGAAGCTATTTGATATATTAAGGTTTTATTTTTCTTTAAAATTAATCCTTGTTTGGTTGCATCAAGCCATAATTTTCCCATATTATTATTATATATTTATATAAAATATAATCATGAATTATAATAATGCAATTATAGTATAATTAAGTATAAGGAGAGAATATGAAAACATTAAGAAAAGAAAAAACACATAAGATAGAGATGGTAAGCTTATCAATTAGCCCGCTTGACCCAAAATTTCAGTTTCAATGTTATAATTGCGGTAGAGTTAGCTCTGATACTTCGCAAATTATCAAATTTCCTTGCAGATAGTTGATAATTAATTTTATATTATTATAGGAATCATAATATAATATTGATATGTTGATTTTTGTTATAATTATACTTTTATATTTTAATAATAATGTATATGGTATAACATTTCCTGATGGAGAATTATCGGAGAAAAGCGGAGTTATTGCCATTTATTTTAATACTCAACCCGGAATGGGTTATCCCACAAAACCGCAGTGCACGGGTAGTAAGATTTCTGAGGTTCTTATTTTAACTGCAGCTCATTGCGTTTATAAATACAATCCAGAGCAAATTTACATATCAGATGGAAAGATAATTAACGATGGGGTAAATTTAATACCAATTAAGGATATAATTATAAATAATGAATACATTAAAAATATAGATAGAGCTGAGTCAGGGTTACATGATATAGCATTACTAAGAACTGGAATTAAAATGAGTAAAAATGGAATTTTCTTTTTAGAAAATGACAAAATAGATACTTTGATAGCTAGATCTAAATTATCTATTTATGGGTATGGCTTGGACGAAAAAGGAGAATATAGAAATAAATTAATGTATGCAAATGTAAGCAACTTATCAGAACAGGTTGCAAATAGCAGATTAAATTACTCTTATGATCTAAATAAATTAATTCCAGTCGGAGGATACAAAGAAAATATTAGAAAGTTTTCCGGACCTTGCAACGGCGATTCAGGTGGCCCGCTATTATTTAAACATGAAAAAAAAGAATACTTAATTGGAATAGCTTCCTACGGTGTAGTAAAAGAGAATTATAGTAATCTTGGATATGTTTGCGAAGGAGAATATGCTTCTACATATGTGAGAATAAAAGGAAATATAAATTGGATTAAAAAAGCTGCAGCTATTTTAGAAAAGAAGAAAACATATAATCATAACTATAAAATACTAGACCAAAGAGAAGATACTCTTGGTAATTTTGATATTTTAAATCTTTATATTACAAATAATGAGAAGACAATTGAATTTATATCAGAATTTAATATTACAATAAGCGATAAAATAATTATTAATAATATAATTTATGATGAATTAGGAGAGAAAATACTTTATAAATTTAATAACAAGGATAAAAATATTTATTCAGCGTCAAATAAAATAATTTGCAAATATGATATCAAGATTGATAATAAAATTATTTACTCAAAATTTAATAAAGATTGCTTACCTAATAGATTTTCATTATTAGTAGTAATTAAAGAAAATCAAAAAAACAATATAGATGAGATTTTTGCATCAAGAATAAGTTTATCAAAATAGTGAAATTATGTATTACATTATGGATAATATTAATAATTATGCACTCGGGCCAAATAATTGACCGTCACCTTATAGGATTCGCGTCGAAGCCGATTAGCAAAATTAATAGAGCCGGCATATTGCCGGCTCTTTTTTCATTTTTATAATTTATTCTTGGCTATTTCCATTAAGCCATTCCTCTACGCCAAGCTCATTTAATTTTGCGATTACTTCTTTATGCTTATCGTCTTTGGAGAGTTTAGTGTAAAATGAATCTAAATTAATTTCAATATCTTTACTGTTATCGTATTTTTTCTGCGGAGTAAAGATAACTTGAAGCGAGAATTCTTTATCAGGAAATGATTGGTTAATATAGAATTTACCATCTTTTTGATATAGTTTAAGCTCTAACCCTGATAAAGCCTCTGTATAATTAGGCTTTGTCTTATCTACTAGCGGTAGAAGATGTTTATCTATTTCTTCATTGGTTAGCCCGCCAGCTTTTAGTAAATTTTTTGTATAGATTGTAAAAGCTTTATCCATATACTCATTGGTTCTTTTGAAGTCATATTTTATGATATTAGATGAGGGTTCTAAAGTAGCAACTTGATCTAAGTAGCGAAGCGTACAGAAGCTAGCACCAGAGTTCTCTTCGATTGGCAAACCATCTGTTATAAAAAGTGGTGAGAAAATAATAGCAGGTCTAGGTGCTATATAGTCAATATAATCAAACCAAGAATTAATTACACCTTCAGGTAAATCTATACTTGATTTTGTAATTTTATGCCAAGTGGCATTTTTTGTTCTTAAAATTTGAAAATTTATCTCACTAGCGTTCTCGCCTTTAATGCTCTGGTTAATTTCTAAATATAATTTACAATCAGAACCATCGCTTTTATCGCCGAGTTGAATTTGGCCCGTTGCGGTGATTTTAGATCCATTTGGGCCTGTCATATATAATTCTACTTTACTTGGCTTGATAGGTAGTAATTCTTTTATTTTATTATCTAAAGGTTTATTATCTTGATACTCGCTTTTGATCTCTTGGGAACAACCTGCTAATAGTATTGTTGAAACTGTAATTAAAATTATTTTATTCATATAAATATATTTACTTTTATTTTTATTTAAGCATATAAAGATATCTTGAAATTATATTAATGTTATGAAACATTAAATCATGAACGATAAAAATGATTTATTATGTATAAAATGTAAAGAATTAATAAATAGGGTTATAATTAAAGATGGGCCTGGTTTTCTTGCATTCGAAGATAATGATTTTAATGAAAGGTGTTTTTTATATTTAGATTTATTTGATACAAATTTATTTTGTTACAAATGTAAAAAAATATATAATAATAAAAAAATTAAAAATTATAATTTAGTTTTAGAGCTTAATGATGATTCATTTGAAGGTTGGGAATTGTTTACTAATTATCAGGATTTTGAGGAGAAAGTGGCTAAGTTATCAAATGATAGTATTGATGTTGGCTTTGACATGAAAGAGTGTGAATGTTTTGCAGATGTTATTGTTAAAAATAAAAAAATAATTTTTTTGATTGATAAAATGATTTAATTATTACTGCAGATATAGTATATCTTAAATCTGGTTTTTATAACTAGAAATTATATATAGCGAAAGCTAGAAGGAGAACTACAATAGAAACTAGCTATATCCATAAAAAAAGGGATATACAGCCAGTTAAAAATGTTTCTAGGTGGGGTAAGATCGGTATCATATCGCTAATAATTGCGATTGATACGATTAAAGAGGCGGTAGAAATTTTACTCGGCAGTAAAATCTCATATGCCATATTGATAGTAACCGCAAGTGCTACATTTACAATCTTGTTATTAGATGGTAAACTTAGCAGTTACAGACGGAGAAGAAAACTTTATAAACTTGATAAACTTTATAAAATAAAGTCAAAATCAATAATAGCATAAAATATAACTGGCAGAGAGTAACTTTCTGCCAGTTTTTTTTATGTTTATAAATGGTACTATATAACATATATTATATGATTTTAAAATATCTTTTTTTTATTTTATTATTAATATTAGATGGAATTAGTAAGTATTTTGCTAATTTAAATTCATTTTATTTTGACCTAAAAATAATATGGTTTCAGTATGCAGAAAACCCAGGAATGAGTTTTGGGTTATTGAGCAATCATAAAACATTTTTAATATTTATTCAAATTTTATTAATATCTGCTTTTTTATATTATATAATAAAAAAGAAAATATTTAATTATGGAGTATTGCTAATAATAGCGGGAGCAATAGGAAATATTATATTTAGAGTACTCCCGAATTCAAATGGTAAAGTTATAGATTTTATAAATTTAAGTAATATCTTTATTTTCAATTTAGCAGATTTATTTATATCAATGGGAGTAATTTTATATAGCTATAATGTATTAAAAAGAAAGAGCCCCTAAAAAGGGGCTCTTTCCAAGAAAAGATGTAATTACTTCTTTACAACTTTCTTTGCAGGTGCCTTCTTTACAGAACCCTTTTTAACTGGGGCCTTCTTAGCAGGAACCTTTTTTGCAGGCGCCTTTTTTGCAGGTGCCTTCTTTGCATTTGCCTTAGTTGCTGGCAGTTTTGAACTCATAGGAGTCTCCTAACAAGGCGCTTTTGTACGCCTAAAAAATACAGTTATTGCATTGTTAAAATATGCACGTAATCAAATATATTTTTATGAAAAAATTTTTAATATAATAACAATGTATGTTATGAAAAAAATATTATTTATTATTGTATTTGCTGTAATTACAAATATAATGAATTTAAGTTATGGAGAAGAAATATTTTTTGAGAAAAAAATTACAAGCTATTTATCTGAAATAAAGATTAAAAATGAAGTTAGAAAAAAGTATGATAGAAAAAGTTATCAGCACTGGATTGATCATGATAATAATGGTTGCGATACAAGAAGAGAGGTATTGTTAGCTGAATCCTTAAGTACAATGAATAGTTGTAAAGATAGCATAGGAAAATGGTTATCAATCTATGATAATAAAATTATAACTAATGCTAGAGAACTCGATATAGATCACTTGGTCTCGCTAGCGGAGGCAGATAGATCAGGAGCTTACCTATGGGATAAAGAGCGTAAAAAAAGATTTGCAAATGATCTTGGTTTTGATTTTAGTTTAGTTGCTGTATCAGCAGAGAGTAATCGAGAGAAATCAGATAAAGATCCTTCGTCATTTAAACCAAAATTTGGCTTATGCGAATATACTTACGGTGTGATTGCAGTAAAATGGAGATGGGATCTTACTATTGATAGAAGAGAGATGCTTGCTCTAAAAGAAAATTTAGCAATTTGTGAAGATAAAGTAATTAAGATAAGTAAAGCTAACTGATTGTAATATTATCTCTATCTATCTCTACCTTTGTTTCTCTTCCAAATATAATTACATTTCCAAAAACAGTATTATTTTTTATTTCTAAAATTGTAATTTGTAGCCCTGCAAAAGCTCCAGATGATATAAGATAGGATTTATTTATATAAATTTTTTCTGTATTTTTAATATTATGTTTATTTATATTATCGTAAAAAGAAGAAAACTCTTCACTTGTTATTTTCTCAATTTTACCTAAAATATTTACATTTTTAATATTAAATTTATATAATTCTTGTAACAGATCTTGATCTAGGTTTATATACAAATGGTTCGTTGGAATATTTTTAATATATTTTTTAGGGTCGTATATTGTTATATTAAGATCTAAATTATTAGCCCATCTCTTTAATATTTTTTCAACCTGAGCAGTTTTTTTCGTTTTGATTGAAATAATATACCAATTTTCATGATTTACTAAATCTAAAATTGTATTTTCCATTATGTTATTATTCATAAAATGATTGTTTTCTGATTATAAAAATATACATATGATTAATTTATTATTATAAAATCTTGGTATAATATCAAGATGGTTAACAATGTTGATTATTTTATTATTCTATATGAAGAAAGCATAAATAAGTATCAGAAATTATTTTATTTAAATCTTATTGAAAATATTAGTTATATAAATAATTTAGATTATCTTGGTTATATAAAATCACAATTAGATAGTTTTAAAGATAGTAAAAAATGTTTTAGATTACAAAAAAAAATTTTATTATTAATTGATAGTGAAGCAATAATTAATAGCAAAGCGAGAAGCGAGAAAGAATACTTATTATTATGGTCAAGACTAAGGAAACTAGCTTTTAATGGAGATTTTAATATAATAAAAGTAAATTCTTTTGAATATAATATAATTAAAAAATATTTCTTTGATGCAATATTATTTAGAATTAATAGTGATATAACTAACTCTATCTTAGAAACCGCATATAAATTATATAAAGATAATAAATTAAAGAAATTTAGTTATTATCTTGAGTTTGCTAAAAAGCTATAACTTTATTTTTTGCTATAATAGTTAATATTATAAATATAATAAATGAGAGGTTTGTACACTATGCAACTAAAAAAAGTTGATACGCTATATAAATACATTACTTTGTTATCTTCAATGAAAAATATTGCTACTGATTTCTATGAAACAGGGAATATTAAATTTATAAATAGAGTTATTACATTATATAATCAATTTAGAGACAATATAATAAAAGAAGTTAGTAACGATAACGAGTTAATTAGTATAATTGAACTTAGTGAACCGTTAGACGAGAACGCTAATCTTGAAGATGTTATTTTAAATTCAATTATGATTATAAAATCTTATCAGATTCATTTAGATTACAATGAATTTACAATATCTCAAAAAGTAAAGAATATGCAATTATTAGAGGTAGAGAAACAGATCAATGATAAAGATAGAAATATTGATAGATCAATATTGCATTTTAATTTAGCAAACTAATTACTAATAAGACAGATATTATTTATCTGTCTTATTTTTATTTAAATAAGTAAAAATAAAAAAACCTAAAATAAGCATAACTGGTAGTGCAATTACAAGTAAGTCTGTAATACTAAATCCTTCCTCTGGTATCGAGACTTGAGTTGTTTCTTCGGTAAACTCATCATCTGCTCCACCATGTGCAGAGGCAGTATTTGTAAAAAGAAAAGGCAGTACTGTGAAAAAAGATAATTTAGTTACTAAGTTTATAATCATAATTAAATTGTTACTCTTATTTTAAAAAAGTCATATATTTAATAGTTTTGCAGTTTTAATTAAATTTTCAATTGTTTTATAAGTATTGTCACTACGTAGAGTTCTAATGGTATTTAATTCAATTAAATCTAAATCATTTATTAGCATAAAGATTAATTCGTAGATAGATAAAAATTTATCATTATCTTTTTTATCATAAGAATCAAATATCAAAGTTCCATTTACTACATCGTTTGCAAGTATAAAAGCTAGTAACTTTCGATCTTTTATTAAGTCTCTCTTCATAAGTAAATTGTATTTAATTTACAAATAATTTCACTAATACTTGCAAGGGTGTAAATAAATTAGATAATAAATCTATGAGTAGTAATCTTGCGGTTTTTGATATAGATAACACTTTAATACGAGGCTCAACTATATTTGAATTGGGGTTAGAGTTTAGAAAAAATGATTTAGTATCTCTAAGAGATGTTTGCAGCATGTTTTTTAATAATGTAAGATATAGATTATCATCTTATGAAAATAATACAACTGAGATTAAAGAGAGAACGCTAAGTATTATAAAAGGAGTGCCAATTTCTGATATTGATAATATGATTGATAGAGTTATTGATAGAGTAATGAAAAAACAAATTTATAAAAAATCATTAAACCTAATAGAAGAACATAAAGCTGCTAACGACACGATTTACTTAGCTACCGCAGGACCTAAATATATAGCAACCAAGTTATCAGATTGCCTTGGTCTCTCAGGAGCGATTGGAACTGATATAGAGATAAAAGATGGAATTTGCACGGGAAATTTAATTGGTACAGTTAAACATGGTATCGAGAAAGCTAAAGCTATTAGAGAGTTGATAGTTAAAAATAGTTTAGAGAATAAAACATTATATTGCTATAGTGATTCTATAAAAGATCTTCCCATGTTGAATGAATCAAAGGTTCCAATTGTAGTAAATCCAGATAAAAAACTTAAGAAAATAGCTATGAACAATAATTGGTCAGTTTACAATACGAAAAATATATTAGATAATAAATTTTTAGTTGTTTGTTCAAATATTAAATCATTTATAAAAAGTTAATTTATATTTTTCAAAATTAATGAATTTGCTTTTATTTTAGTATCTTTAACTATGGTAATGTTACCTAATATTGTACTGTTTGCTCCTATGATTACATTATCACCAATAGTGGGATGTCGTTTTTCTTTTTTATCAGTATTTTGGGAACCTATTGTTGTGCCGTGGTAAATAATAACTTTATCACCTATAATAGCAGTTTCACCTATTACGATTCCCATGCCATGATCTATAAATAGATATTTTCCTAACTTTGCACCAGGGTGAATCTCGATACCTGTAATAAATCTACTAATTTCAGATAATAATCTTGCAATAAAATATAATTTATTTTGGTAAAAAAAATGAGAGATTCTATGAAGAAAAACAGCTTTTACCCCGGGATAAAGTAGGTAGAATTCAAAGATTGATTTCAATGCAGGATCTTTGCTCATTGCAAATAGATACCATTGATAAAAGTATTTAATTTTTTCTTTCATATTATACCTGTTATAAAAAAAATATATTATGCATATATATTATATGTTAATATACATATTATAAGCATATTATAAAGATGAGTAAATACAATAATGATAATTTAAATTACACAGAGGCTTGGTCTGTTGCAGTTAGTGCGTTGTCGGGTAGAAAAAGCGAGCATTTATTAGAGGCTGGCAACGTTTCAAACGCTAAAGGCTATAAAGTTTGTTACATCAGTGATATTAATAATTTTTCATTTAGAGGGTTAGGCTATGGAGATTATAATATAAGTAGTAGTTCAAAGTGTGAGAAGAAAATAAAAAAATGCAAGGTCCCGGTGAACCTAAATTGTGACTGTGGTTTTTATGCATTTTATGATCAGAACAAAGCATTTTATATAGCTGAAAATTACAGGGGATTGGTACCCATTGAGGTTGAACTTTTTGGAAAGATCATAATGCATAAAGATGGTATGAGGGGTGAAGAGCAGGATGTAATTAGGATTTTTCTTTCTAGAAAATGCTCCAAAAGTTATTGTAATAGAGAAGGTAAATATCTTTCAAATAAAAAAACAATTTATAATAATAAGAAAAAGTACTTAGTTAGATGCGAGAGGCATAAAACTAATGAAAATTATATTATAAATGAAATAAACAAGAGCAAAATAGATATAGTAAGATACTAAGGAACAGTAGCTCAGTTGGTTAGAGCCCCGAACTCATAATTCGGCCGTCGTAGGTTCGAGTCCTACCTGTTCCACCCGTCTATCTAGAATCTACTTAGGATAGATACAACTGCTCTTAAAACCAGCCTGGTAATGATTATGGATAGCAATAGCCGGAGATGTCCATTTAATTGATATCTAGAGAGTAGAGTTAACTGTTATAGGTAAAAACGTATATTCGTGGTTAGCAAATAATAGATTTTAAGTTATGCCCTTGTAGCCCAGTGGTAGAGGCAGACGACTTAAAATCGTCACAGCGTTGGTTCGAATCCAATCAGGGGTACTGTTTATGCAGGCACCGGCTCTTCAGCCGGTGCTATTATTTTATCAGGTGATGACGGTATATCAATTCTTTCTCGTCTAACAATTCTCTCAGGTTGACCGATCTCTGCCATGGTAATTCCTCTCTTTATATATAATATAGTACAGTGATTTTTTATTTTGTCAATAGTGTTTTAGCAGATTACTTTAATAGATATTGGGTAATGATCAGAGTATATATATGGTTCTTTATTATGTGTAATTGGGTCATAACCGGCTCCAACTCTCCCGTGGGCAAATCCTCTAAGTAATATATAATCAATTCTTCTATCAGGTATTAATTCAGGGTATAAAAAATTATTTTCTTTAGCAGTTCTAATAAAAAATTTATTTTTATTTGACGAGGTAAAATTCTCTTTACAATATGCAAAAGGGTCGGTAAATTGTGTTGAAGATTTGCGGTAGGTATCTTTTCCAGTTAAATATCTTATAGTTTTGTGGTCAGGTTCAGCATTTAGATCACCAGCTAAAATTGTGTATATTACATTTTTGCTTTTATTTGCATCAAGTGGAGCTTTTTGTTCGATAAATTTATTTAATATATAGGCGTTTTCTAACCTTAATTGTTCTTTACCTGTACCCCAAGTAAAATGAGTAGATATTACAAGAAAAGTATGACACCCTAGATCATAAAACCCGCAGATTGCATCAACATCACCTAGTTTTACAGTATAAGATTTGATGGCTTTTGTTTTCGAAATAATAGTATTGCCCCCTTTTGATGGTTTTAGATAATGATAGCTATTAGGGAGAATATATTTTATATCTTTTATATTATCTATTTCCTGAAGTGCATAGAAATCAAAATTATTGTTTGCAAAAGTCTTTTTAATTATTTCTTTACGAGTTACAAAATCAGGGTTATGATCTAAATTTGAAGATAAAATTTTAATATACTTTTTATTCATATAAAGATTATGCTGTGATTTATTAAAATGTAAAACCCCCTATTATATAGGGGGTTTATTTAAAGTTTACTAGAAGCTTCGATTAGCTCTTTATAACTACCTGACCAATCTAAGCCAAGTATTTTGGCAGTATTTTTTATTTTATCATCTAATGTTTCATCTAACGATGCTCGATAGGAGAAACAATCATCATAATACTTTTCGGTATC
>Ga0172372_10010541_pt1 | contig 11817 bp, 10 predicted proteins | sample LakKiv5m_2_FD_114544 | JGI IMG/M metagenome (GOLD analysis project Ga0172372, IMG submission 114544) | Freshwater microbial communities from Kabuno Bay, South-Kivu, Congo - kab_092012_9.5m | ecosystem: Environmental > Aquatic > Freshwater > Lake | place: Democratic Republic of the Congo... | reverse complement strand
TGATCAAAGGTCGAGCAGGCTCTCCTTACGCGGTGCGCGATTACTACCAGGTTAACCCAGACTTGGCGGTGGACGTGACGCGCCGGATGGAAGAGTTTGAGGCGCTGATAGCCCGTACCCACACACAGGGAATGAAGGTGATCATCGACATCGTTCCCAACCATGTATCTCGGCATTACGAAGGAAAAAACAACCCAGCGGGTGTCCTAGGCTTTGGTGCGAAAGACGATACCAATCTGGCTTACGCAAAGAACAACAACTTCTACTACCTGCCGGGCAAGGCCTTCCAAGTACCAGCTCCCAAAAATGGCTATCGGCCCTTGGGCGGTGCGGCACATCCCTTGAGTGATGGAAAGTTTGAAGAGTTTCCTGCCAAGTGGACCGGCAATGGATCCCGTCTTGCCCAGCCTGACTTTTACGATTGGTACGAGACCGTCAAGGTCAACTATGGGGTGAGCCCCGAGGGAGTCAAGGACTTTGTGGCCCTTCCTGAGGAAGCCTCCACAATGGATATCCAAGCGCATTACGACTTTTGGAAAGGAAAAGAAGTACCGGATTCCTGGATCAAGTTTAAGGACATCACCCAGTTTTGGCTAGCCAAGGGGGTAGATGGCTTCCGCTTTGACATGGCAGAGATGGTTCCCGTGGAGTTTTGGTCCTACCTCAATTCCCACATCAAAAAGACAAATCCCAATGCCTTTTTGTTGGCGGAGGTATACAATCCAAGCCTCTACCGCGACTACATCCACAAGGGCAAGATGGACTACCTCTACGATAAGGTGGAGTTGTACGACACACTCAAACACATCATGCAAGGCCATGGATCTACCGACAATCTGGTACCCATCCTCGAAGGGCTATCCGATGTGGAGCACCACATGCTGCACTTTCTAGAAAATCACGACGAGCAGCGCATCGCCAGTCCGGAGTTTGCAGGCAATCCTTGGAAGGCCCTGCCTGCCATGGTCGTATCGGCCACCAGCACGACGGCACCGACGATGATTTACTTTGGTCAGGAAGTGGGTGAGCCAGGGGCAGAGATGGCTGGCTTTGGCCAGCCTAGCCGCACGTCCATGTTTGATTACATTGGCGTTCCCCAGCACCAGAAGTGGATGAATGGGGGCAAGTTTGACGGAGGGCAACTCTCGGATAACGAAAAAGCGCTGCGCAACTACTATTCGGAGGTACTCAACTTCACGCGTGGCAGTTCCGCGCTGATGGGGGCCTATCAGGACCTGCACCGCTACAACCGTACAAAAAACCCCGCCTACAACGACAAAACCTTCGCCTACGCCCGATGGGATAAAGCGCAAAAGTTGATCGTGGTAACCAATTTTGACGAAACTCAGTCCGTGAATACCGTCCTCCAACTTTCACCTGAACTCTTGAAAGCCTGGAACCTAAAACCAGGAAATCGGGAAATTCAAGAAGTCCTATTTGGAAAGAAAAAGACTCAATTTCGCGTAGACGCCCAAGGTGCGCAGATCGACCTAGTCCTAGGCCCTTGGGAGTCGGCGGTGTTTGAGGTGAAGTAAGGCATGCTTATGCTGGAAATCCAGAGTTGAAAATTTCACCCTTTGGTGTAAATTTTCTTCAGCTCTCCTTCTTAAATCCCTGGTTTTGTTTAATTTAAAGTTCCAACTTTTCAGAACCAGGTATGTCTCCAACCGATAAACTCAATCGCCGAGAATTTATTAGTTCCGCGGCCACGATCGTGGCCACCATCTCCATCGTCCCCTCTTCGGTCATTGCGGGTACGGGTCATATCCCTCCTTCCGACCAACTTACCGTTGCCAATATCGGTTGCGGTACGCAAGGGCTGCGCGAAATGGGGGAATTATTGAAAAACCCCAAAATGCGTCTCGTCGCCGTATGCGATGTGAATAAATTCTCCACCGACTACATCGATTGGTCCCCTTTCGGAATCCGCAATGACATCCGGAAAACCCTGGGCGATAACTCCTGGTGGGAAGGAAAGCCCGGCATCCCTGGAGGTAGAGACATCGGCCAAGAATATGTTGAAAAATACTACGCCATAAACAAGCCCTCAGGCCGATACAAGGGCTGTGCGAGTTACGAGGATTACCGAGAACTCCTAGATCAGGAAAAAGGCATCGATGCCATCAAAATCATGACCCCAGACCATACCCATGCGCCGATTGCGCTGGCGGCCATGGGCAAAAAAATACATGTGGTCACCCACAAGCCCATTGCCAATCGACTTCTGGAGGGCAGAAAAGTCATTCAAAAGGCGAGTGAGTCCGGGGTAGTCAGCCACCTCCTTGCCTGGACAGATCGCCCCGAATACCGACAAATCAAAGCCTGGATGGATGCTGGTTTGATCGGTGACTTGCAGGAAATCCACAACTGGTCCTACCGCCCGGTCTGGCAGCAATGGACCAAGCGTCCTAGCGAAGCGCAAGCCGTGCCGCAGGGATTCAACTGGGATTTGTGGCTCGGACCCGTTCCAGACATGCCTTACCACAAGCAGTACACGCACAACGTATTTCGAGGCTGGTACGAGTTTGGCGGCGGTTCCATCGCCGACATGGGGCATTACAGCCTTTTCCCCTTATTTGAAACCTTGGGCATTGACCGCAGCCCCGTTTCGGTCCGGGCCTATGGCACTACCACGCGCGAAGAAGTCAATCAGGTCTACCAATGGGTAAAAAATGAGGTAGCCTTTCCTGCCAGCTGCATGATCAAATGGAAGTTTCCACAGCAAGCGGCTCTCCCTGCCTTTGACCTCTTCTGGTACGATGGGGGCATGAAGCCCTTTGCCTGCGAAGAACTCGAGTCGGAAGGAAAAGACATTCCTGAAGAAGGGCTGCTGCTAGTCGGCAGCAAAGGAAAGATTTTAGGAGGCTTTCGTGGTGAAAATCCCGTGCTGCTCCCAGAAGGATCTGCCATGCAAGGCCGCGATGCAGAACGCATCAATTCGGCTGCCGTAGATCGAAAATCCGACATTTGGGTGGATGCCATGCTTGAAAAAAAGCAAACTTCCGGTAGTTTTACCCGTGCTCAATGCATTACCGATACGATCAACTTGGGAGCCATTGCACTGAGAACAGGCAAAAAAATAGATTTTGACCCAGAAAAAATTCAAATAACAAACGATACACAGGCCAATGCCTTCCTGGGCAGAACCTATCGCCCAGGCTGGGAAATGTAATCCCACTCGGCCCTCTACCACATTTTCAAACCCAATCTAATCTCATGACTAGCAGAAGAAATTTTCTCAAAACCACAGGACTGGCTACCGCGGCCCTAGGACTTGGTCTCCCCTCCTTGAGTTTTGCCCGACCTGGTGCAGACCTTCCCTTTAAGATCTCCTTAGCCGAATGGTCCGTCAATACCCTACTCTTTTCCAAGAAACTGGATCACTTAGATTTTGCGCTAACAGCAAAAAAGCATGGCATCCATGCGATCGAATATGTCAACCAATTCTTTTTTGACAAGGCGCAGGACTTTACCTACTTGAAGGAAATGAATACCCGATGCACCAACGAGGGTATCACCCAGGTCTTGATCATGGTGGACCGAGAGGGCATGCTCGGCGCTCGCGATGCTGCCAATCGCGGCAAGGCGGTAGAAAATCACAAAAAGTGGGTCGATGCCGCCAAATTCCTAGGCTGCCACACCGTGCGTGTGAATGGCTACTCGGACATTTCCTGGTCCACCCGTCCAGAAGATGCCGCGGAAGCCTCCAAACTGGTGAGCGACAGCATCCACCAACTCGCTACCTATGCAGAACCTACGGGAATCCATATCGTGATCGAAAACCATGGGGGATTCTCCTCCAATGGCAAATGGCTGGCTGACACTATCCGAAATGCCCACCATCCCTTAGCAGGTACACTTCCCGATTTTGGCAACTTCCGCATCAGCACTTTGGACGGGAAGCCTGTATCCTACGACTCCTACCGAGGAGTGGATGAATTGATGCCACTAGCCACAGGAGTGAGTTTGAAACCAAAGGTCTGGGACGACGCGGGGAATGAATCGGATTTGGATTACAAGCGCATGATGAAGTTGGTCCTTTCCCATGGCTACAAGGGCCATGTAGGCATTGAGCATGGAGACAAGGATCGAGAGTGGGAAAGCATCGTTGCCATTCGTGAAATTCTGGAAGGGCTGCAAAAACCGGGTGCCTTAAAGTAAGTGACGCTCATTTTCTGCACCCGATGAACCAACAACTTGGACAACTATCTCTCTTGGTCAAAGACTACGACGAGGCCATTCAGTACTACACGCAGACGCTTGGATTCGAACTATTGGAAGATACACCCATGTCGGAAACCAAACGCTGGGTGCGCGTGGCACCCAAAGGCTCCAGTTGCCAGTTGCTCTTGGCCAAGGCTGCCAACGAAGCCCAAATCAGCCAGGTGGGTTGCCAAGCGGGAGGGCGCGTCTTCTTGTTTCTGTATACAGATAACTTTTGGAGAGATTACGTGAACTACCGATCCAAAGGAGTTGTCTTTATTCGGGAACCGGCAGAAGAATCCTATGGAATTGTTTCCGTATTTTCGGACCTCTATGGAAATCTTTGGGATTTGATTCAACCCAAGATCTCCTAACCTCCTTCTATGGATTCACAAGCAAACAATCCCCTTCACGGCGTCACCCTTGCGGACAAGGTCGCACAACTGGTGTCCTTTTACGGCTGGGAAGAACTGGGTGAGCGCATCACCATTCGCTGCTTTACGCACAACCCCAGCATTGCCTCCAGCTTAAAGTTTCTCCGCAAAACTCCCTGGGCACGAGAACGGGTAGAAGGGCTCTACCTCAAAATGCTACGGGATGCCAAAAAGGAAGGTGGTCCCTTGGGGAATTGAGAATGTGTATTAACTCGAATTCCAGCCCCATCGGGGCGACAGCAACACACCCAGGGGTTTAAACCCCTGGGTCATACAACCCCTGGACAAAAAAGCCCGTCCCACAGATTGCGGGACGGGCTTTTTCGTAGGGTTGGTGGTTTGGATTATACGTAGTTGTTGAGCATCACCGGCATCACGAGCATCAAGATGTCTTCGTTGGCATCTTGAGAAGCTGGCAAGATCAAACCTGCACGGTTGGGTGCGGAGAATTTCAAACTTACTTCTTTGCAAGAAAGGTTGTTCAACATTTCTACCAAGAACTTGGCGTTGAATCCGATCTCAATGTCCTCTCCCTCGTGGTCGCAGGACAAGCGCTCGTTGGCTTCGTTGGAGAAGTCCAAATCCTCTGCAGAGATCATCAGCTCGCTACCGGTCAACTTCAAGCGCACCTGGTGCGTGGTTTTGTTGGCATAGATGGCAATACGTCTCAAAGAACCCAAAAACTCCATACGATCGATGTTCATGCGGTTTGGATTTTCTACTGGAATTACGTTTTCGTAATCAGGGAATCGTTCGTCAATCAGACGGCAAATCATCTTGATGTTGTTGAACTTGAAGTAAGCATTGGACTGATTGAATTCCACCGTTACTGGTACATTCTCAGACGGCAAGGTAGACTTCAGGAGGTTCAAGGCTTTTCTCGGGATAATCAAGCTCGCTCCATTGGCGGATGCTATATCTACCCTTCTGTAACGTACCAGACGGTGTCCATCCGTTGCTACAAAGGTGGTGTTGGTAGGACTCAAATTGATGTACACCCCAGTCATGGCAGGACGAAGTTCGTCCGAAGAGGTTGCAAAAATGGTGTTCGAAATGGCAGAAGACAATACCTCTGTAGACATGTCTACGGTAGTGGCGTTGCTTACGGTAGGGATTTTTGGAAAGTCTGTGGCATTTTCACCCGCAAGACGGTAACGTCCATTATCGGAGCTGATTTCTACCGCGTAGGTGTCGTGATCGATGCTGAAAGTTACCGGCTGCTCAGGCAAGTTTTTCAAGGTCTCAATCAAAATACGTGCTGGCACCGCAATATTTCCGTCTTCCTTGGCTTCCACCTGAAGCTCTGTCATCATGGAAGTCTGCAGATCCGAAGCAGTGATGGTCAATACAGCTCCCTTGATTTCAAAAAGAAAGTTTTCCAGAATAGGCACCACCGGATTGGTGGTCACTACACCGTTGATGGCAGAAAGCTGCTTGAGCAAGGCGGAGGAAGAAACAATAAATTTCATATCGTAGGGGTGGTATAGTTTTTTTCTAGTGTGGTAAATTTAGAAATAAAATGCTAATTCAGAGGGTCTGCTTCCCAATTGTAATAAAAAAGTTAAAAATAGCTTCCTGATTTTTAATTTATGCCTTTCGGGAATATCGATTTACCCGCAGCAAGCCAATCAAACCACCCATCAATCCCAAGAAAAGCACGGGAATCCCAAGATTGATTAGCTGCCACATTTGCTTTTCTTCGGCAACCTTCACCTTATTCAAAGGCCGAATCTGCAAAACCTTGGTACGTGTGGTAATAATCCCCTCTGGATCAGTCAGGTACTGCACGATGTTTTCCAAAAACTGCTTGTTGGCATAGGTAGTCTGCGCCAGTGGATCCTCACCGAGTGGAAGTGGTTCCTGATCCGAAAGGTTCATTTGGCTTTGGAACACCGATGCATCTCCCAACACGAGCACTTTTCCTTTTCCATTGCTCTTCACCGAACTACCTGCAAATTCCGCCGGAACAAATCGGTTTTTGAACATGGAAGTAAACTCCCCTTCCAGCAGGTAGGCAAGCGGTAAATTTTGAAGTGCAAACTCAGATTCTAATGGAGGTTCTTGAAATGCGGTTAAACTGATCAGATGCGGTAAGGGCAGTATCCGAGAACGGTCCGAACTAAAGAGCAAGGGGGTCTTTTTGACCCCATCGGCCTTCACCGTATCGAGGCTGCTGGAATAGCGAAAATTTATCTGATCCAAACCCTTCGTGATCGGGTGGGAAAACATGCGGCCCGCTTGAAAATGGTACGGCCAGGGCAGAGGAACCAGCTGCTCTTGATTGCCAAAATTTCCTCCCATCACTGGGATTACCCCAAAATTAAGATCCTGAATCAAGTCTTTGTTGACACGGATTCCGTAGCGAAATAGGAGACGATCCAGGCTATTTTCCTGTGGCAGAGCTAAGGCTCCTTCTCCTGCCAATTGGCTTAAATCCAAATTTGCACCCTCGACAGCCACCACCAAATTACCCCCTCCCATGACGTATTGGTCCAAGAGAAATAATTCTCGATCGGAATAGGCACTATCTGGCCCCAAAATAAATAGCGCCGCAAACGAACTCAGGTCCTCCACTTTTTTGGCCTGCTCCAAAGGAACTTTAAACAATTCGTAGCGCCCATCTAGCGCCTCCACCATCCCAAAGCCATCGTCCTCTGCCAGTTCCCCATGGCCAATAACCATAGCCAAGGCGCTTTTTTGAGGGTAGAGCAAGTTTTGGATGGCTTGGGCCAATTCAAATTCCAGATTTTCGATGGAGGCATTCAAGGTTTGCTCAGCCGACATGCCTCGCTCTCCTTTTAGGATCAACGCACCTACTTCGTAAGTGTCATCGGACACCAAGATTCCAGGAAAAATAAGCTGCTCCTGCTGCCCAGTGGCCTTGTTGACAAAGAGATTGGTCGGGCGAATGCCGTAGTCCGCAAGCGTAAAAATAAAGTCCTCCTTCAGCGAGTCGGTCACCTCCATCGGATCAAAATAGGACAGGGTAATGTTCTCTGCCGAATAGGCATTGAAAGTGCGCACAGTCTCCTCAATGGACTTTTGAAGGCGACGCATCCCACCAGGGAGCTCCTCCCCAGTCAGCAAAATATCCACATGCAAGGGACGATCTATTCCTTCCAAAAGTCGAAGGGTAGAAGGATGTAGGGAATAGCGCTTTTCCTCAGTGAGGTCAATTCGAAAACGGACCGTCAGTGCCAAGCCTACCAAGACCAAGATACCAAGCAGCAGCGCCGCAAGTGGAAATAGCCGATGGAATAGCAATTGCTTCATTTTCCCTTCAAAATCAAAACCGCTGCCCCAAGAAATACCCAAATCATCCCAAAAAGAAAAAAGAGGTCCCTGCTATCAATCACGCCCCTACTGAGACTGTTGTAGTGGTAGCTCAGGCTGAGCTCCTCCACCCAATAGGCCCAATTTCCCGGCACCATCCCTGCCAAGGCGGTCAATCCAAAATACAAGACAAAGCAAAGAAATACCCCGAGTACAAAGGCCACCACTTGCTGGGAAGTCAGTGAACTTGCAAACAAGCCCACGGCGGCAAAAGTGGCTCCAATCATCAGAAGCCCGATCCAACTCCCAAAGAAGCCCGCCCAATCCAAGTTGCCCGGAGGGTCGCCCAACAAGGAGATGGAGTAGGCATAGCCCAGGGTGGGAAGGATCGCCATAAAAACAAGTACGAGGAGTGCGAGGTACTTGGCAAGAACAATTTGAGTCAAGCTAAGCGGGGAAGTTTGCAGCAGCTCCCAGGTGCCGGCCCTCCGCTCCTCAGCCAAGCTGCGCATGGAGATTGCTGGGATCAGAAAGGTAAATACATAGGGGGTGTACAGAAAAAGGGACTCCAAATCGGCATAGCCGTAGTCCAGCACGGAAGTTTCTGGAAAAACCCAGACTAGCAAGCCCAAGGCCACCAGAAATAAAACCAGAACCAGGTAGCCGGTGAGGCTCCCAAAAAAGGCTGAAATTTCTTTGAGGAATAAACTTTTCATTGGCCCTGTGTGATTTCTCGAAAAAGTGTTTCCAAATTTTTGACGCCTTGATCCAAGCGAATCAGGCTGAGTTGCCGCTGCGCCACCACCTGCAAGATGGCCTTGCGCGCTTCTGCAGCATTCGGAGTAAGCAGCACCAATTCCTGTGGGGCCTTGCCTCCAAAGCTAGGGGTTCCGATGCCTTCAAACCAGGATAATTCCAGGGCTTCTTCCGTTTCGAGAATCAAGCTCACTCGGGAGGAAGCCGATTTCAAGTCTGCCAGCGAACCTGCAGAACGGATTTTTCCTTGGTTGATGATCACTACATCCTGACACACGGCCTCCACCTCTTGCATGATGTGTGTAGAAAAAATCAGGTCTTGTTTTCGGCCACTTCCAATATCAAGTTGCGAATATCAACCAGCTGATTGGGATCCAATCCCGTGGTGGGCTCATCTAGGATCACCAGCGCTGGATCGTGAAGTAGTGCGCGTGCAATGCCTACCCGCTGCCGATAGCCTTTGGATAGCTGCCCAATTTTCTTGTGATGCTCCTGTTGAAGCCCTGTTTTGCGGATCATTTCCTCCGTTCGGCGGCGAATATCGGCAGATTTCATGCCGTAGATGCCTCCCGAAAATTCCAAAAACTCCCGTACGTAGCTGTCTAGGTAGAGGGGATTATTTTCCGGAAGGTAGCCAATTTGTGCAGCTAGTTTTTTGGGATGGGTGAGCGCATCGACTCCCAACACGCTTACTGAACCTGAATCCGCAGCAATGTAACCGGTGATGATTTTGAGTGTAGTGGACTTGCCTGCTCCATTAGGACCCAGAAATCCTAAAATGCGCCCAGGTGATGCCGAGAAACTAACTTCATCCAGTGCTTTTTGAGAACCGTATCGTTTACTGAGTTGGGAAACCTGGAGTGACATGCGGGGGCGATTCAATGCAAATCGGGTACCTACAAAAATACGGATTGCTCTTGGAACGACAAGTAGGATCAATTAAGTATACTTCCTCCTATTTTTTTCCTTTGGGACGAAGTGGACGGCATTCCACATCCACCACAAAATAGTTGGGATGCGTTTCCAGGGTTTGCACAACAGTTTGTGCCACGTCTTCAGGCCGCATCATGTGTTCGTGCGCCTCCATACCTGGAATATCATCAAAGAAGTGGGTTTGGATGGATCCAGGATAGATGGTCGACACCTTGATGCCATAGTCCCGAAGTTCCATGTAGAGAGAATGGGAGATGCCACGGACCGCATGTTTGGTACCTACATAGCCCACAAAATTACTTACCCCATTGAGTCCAGCGATGGATGCGACGTTGAGGATATGCCCTTCATCTGCCTGTTTCATTGCAGGGATGAGTCTCTTGGTTACATAGAAAATTCCGTGGACATTGGTATCAAACATGGATTTCCAGTCTGCCGAACTCATGGTTTCTAGCGGTCCGGCAACTCCAAATCCGGCATTGTTGACCAAAATTCGGATGTCTGCTCCTAAAGCAGCTACCGTATCGGTGTAGGCTTGAGCTACCTGTGCTTCGTCCGCCACATCACAGGAGAAAAAGTGAAAATGGGGATGGGCAAAATCCGGTTGGTTTCTTCCCCAGCCCGCTACAATTGCCCCTTTTTCAAGCAAAAGCTTGACGATTTCCAAGCCAAGTCCCTTGCTTACGCCTGTGACCACGGCTACTTTATTTTTTAATTCCATTGCCTGTTTGTTTCTACTAGTAAAGCCATTTTCAACCTAAAAGTTCTGCAAACCTAGGCTTTATCCAAAATTTCGTGCAAATTCCAAGCATTGATTTAGTTTTGAACTAAAGCATACCCACCAACCCCACTACAGACTATGAAAAAAATACTCCTTTCCCTGTTGCTCTTGAGCAGCACGGCTATTGCCCAGAGCAAACTTCGTCCCAGCATCGACCAAAAGGCGGCAGCCATTGAAACCAAAGTCATCGACTGGAGACGCGACATCCACCAGCACCCGGAGCTCGGCAACGAGGAAACTCGCACCGCCAAAAAGGTAGCCGAGCACTTGCGTGCCTTGGGCATTGAAGTGCAGGAAGGAGTTGCTACTACTGGAGTAGTAGGCATTTTGCGAGGGGGCAAGCCAGGACCGATGGTCGCTCTGCGTGCCGATATGGATGCCTTGCCTGTGACGGAGCGCGTAGACTTGCCCTTCAAATCCACCGTTACCGCCACCTACAATGGGCAGCAAACTGGCGTGATGCATGCCTGCGGGCACGATAGCCACGTGGCCATCTTGATGGGTGTAGCGGAGGTACTTGCTGGCATGAAGGCTCAACTAGAAGGATCCGTCAAATTTATCTTTCAGCCTGCCGAAGAGGGCATTTATGTTCCTGGAGTGACTTCTTGGGGCGCTAAGCAAATGGTCGCTGAAGGGGTAATGAAGGATGTGGATGCCATTTTTGGATTGCACATCTCCGCACAAACCGAGGTAGGCAAGATTGGCTACCGTTCTGGACCTGCTCAAGCTGCTGTGGACAACTTGGAAATCGTCGTTCACGGTACCCAAGCTCATGGTGCTTCGCCTTGGTCTGGGGTAGACCCGATTGTGACCGCTTCGCAGATTGTATCTGGCCTGCAGACCATCTTGTCTCGCAGCGTCAACGTCACTCAAAACCCTGCTGTGGTGACCGTGGGCGCCATTCATGGAGGCATTCGGCACAACATCATTCCTGAAAAAGTAGAGATGATCGGTACCATCCGCACCTTTGGGGAGCAGCAGCAAGATCTAGTGCATAGACGCATCACCGAGATCGCAACTAACATTGCGGAGAGTGCAGGCGCACGTGCAGAGGTCAACATCACCAAGTTGTATCCTTCCACCGTCAATGATCCCGCCTTAACTGCCAAGATGGTCTCCACCTTGGAAGCCGCTGCAGGCAAGGAGAATGTACACGTGAATCCACCTGTAACCGGAGCAGAAGACTTCAGCTTTTACCAGCGCGAAAAGCCGGGCTTATTTATCGGTTTGGGAGGCATGAAAAAAGGGGGCGATCCCACCAAAACTCCTTCCCACCACACCCCAGACTTTTACCTGGACGAGAGTGGCTTCGTACTCGGCGTTCGCGTGATGAGCTACTTTGTGGTGGACTTTATGGGGATGAAGAAGTAAAATTTTTGTCCACGGTCCACGAACCACGCATAGTAAACCTCCCAAAGCCATTTGGGAGGTTTTTTT
>Ga0172372_10010538_pt1 | contig 11820 bp, 11 predicted proteins | sample LakKiv5m_2_FD_114544 | JGI IMG/M metagenome (GOLD analysis project Ga0172372, IMG submission 114544) | Freshwater microbial communities from Kabuno Bay, South-Kivu, Congo - kab_092012_9.5m | ecosystem: Environmental > Aquatic > Freshwater > Lake | place: Democratic Republic of the Congo... | reverse complement strand
AGCTTCAAAACTACCTAAAAAGGTAACTTAAAAACTGAGATTTTTTGTTAAATGAATATTAAAACCTTAGCGATCCAATTCTACTAGAAGTGAAGTTTTGGATTTGATAAACTTCAGAATGAGGTAGATAACACCTGAGCCTACACTTAACCCAATCAAAATTCGGCTAGTGTAATGGTCAGGATTGAACAAGAGTACGGAAACATCGAATAAAAAGAAAATTAAAAATAAGGCAGAGAGCCCATTCTTCTCTTTAATCAATACTTTTTTCCAGCTGAAGGAAATTTGTGGAGGAGTAAATTTGCTGAAATTGGGTAGAAAAGCAGGTACATTGGCGCTCCATTGGAGGTAAACTTCCCCAAATTTTTTACGGAGAAACTGCTCTTCGGCAAACATGATGCGCTCGTAATATACCCAATAGAGTAGACAGAAGGAGATGATAAACCAAAGATCTACCGTGATCATGGCAGGGCCTAACCACATCAAAAAGTTACCCACATAAAGAGGATGCCGAACCAAGGAATAGATCCCTGTTTGATTTAAGGTATCGGCCACTTGACCTGCTTTGGTGTTGCGTCCTGAGGTATTGCGCGGAGAATAGCCAACGGTGTATACACGAATCAACAAACCCAAGAGGCCCACTCCTATCGCAACTGCAAAATAAATTTGTTCGTAATCAGCCACATAAAGCGGAAATTCTTCAGGATGAAGCACCCGTCTTAGGTACCTTGCCCATCCCACCAAAATAATGACTATGGGTAAAAAACTACGGTATCGAAATAACCAATTGCCTTGGGATTCTAATTCTTCTTGAAGAGCCATTTTTTTGTAAGTAGTTAGGACGGGGAATGAGTTGGATAGTGTTCTTTTTCCATTTTAAAGAACCACAAGAATCCGCCACAAGGTCGACCTAAATTAGGGTGACCGCAAATAAAAGAAATAAATAGGAAGTACCCATCCAAAGGCTCAATTTTTTATTCTTATGACTAGATAATCAACCAAATAAAAAATTGATGCTTTGATTTTGATATACGATGAAAACCGATAGCCATTCGAACCTCAGTAAGCCAGTTCAAACTACCAAATCTTTATTTTTTTGAGGGCTCGCTGCTTCAACTCCTGACTCAAGACGAGTTGGCCAGTAAATACATCCGTGAGCACCTCACAGGCCCGCTGTCCATACCTGCCCATCAATAAATTCCTTGCAGCGGGCATAAAATAAAAAAAGGAGGCCATCACTTCGCTAAATCGTAATTCCTGAAGGAGTCGCTCTTCGAGAGCTGCTTGGTAGGCATTGGCGGCCTGCTCAGGCTGATCAAACTGTCGAGCGATGCTTTGCCCAGCTAGGATCCCAGAGTAAATTGAATTGGTCAAGCCTTCTGCAGTCAAGGGATCGGCGAATCCAGCGGAATCACCAGTTAGAAACACCCCTCTTCTAGAAAAGCTATCTTTCCGCGCCCCAACGGGAATTTGAAAGCCATGGGCCTCTTCGAAGGTGGTTTCTTGTATCCCCAGTTTTTGAAGGTAGGCTTGGTAATAGGTGCGGAGTTGGATTTTTTTGGGTGCAAATAATCCTACTCCAATGGAAAGGTGATTGGCTTTGGGAAAGCACCAGCCATAGCCTTGAGGGATGGCATCAATGTCAAAGCGAGCTTCTTTGGAAAGGCGCTCAAAATCTTGCGAATTTACGCCCACTTCGTATTCCAATGCAGGAATTAGTTTGCGCGTTTCCTTCCATCCAGCGAGCTTGGCGGTAGGGCCCAGAACCCCGTCTGCTGCCACTACATAGCGTGCATGCAGCACCTCTTTTTGGGTATGAAGACTAATTTTATCTGCAAACTCAAGTTGCTGCAGCGCCTGCCCCTCAAGAAGCACCGCCCCGAGTTTGACGGCTTCCTGTACGAGCAGGTGGTCAAACTGATCTCGCATGACCATACTCAAAATGGGAAAGTTACGCTGGGCAGTAAAGGGCTGGGTTTGCTGGTCAAAATACACCGCCAAGGAATCGAATTCCTTTTCCACGGCTTCTTTTACGGAGACAGGGAGCATTTCACGACCTCGAAAAACCAGTCCTCCCCCACAGGTTTTGTACCTCGGAAGAGTTTCTTTTTCAAGAATGGCAACTTTCAGGCCTGCTTTTGCCATTTCGTATGCGGCCATCGCCCCTGCGGGTCCCGAGCCCACTACAATTACATCCCAAGTAGGATCAATACCCATAAAAAAACTATGCCTAATTTAATTCATCCGTAGGGCGGAAAATTACAGAAGAAAAATAAGGCTTCAAGGATAAACCTCGATTTTCTTCATTTGAGATTCCCCAACACTGCAGCGAATTGTTCATGGAGAGGCATCATGAAACTTACGAACTTGGCTTGGTGACGCCCGATTTAATCAATAGCCCATTGTAGATATAGGTGACACCCAAAACCAATGCTCCTGCAATTACTGCAAGAAGTACGTTGTAATAGGCTGGCGCAGAGATTGTCAAACGAAGAAAGAGGGTCGCAAGCGCAAAGGAAGAGTAGCGAAACAAGTTGTAGTACTTGCTTGAATACCTAAGGGAAAATATCAAGATGAAAATATCCGTGAAGATCAATAGTGTGTAGAATGATTGGATGCTAAAGGATACTACGCCTGTATCGAGGGCTCGGGTAACATCAAGTACCACAATCAAGAAAAATACGAGCGCGAGGTAGAGGGAGATGACCTTTTTGACCGAGATAAACTCTGCCTGTTCTTCGTTACTTTGCGTGATTTTCTGGTGTTTTTGGGTGCGGTAAAAGAGGGCCGTCATGCCAAAAATAAGTACGGCTCCAAAGCCATCTGCCACCATGGGCAGAAGCTCGAGCAGGAGTTCGGGCTCCCAACTAAGTTCTCCCATGTAATGTCCAAATTCTTTAAATGCATCCCGAAGGAGCAGCAAAGAGATGATTTCAAATTGTTTTCCGATGGAGTCTGCTACCGACTTGGGTAAGAGGAAGAGCAAGCCCAGGATTTCGAATACCAATAGGATGGTGAATGCAATCTCTACGGCAAAGAAGGGAGATAGTGTAGGGAAGGGAAAGGGAACTTCAAAATAGATCAGTATCGGCACCACCGAACCTAAAATAAAAAAAACAACGACCAGGTTGCTAATCCAGCGGGTACTCCTAGGACTCTCCCAGTGGTGATCTAGCCAGTCAAAGGCTCGAATATGCGCAGAATGGAGTCTATTCATGTGATTGATTATGAGTATACTAGATTGTCAACTAGTAGAACTCCTATTTGAATCAATATGTTCTGATTTAGTTTTTTTCCTGCATAGAAACACCTGTGAATATCCTCTTTTTCGCTACGCTATAATGGAATACCGATTGAAGTTCAAGGAGATGAGCAGTGGACTGCTGAAAAAAAGTACAATGTACATGTACAATGTACCAAGTATGAAGTATGGATTCTAAACCTCAATTTACCACGACAGGGCTGTCGTTTGTTGACGGTCAACCGTTGACAGTGTGACCATTGTTTGACAAAGCTATACCTCTCTCAAAACTCACACTTCTCCCACTGCCGCTCAGCCTGTAAAAGACAGGAAGCTTTGGCATTACCCAGGCAAATGTACTTGGCTGTACAAGCCTGGAGCTGCTCCTCAGTGGCCGTAACTTCAGGAGTATTGTCCCATGCTTGCTGACAAAAGCAAGCGGAAATTTCTTGATTTTGTGGAGACTCCAGTTCAGCGGGGAACTTATTGGCCCGGTTACTCGGTAAAAAGAAAACTAAAAAGATAAAAAAGAGCCCAAGCCCAATGACACCTAAATTGTCAAAAATTGAGGGTAGCAAGTTTGGTATGTTGATTCGGGGTTTACCTGAAGATTCATTCTGATTTCTTGGTGGTACTGTCTGAGGTTTTTCATGGAGATACATTTCCTCCAAGCGTGGAATAAATACGGTTTGGATGTATTCCATTGCATCGTCCTGGGCTAGGTTAGGAACTACGATGCGGGATCCTTTCCAGGACTTGATCCATGGGGAACAGGTAATTTGTACCCCCTGCTCCAAAAGAAGGGCTTGGATTAAGAGCATGTTGCTCTCTTTGCGTGGATTCTGAAACTCTAGCCCTATCTCTGCAAAATTTTCTGAAGAGTTGAATACACGATATTCCTTACCCAAAATCCGGGCAAGTTTGGTGATTTTATCTTGTACTCCAGGTATGGTATCCTGAAACTCTCGTGCAATCATAAGCTAATGGCTTTTCCTTTCATTAACTGCAAGCTAGAATAGTTCAAGGAAATTTTTTTAGCCTACACACTTTTTTTGTTTTGTAGTATTGTAACCCTATATTTCCTTATTCCTACTTTTAACTATTGAATTGGTCAAACTAAATACTAAAAGAAAATATAATGACAAGAAACGCAAATGACAAATGGCTTGGTGGTGTATTGGGTGGTATGGCACGCTCCCTTGGAACCTCCTCTGGATTGTTGAGGGGCTTATTCCTCGTATTTTTCTTTGGTGTCGGAGGCCTAACCTTCGGGATTAGCAGTGGTGCTACGCTTGTGATCTACCTAATTTTTTGGATGACCCTAGGTAAAAGTTGATGGATTTTCTTGCTGATCCAGAAAAAATAGTAATTGGGAAAAAGACCTTTTAACAAAATAATAATAATGCTTTAGTATAGGTTTAAAAAAATTACATTAAATTTAAGTAGTTTATTTAAAAAGTAAGTTTTAGTTTATTGTAATTCCACCCATTCAAACAACCTTGAACATGAAAAAACACATCTTACTTTCTGTAGCCCTAGTTTTTGCGGCTACTACTTGGTCGCAGGCGCAGACTATATTAGATTTTAAATTGGTAAATAACACTGGCGAAGATTTTTATGCCGTGTATTTGACAGAAACCACCACGACAAATTGGGGTCAGGACATCCTTCCTGAAGATATCGTAGAAGACGGGGCTGTCGTAGACATCACATTCGAATATGTGAATGATGAGACCCTCTGCATCTGGGATCTTAGGTTGACCCATGACGAATCGGAAGATGATTACATCTACATCAATGAAATTGACCTATGTGATGTTTCAGTCTTAACGCTGTACATCGACGAAGATGGCGATTATGCGTTCAAAGTAGAATAAATTCTCCTTCATTAGTGCCCAATAAATTTTCGGTTGAGAATTTATTGGGCATTTTTTTTGTTTAGATCTCTATTTTTACCTCGATATGCCGATTTAGCGAGTTTTTCTTTTTTGAAGCCCCAAGTGGGGTTGTATGAGAATTGATCAACCCTAACCCCTAATTGCTCTATCCGCTACAGGTCAGCAGCCCTAACATGCATCCACGTAAAGCCAAGTTTGGGTTCTGGAAATACAAAGACAAATACGGTTTGATTTGCAAAAAAATACCGAAGCAAAGCTACTCAGGTAGCTTCCACATTAGTTACCCCTGGCTTGTCAACAGTAATTGATCCCATCCAAATACACATCGTTTTACTCGTATCAAGCATTGCTGGAAATCCTCCTAATTTGAGCTTCTTAGCGACTGGAGACCATGGAGCGATGGTGACAGGAATGCAAGAAGAAGGAACAAATACAGGTACAGGCCCGGCCATTTTCCAATTCATCGGGTTGAGGGGTGACTTACACTGCCCAAAAGCTGGGACATTCAACATGGGTACAAAATCCATCTGAGCAGCCAAAGGCTTTGAAGCATTCATGGCCATGGATATGGGCAAAACTACCATGTCCTTAGGTCCTGAACCAAAGGAGCACTTCAATTTTGCTCCCATATGAACGCATTTTGGCATATTCTTGTAAGCTTAATCTGGATGAACTAGTTGAATTGACTCGTTAAAGTTTAAATATAAGGCTGCAGAAGTTGAATTGCAAGGAAGTGAAAAATGAAAAATCCCTCAAAAAGAAAAGACTTTTTGAGGGATTAAATAAAAGGAAACGGGCAAGTTTATTTATCCTTGGGTTTATCGCGCAACATCTCTACCATATCCACTGGAGGAGGATTGGTATCTCCCAATAAATGAGCCGTAAAATAATCACCCATCTTCCAGAAGAAATATTCATTCATGTCTCCATATCCATGGCGCTGTCCTGGAAGAAGCACAAATTCAAACCGCTTTCCAGCCTTAATCAAGGCATTGGCCATGCGGATGGTACCAGCGGGATGTACATTATTATCTACATCCCCCGTGCTGAGCATCAAGTGCCCTTTAAGGTTTTTTGCCAAGTCGGGGTTTTTCTCTATTTGATAGACAAAAGTGGTATCTCCGCTTGGTAAAATACGCTCCTGAACTCCATGGTGCTTCTCCGACCACCAGCGGTTGTAAATGTTGTTTTCGTGATTTCCGGCTGAAGAAACCGCCACTTTAAATACGTCTGGATACACCAGCATTGCCGCAGTGGACATAAAACCTCCACCGGAATGCCCATGAATCCCTACCTTGCCGCGGTCAATAAAAGAATGTCGATCTGCCAACTGTTCTACAGCTGCTTTCTTATCTGCCAATCCATAATCACGCAAATCCCCATACCCAAAGTTGTGGTACCACTTGGATCGCGCTGGATGGCCTCCTCGATTGCCAAGTGTCACCACCACAAATCCAAACTGAGCCAAACGATCCGTACGATCCATTCCTCTTCCAAAGGACTTATTGACTGCCTCTGTTTGTGGACCAGGGTACACATACTGCACCAGTGGATAGCTACGCGTGGAATCAAAGTCAAAGGGTTTGTACATCACCCCAAACAAGTCGGTGATGCCATCGTCTGCCTTGAAGGTAAAAGGCTCTGGAAACTGGTATCCTGCCGCCATGAGCTGGCTCAGATCTGCCGTTTCTAAGTCCATGATTTTTGCCCCATTTCTGTCGTAGAGGACAGAAGCGGGAACCGTATTCACACGTGAAAAATTCGAGACAAAATAGGAAGCTCCATCGTTCATACTGATTTCATGGTTGAAATCTCCTTTATTCAATAGGGCGACTGGTCCCCCATCCAAAGACACCGAATACAAGTGCTCGTAGTAGGGATCTTCGCCTTTTTCTTTGCCATTGGCAGTAAAGTAAAGCTTACGAAGGGCACCATCTACTCGGGCAGCACCAGCTGTATGGTACGGGCCTGAAGTAAGTTGACGCTTAATGGTCCCGTCCTTTCCATACAGGTAAAAGTGCCCCCAGCCATCTCGTTCCGACCACCAGATCAAGTCATTTCCAAGCAATTCTGGTTTTTCAAAATCGATGTAGGTATTGCTTCTCTCTTCGATGAGCACCTCTTTCTGGTTGGTCTTCAAATTCCAACGCAAGACATCCACACGCTTCAAGTCACGGGAGGTCAAGGCAAAGTAAAATTCGCTGGTATTTCCTAGCCAGGTCGTCGGTCTGAAGTCATCGTCCCGCGTATTTGCTGCAGGTGTCGTAGACCATAGCGAGAGGGTCTGGTCCTTGAACGTGTCAATGGGCAAGTTGCTCAGCGTCCGGGTATCAAAGGAGTAATGCACCAAATCAGATTGTGGCTGCTCCTTCTCCCCCGGCATGGCATACTTGTAGGTTTCCAAGGTAGGACGTGGCTCTCGCGTATTGTGAATCACCCACAAATCCTTGACCTTTCGCTGATCCGTACGGGTAAGAATAAATTGCTTGCTATCCGCACTCCAGAGCACCGGAGCACGCTTACGATCGTTTTTCTTTTTTTCTACTTCCACATTGTCATCCCCTCGGTCTCCCCAACCGTACTCGTAATCCGCCACCCCATCTTTAGTAATTGCATTTTCCACGAGGGTGGTATCCTTCAAATCCTTAACTGCCTTTAAAAAATTGGCTTTATCCATCCAAAACAAATTGAAGTTTTTAACATACACTACTTTGGAGGAGTCAGGCGAAATGTTAGCCCAAGCGAGACGCGTAGGCTCTTTTACAGTTTCGATTTCTTTGAGTTGCTGAGAAATCAAATTGAATTGAAAGGTATGCACCTTTTTTTCTAGGGAGTCTTTTGAATTTTTGTTTTTTGCTTTCAGCTCAGCCCAATCCTTCTTCAGCACCTCTGCAGTACTTTTTACGGTGAATTGTAGCGTGTTTTCATCCGCCAAAAGCTTCATGTTGTCCAATTTGAGATGCTGTCCATCAAAGGGGTCTTTAACCGCCCGAGTCAGCTCTGCCGCAAGTTTGTCTGCATCAAAGAGTGGCGTTTTTGTTCTCCGAACCGGATCTACCAGCAGCCATTTTTTTCCTTGGGTAGTTTCGAATTCGTACCAAAATCGCTCCGATTTTTTCATCCAATGCGCATCCACGCTGGTTGAAAAAATCATTTTCTTCAGTTTATCAGGTGAAAAACGAGCAGCTAGCTCGTAATTCCCTTTGTAGGCAGGTTGTTGTGCAACGCTTGAAAAAATGACAAGCAGGCAACTTAGGCTAAGGATGATCTTTTTCATGGAATTGGTGGATTACAAGGACTAAACTAAGGATTGATACGCAAGTGCTACAAACCGCTTGCATAATAGTTGATGGATTAGTTAATCAGGAGCTAAAGTTGATTTGGTGATACCTGTACTGATTTTTAACTTCTAATTAACCTAATTTTAATTTTAGGGAAATATAATTTCGTATTAGACACAAAAACATAACATTTCAAACATAGTCAAGTGACGTTTGCTTTCCAATTTGTATAAACAAAACTAGCTACGTGAAGACTCACTACAAAACCATTATCGTTTCGGATGTTCACTTGGGTACCAAGGGCTCCAAATCGAAAGAAATTGTACGGTTTTTGAAACAATTTCACTGCGACAACCTCATCCTCAATGGCGACATCATCGACGGATGGCAGCTAAAAAAATCTGGAAGCTGGAAACGGAAGCATACCCGATTTTTCAACCGTGTGTTGAAAATGATGGAAAATCAAGCAACCAAGGTATACTACCTTCGTGGAAATCACGATGATTTTTTAGATCAGATTCTCCCAATACAAATTGGAGGACTGCATATCCTAGCAGACATGACCTATGAAAGTAATGGGAAAACGTACTTCATTACCCATGGGGATATTTTTGATAGCATCACCACCAACCTACGCTGGATTGCCTACCTCGGCGATGTGGGCTACACTTTCCTACTTTGGCTCAATAGAGTAGTCAATTACTACCGAATCAAAAAAGGACTTCCTTACTTTTCTCTTTCCCAATTTGTAAAAGGAAAAGTGAAACAGGCAGTTTCCTATATAGATGATTACGAAATGGAATTAGCCAAAATGGCAAAATCTAAGGGCTGCGATGGAATCATCTGTGGTCATATTCATAAACCAGAAAATCGAATGATTGATGGAATTCATTACTTGAATTCTGGGGACTGGGTGGAAACGATGAGTGCATTAGCGGAAGATTTCGAAGGAAATTGGGAGTTGATTTATTTCAATGAGATTGATTTCAAGAAAGAAAGTCAGCCTGCACAAGCCGAACTGAAGATACAGCCAAGCCATCTGGAAGCGGACATTTTACCTCAAGTGGCCTTTATGGGTATTGAGGACTCATAGCTGAGTTCAAGAAGCATCTAACTGTAGCCTTATGCGATTCTTATTTTTGATTCAGGGAGAAGGGCGAGGACACCTCACACAGGCACTTTCCTTCGCAAGAATCCTACGATCAGAAGGTCACGAGCTTTGTGGCGTAGTAGTGGGTAAAAGTCCAAGGCGGAATCTTCCCGAATTTTTTATCCAAAAAATTGGAGTTGAAGTAACCGCGGTGGAAAGTCCAAACTTTGAAACAGATGGCTTAGAAAAACAAATTCTTCTTGGCAAAACAATTAGCACCAACCTGCTCAAGCTGCCAACTTTCTGGAAGAGTTTGCAGCACATCCATCAAGTGATTGAGGAAAAACAACCCGAGGTAGTACTTAATTTCTACGAACCTTTGGGAGGACTTTACACCCTCTTTTTTAGACCGAAATCCGCCTTTTGGACGATAGGACATCAATACCTTGAAGCCCACCCAGAATTTGTATTTGCGCCAGGACGTAGTCTAGAAAAATTTTTATTTAGAATGCACACCCGGTTGACCGCACTAGGAGCTTCAGAGCGTCTCTGCCTTTCTTTTCTTCCCAAAGAAAATCAAGCTGGACTTCGAGTGGTACCTCCCCTGCTTCGACAAGAAGTGAAAGAGTTGAAGGTAAGTATTGGGAATTTCTACTTGGCTTACATGGTCAATCCTGGGTATTCAGAGGAGGTACTCTCCTTTGCAAAATTGAATCCAGAGGTACAGATCAAAGCATTTTGGGATAAAAAAGGAGCGCAAGAGTTAGAGAACCCACTACCAAATGTAAGCTTCCACAAAGTAAACGATCAAGGCTTTTTGGAGGCCATGGCTGCCTGCAAAGGTTTGATCTGTACTGCGGGGTTTGAATCCGTCTGTGAGGCCATGTACTTAGGGAAGCCGGTAGTCATGGTACCCGTAGCAGGCCAGTACGAACAGGCATGCAATGCCTTGGATGGTGAACAATCCGGCGCTGGAAAAAAGGCTGATTTCTTTGATTTTGGACTGCTCACTAGCTTACCCTTACCTGAGGCAGCTCATACGGCAGCTTACCAAGAATGGGCTGAAAGTTGGCCTGAAACATTCCGAAAACTAGTAGAAAAACTGGAACCAGAACCAAAAAAGGTCAGTCCTGAATTTGTGTATGTTAGCAGTTGAGGCTTTTTCTTTCCTCCGGAGTCAAATCCTCAGCTTTCTTAAAAGTGAATTTTCCATCCACCTCGAGTCGGACAAATGGAAAGGCCGCCCGCTTAATTTTTGTTCGTTGTTCAAGCGTCATTTGGGAATAAAGTTTGTCCAATGCTGCTGCCTCCAAGCGTAGTGTTTCGATTTCTTGATCGGTAAACACTGAAAACTTGCGATTGGCATAAACTTTCACTTGGTACTTTCCATACAATTGAGTGTAGGTGGCAACCAAATCTGAATCGTTTACTGAAGACTCGGCACCCTGACTTACAAAATCTACTGGTGTACCTTGAGATACATATCCGGTTGTTTGATTCGGCTCAGTCAGCTCTTGCTCTTCCGCCAAATTCTGAACTCCTCCAAAATAAATTCCTGACGCGAGCAGCACCAGGGAACCTAGGAGTACAAGTTTGGATTTCATGGGAAAAGGAGATGAATTTTTCATGGCATTTGAACTAGAGTTATGGATCAAAAAATGGTCCTACAAATGTAGTTTTATTTTTTGCATCAACTAGTTAATTTTTATTAATGTCGAAGCAGTGAAAAGTGAATTCAATCGGTTGATTTTTGAGACAAAGCAGAAAATTGATACCCTAAACCCTATTTGAGTTTATTTGAATAGGATTTTTTTTCTAATGTATAACAAATTCTTTTGCGGATTTCTGAGTTGAAAATGATAATTTCACCCCTCGCCCAACGAAGAACAAGTTCATGTCTGCCGAACATATACGACTGCAAGAAGATAAAGAAAAAAAGAAACATTGGAAGAAATGGGGACCCTACCTCACAGATCGCCAATGGGGCACGGTGCGTGAAGATTACAGCCCGGATGGAGCAGCTTGGGAAAATGTAACCCACGACCATGCCCGGAGCAAAGCCTACCGCTGGGGCGAAGAGGGAATTGCAGGCATCTCCGACCACCGACAGATCCTCTGCATGTCCTGGGCATTCTGGAATGGCAAAGACCCTTTTTTGAAGGAACGATTTTTTGGATTGACGGGCAACCAAGGCAATCATGGGGAGGATGTCAAAGAAATCTACTTCTACCAAGATTCCACCCCCACCCACAGCTACATGAAGATGCTGTACAAGTATCCTCAGGCGGAATTCCCCTACCAAAAGCTAGT
>Ga0172372_10010534_pt1 | contig 11823 bp, 7 predicted proteins | sample LakKiv5m_2_FD_114544 | JGI IMG/M metagenome (GOLD analysis project Ga0172372, IMG submission 114544) | Freshwater microbial communities from Kabuno Bay, South-Kivu, Congo - kab_092012_9.5m | ecosystem: Environmental > Aquatic > Freshwater > Lake | place: Democratic Republic of the Congo... | reverse complement strand
CGCGTGAAAGAGACCGAAGTCGACGTCTCACTAGAGAAAGATGACTACATCTTGCATGGTGCGATTGATCTTGTTCTGGGAGATGACGGCACCCTAGAGGTTCTCGACTTTAAAGCTCAGACTCGGCCGCCTGATGGCGCCGCGGTGATCGACACCTATTACAAGCAGCTCTGCGTCTACGCCCACATTCTTGAAGAGCGCAAGGGCATCACACCATCGAAGGTTCATATTTATTGGACAGGTGAGTTTGACAAGAATCGTGCGTTGATGACTTTTCCATTCGTTCGCGACGATGTTGATGATGCAGCCAAGCATTTCGATGATGTGGTGCGCGACATCCGGGCCGAGAAGTTTGCGGTTGTAACCGCGCCAGAACCGAAGGTTTGCAACGAGTGTGACTTCAAGCCCTATTGTGAAGCGGTAGGCACAATCAAGCCGAGCAAGAGAAAGCAGAGGCGTTCATAATGCCGTTTGAGATCAACAAGACCGAGCTCGTGTGGCCAGGCAAATACGACGCAGATGGAAATCTCGTTCAACCCCCGCGGGTATCTTTGCCGTTTCAAGTGATTGAGCGCGTCAACGAAACGCGTGCAACTCGAGAAGCGAAAAAAGCCGAAGGCTTAACTCTTTTTGATGTTTGGGACGGGGCCAACGAGGGCGCCACCTTTGAAGATGGCTGGCGCAACAAACTCATCTGGGGCGAGAATGCTGCCGTGATGGGTTCTTTAATGGAGCAATTTAGCGGAAAAATTGACTTGATATATATTGACCCCCCATTTGATGTCGGCGCTGACTTTGGAATTCAAATTCAGATTGGTGAAATAGATTTTGTAAAGGATTCCTCAATCATTGAGGAAGTTGCCTATAGGGATACCTGGGGTCAGGGCCGCGATTCATATATTGCAATGTTCGTGGAAAGAATTCGCATTATGCATTCACTGCTCTCACCAAAGAGTCTGATTGCGGTGCACAGTGATTGGCGAGTTGCTCATCACATCCGCAGTGTTATGGACGAAGTTTTTGGGGCGGATCAATTGGTGAACGATCTTGTATGGCGTTATGGAAAAATGAGTAATGCAAGCCGAAGGTTTCCTCAAAATCACGACAATATCTGTGTGTATGCAAAATCTGATATTCATACATTTAATCCGATTAAAGAAGCAGATAGTGAGTACAAAAATCGTTTTGAACGACACGTAAAAAATAATAAGGTGTTCTTTGGGACAGTCAAAGAGAGTTTAGATAAGTTGATATTGGGAAGAATTAAAAAAGTAGAAAAAGAATTAGGAAGAGACCTAACTGACTCTGATATTTTGTTTGATTTTGATAAGGAATTTAAAAGTCAAGACGATGTTTTTTATGACATTTCTATAATAAAGGGAAACGCTCAAGAAAAATTAGACTATCCAACGCAGAAGCCTGAGGCTTTGTTGAATCGGATAGTTGATGCATATTCAAACTCTGGTGACTTAGTAGCGGACTTTTTCTGCGGTTCGGGGACCACATTGGCAGTTGCGGAGAAGTTGGGTCGCCGCTGGATCGGTGCCGATATGGGTCGATATGCAATTCATACGACACGCAAGAGGTTGCTTGAAATCGAAAAGTGTAGGCCGTTTGAAGTTCTGAATCTCGGTAGTTATGAGCGACAATTTTGGAGTACTGCGAACTTTGGGAAAGATCTTGATGGTGACGGTCAAATTAATCTGCTTGAGTACATCGCCTTCATCTTGAAACTATATGGAGCTGAACCGCTCACAGGTTCCTCGCATTTGCATGGTCGAAAAGGAGACGCCTATATCTATGTTGGGCCTGTCTCTAATCCAGTAACGATCGCTGAGATTGAGCAAGCAGTGAATGAGTGCAGGTCGATGAAGGGCTCAACCGTGCATGTTCTTGGTTGGGAGTGGGAGATGGGTCTTCATGACCCAATCGTGGGCGAGGCTAAGCGATTGGGAGTCAAACTAGCTCTACGCCAGATTCCGCGTGAAGTTATGGAAGCCGAGGCTGTGCGAAAAGGCCAGATCAAGTTTTTCGAACTTGCATACCTTGATGTTGAACTTCAGCAAAAGCCAAATGGCGGAGTGGTTTGTACTTTGAATGACTTCTCGACCCCAAATACTGATTTCGTTCCTGCGGAAGTTCGCGAAAAGATCAAAAAGTGGTCTGATTACGTTGACTACTGGGCCGTTGACTGGGATTTTCAGAACGATACTTTCAATCATGGGTTCGTCACCTATCGCACTCGCCAGGATCGAACATTGCAACTTAAATCTGATCCGCACAAATACAATAAAGCGGGTACATACAAAGTAATGATTAAAGCGATTGACATTTTTGGAAATGACACCTCGAAGCTGGTTGAGTTCAAGGTCAAGTAGTGGCAAAAAGTAAACAATTTGTTTCTGCGCTCGGTTACGACCTGCCCGAGCTTGATGATGTAGACCCGACGCGTGAACCTTGGCGTCACTTCGTTAAAAGTGACATACCGGGGCAATTAATAGAAGTGGCTGGACGTCGGCCAAGCCCACAGTTATGCGTGCCGAAGTTGCGTGCCGCTGTGGGCGCATGGCGAAATTCAAATTATGTGGGCGCTTCAGAAACCACGAGGAGACTTTTTCAGTGGTGGTTTCATGAGGCGCAACGGGGCGAAAATGGGTTTCGTGCCTATTTTGCGCAGCGTGAAGCAATAGAGACAATTGTTTACTTGCTTGAGATGTGCGATGCACCAAATATGAAGGATTTGATTACCGAATATCACGAGATACAAGCTGCCAATCTCGTCGACACCGAGTTAGATTGGGAACACAATAGTGAGGGCGAACTTCAGGTGCGGATACCTGGCCATAGTGGCAGTATCAGTTTGGCCCCCGATGACGTTGCGCGTTACGCGATCAAAGCGGCGACCGGGTCGGGCAAGACGATGATCATGGCGCTTTATGTTGTCTGGTCTTATTTTCACTCACTGCGTGAGGTCGGCTCAAAGCAGGCATCCAATTTTCTAATTGTGGCGCCAAACGTGATCGTATTTGAGCGATTGAAAGTTGATTTTGCAAATGCAAAAGTATTTCGCGACCTTAGTCTGAGCCCGCCTGAGTGGCAGCTCAACCTGCATGTGATTCTTCGTGGTGATGCAATTGAGCCGATTGGTCGGGGAAATCTCGTAGTGACAAATATTCAACAACTTTACGATACGAAAACCAAGTGGACACCGAAGAATGCTGTAGAGAAAATTCTTGGTCGCGCGGTGGTTAAAGGTGCTACGCCTGGACGCTCCGTACTTGACCGAATTCAAAGTATGAAGTCGCTAGCAGTGCTTAATGACGAAGCGCATCACTTGTGGGATCCAGAGCTTGAATGGAATCAAGTTCTGTCCCGTTTACATGATGATCTTGAATCAGGCCTCACTGCGTGGCTCGACTTTTCGGCGACTCCAAAACTTGATTCTGGGACGTACTTCCCTTGGATTGTTTCTGACTATCCACTCGCCCAGGCGGTAGAAGATCAGATTGTAAAGACGCCGATTTTGGTCAAAACGGGCATCGTAGAACCTGCCAACGCAAAGAAAAAAACCAAAAAACAGACGAAAGTAAACGCCCACCAATATGCACAATGGATTCGAGTTGCAGTCGAGCGTCTTAAAGTTTTGGAACGAGGCTACAAGGGCGTGAAGGGTGCTAAGCCCGTGATGTTTGTGATGTGCGAAAATGTGGCCCACGCTGAAGACGTTGCCAAATACTTGCGTGACGGAAGACAGGGCTTTGGGATCAAAGACGAAGAGATTCTCGTAATTCACACAAAGGGTAAGGGCGAGATCAAAGACAGCGACCTAGACGAATTGCGTCGACAGTCGAGATTGATCGATCAAGACGAGAGTAAAATTCGGGTAGTCGTCAGCGTTTTGATTTTGCGTGAGGGCTGGGACGTAAGAAACGTTTCGGTGGTTCTTGGTTTGCGACCGGCAAATTCGAAGAACGAGATCTTGCCCGAGCAGGCGATCGGTCGCGGTTTGCGGCTAATGCGCGGTGTTCACGGGCGTCAAGTTCTCGAAGTGATTGGTACCAAGAGTTTTGAGGATTTGATCGGACAACTCGAGGTGGAAGGTGTGCACATAGATCGACCGATTACGCCGCCGAAGCAAGTTCAGATTGAACCACTTCTAGAGCGCAAAGCATTTGACATTGAGATTCCGCGCACGGGTCCACTTTTTTACCGCAACAATAAAAATTTGGCGAAATTGGATGCGAGCAAGATTCCAGTTGAGTTCACTGCAAAAGATCTCCATGTAGATCTTGCCGTTTTGCGAGCTCATGCAATAGACATAGCGTCGGGTGCGCCACTTGGAAAATTTCAAGTTCCTGAAGGGATTGCACCTTTAGAGGGTGACGTACTCGGGGGCATTACGCGCCAGGCTTTGGTTTACGCGCGGCTACCAGAAGGTTTTGCGACTTTGTATCCGATAGTACGCAGGTACGTAACGAAATTTGCCTTTGGTACTGAGATCAACCTTGAAATTGATAATGTTCGTCGACTTCTCGCACTGCCGGTCTATGAGCAATGGCTCGCAGCTTCGATTGCGGATGCAATTGGCCGAATCGTCACCGAGCCAATGGCGGTTCGCCTCGAACCATCGCCACTTGTGCTCAGTGAAACTGCAAAATTTGTGTGGCGTCGCGAGACGACGAAGGCGAAGAAAACCATCTTCAACTTCGTTGCGACGTTCAATAAGTTTGAGTCTGAGTTTGGTGAATTTCTCGATCAGGCAGATGACGTAAAAGCGTTTGCAGCATTAGCAGAGACTTTTACTCGCTTTTCTGTCACCTATTTAAAACCGACGGGTGCGATGGGTCTCTACTATCCAGACTGGGTGGTAAAACAACGAGTTGCTAAAGAAGATCGATTTTGGATTGTCGAGACGAAAGGGCGCGAGTTTGACGGTGTTCAACAAAAAGACGCCGCGATTATGCACTGGTGTTCTGAGGTCTCTAAAGCCGGTTCGGAGAAGTGGGGCTATATGCGAGTGAACCAAGACTGGTGGGACGCTCACGACTATTCAAGATTTGAGGATGTTGTTGACGGCGTGCAAGAAAATCAGAAAGCATTGGGTGTCACAAACCTTTTCTTTCGGCTCTAAGTAATCACTTTCATGTCGGATCTTGATGCAGGTCAGAAAATAGTTTTAGAGAAAATTAACGAGCTGAAGAGCAAATGTTGTGTGATTGACCAAAGTGTGAGGTGGTATCCCGAACGATGGCGAGTTTCAAGGCTTGAAAGATTTCACAATGCCGTGGATCTATTCTCAAAAAAGTGTGCGAGAGATGGCGACAACTATCAAATATCACGTCGGAATGTAATTGAGGTAAGCCGCAATGTTGACGATGTTTTTATAGGTGTGATGATTTTTGGTTATGAGGATCGAGGATATGGACCTAGCCGTGTCAAGAGAGTTTTGCAAGAGAATGAAACGATCTTTGACCGAAATTTACAAGCCCAATATGAGGCATCTAAGAATGGGTCGGAAACCTCGTGGGTGAGTCACACGAAGTCCGCGAAGTTGAAGTTTTTCGGCCCAGCATTTGCGACAAAGTTTGCATACTTTGGCGCAAGGCATCAAAAAGCAACATCGCCAATACCTTTGATCGCTAACATAAACACATCGTGGGGGAGTTGGGAACTCGCCAATATCCCTCGCAGTGTCGAACGGTTGGACGGCTATTCGCGGTATGTCAAGCTTGCGCACGATTGGGGCGCTTCGTATGGTGAGTTTGGGGCTGACGAAGTTGAGAGAGCCCTCTTTGAGATTGGAAAAAAGTACGTACCTAAGAAATTTGCGAGTACTGCCTGAATGGCTGTTTAAATTGAAGAGTGGAGTTTGCCTTAGGGACAGATTCATTCGCTGACGAGGCAGTACTCCAGTATCTTCACAACCCGCAGGATTTTGTCAAAAAGCCCCTCGCAACACCACTTCCTTCTCCAGAGCAGGCACGTTGTTTAACAGAGGTTCAAGATTTTCTTGCAGGTGATGAAAATATTTTTGTTTTAAGTGGCGCTGCTGGATCAGGCAAGTCCTATCTGATTTCCTTATTTGAGGAAATGGTGATGGAATCTGGGCGCCGAGCCGAAGTATGCGCGCCGACTGGTCAAGCTGCAAAAAGATTGCGAGCAAAAGGCCTGTCTGCATCAACCGTGCACCATGTTCTATATGGTGAGCCAATTGTAAGTCAAGACCCCACCGAGGAAAAGCCGCCGACGTATTGGTTTAAGTTTCGAGGATTATCAACTGGAACAGTCTTCATCGTTGATGAGGCGTCAATGATTGGAAATCAGCCATATACAGAAGAAGAGCGAAAGGAATCTGAGGTAATTTTTGAAGATGGCGAGCTCCTTAATGATCTTTTGCGGAACATCAAAGAAAAAAGTTATAACAACAAGATCATTTTTATTGGTGATCGAAATCAACTGCCGCCTGTTAAGAATTCATCTTCGCCGTGCCTGGACGTAGATTTTCTGAGGAGCGAAGGATTTCAAGTTAGAAGTTTTAATTTGTCGGTTATTCATCGCACAGATGAGACCTCAAATATAAGAAAAATCGCTGAGTTCTGTTCGGATGGTCAAAAGCTCGCAGTTTTTCCAAGTGTTTGGGAACGTCGAGGTGAAGTTGAGAGAGTCGTCGCATTCAGCGACATCTCTAAACAGCTAGCAAGTAGTTTTGCGACAGGCGATACAGTGGCAGTTGTTGGGACAAATCAGCTAGTTGATGCGTATTCGGGTTTAATACGTAAAGAAATTTTCGCTGGACCTGACGATGATAATCAAAATCTGGACTGTGTTTTACCTGGGGATCGGATGGTGTTATCGCGACAGTGTCCAATGTTATTTATGAGGACCGGCGATGAATTCGCCGTCGCACAACGGCATCCCGAAAAAGATTTACTGATAGCCGGCGTTCGTGGCGCTAAAGATCTGAATTTACAATTCGTGACGGCCGTGATCGAGGAGTTCGGGAACAGATATGAGTTCAGAACTTATATCGTTAAGGAAGCCCTCACTAACTTGATCAACAATTCAGAGATAACTCAGGTTTTGTGGGTCGATTACTTGCGTCGATGTCGAAAAGAGAACATCAATGAAGATATTTATCTTTCGGCTTCGATGGTCAGGAATGATCCGTTTTTTAATGCGCTTCGAGCAAAGTATTCATACGCTCGAACGTGCCACAAAGCCCAGGGCGGAGAATGGCAAGCAGTTGTTGTGGATGCGATTGATCCAATGGCGACTTTGCCAGCATGGGGATACACAGCAACTACTAGGGCTTCCAGTCGATTAATCGTTGTCACAAAGATTGACAAAAGCCACGTTGTCACAGCAAATCCTACCGTCAGTGATGAGGCAGTCGAACGAGTTCTGGTTCAGATTCGTGAATGCGGAGCCACGGTTGAATTTCTTAAAAATATTGACTACGGGTGCCAGATTAAAGTCTCGTTAGTTGACGCAGATAAAAGCTCTGGCTTGTTCAATCTATATTTCAGCGACGGTGCATACTCAAAGTTTGTGCTGACCGGGCAGTGGGACCAAGTCAAGAGAGAGAAGTTCAGCACAATAATCTTATTGCTAGAGGCCAATAACCCACCGCCATCGGCACCAGATTTCGAAGTTCCACAGTTCGTGCAAGAGTTGCTTGAACGCATGAAGGCTAAAGCGATGACATCTCACGGGGTTGGCTTGACTTGGACGTTTTCTGAGCGTTGGACTGTAAAAATTGTGGCAAGTAAAGAAGACATAGAGGGCTCCACTTTTTACAGTTTTGGATCGAAGAAGAAAGGTTTAACCAGGGAAAAAATTGACGGAAGGCATCAGCGGATCGGTGATTCAGAAATGATTGAGTTGATCAAGATACTCACGGAAACGCGAGGGATTTAGTAATCATGCCAGCAACAGCATTTGAAGTCGCGTCTCAGATCACTCAGCTACGTAAGTCTGGTGCATGGCAGGAAGCGCTAGTGCTTGGTGAACAAGAAATTTTGAACTTTCCCGGGAATTTGCAGGTGAGTAGTGCCCTCGCGTGGGCGATTTATGACTCAATAAAAAATGCAGACGAAGGAACTTTGAATCCACAACTGCTTAGCAAGTCCGTGCGACGCGTGAGAGAGATTACGTCACCAAACATATATGGGGATATTTCCGCGTATTCAATGACGCTGCTGAAGGCGACCTCTATGTTGAATGCAACAAATCATTCAAGAATTGCGCTAGAGCTTTTACTAGAGGCTGATGTTCACCAATTGTCAACTAAGCAGTCCGAGTTTGGTGGCAAAAGAACACCTAGCTATGCGGCAAGGTGGTACTCCGAACTATCTAAGTGTTATCTCGATCTAGGTGAGTTGGATAGTCTTGAAAGAATTTGTTCGGAAGCTTTAAGCAGCAAAGTTCTGGGTTCCGAGCCAGAGCGTAAGTTTTTCAGGTATCGACGAGCTCTTGCGCTTGAGTCGTCGAATCCTCACGAGGCAATTGTGGAAATGGATCTCTTTCTAAAGGTCTCAAAAGATTGGTGGGCCTATCAAATTAAGGCTCGAATACTGGGCAAGGTTGGTAAAACAGAAGAATCAATTCAGTCATTTCGCGCGGCTTTAAGCAGACTGCAACCTCGCGACTATGAGCGTGCGGTGCGACTGTTGATTGAGTTCGCCCAGGTTGTCACCGAAGAACAAACTAAGAAGGATTTAGTGCAAGCGGTACGTGCAATTAGGTCAGCAAAAAAATGGAGCGCAGACAAAGACGCAGAGGAATTGGCAAAGAGCCTTGATCTACTAGAAGCAGATAAATTTGATTTTGCCACCGTTATAAAGAAATACGCGGACACAAGTAGCACCTCGGCGAAGTCGAGAACTTTTGATGGCGTGGGTCTCGGGAAAATAGTATGCGCTGAAGCAACCGGTTTTGTTAAGAGCATTCTCCCTGGCAACAGGCACGGTTTCGTCAATATTGAACACGTCGGGGATTGCTATTTCAGAGGAACCGATAATCCAAAAATCACGTGGCCACCATCGCTGAAATCGAAAGTCAGAGGTACCGTTGTTGAGTCATTTGACGCAAAAAAAAACCGCGTCAGCCATAAATTTATAAATGGCTCCATCGATGTTTAACCAGCCAATATCTTGGCTATAAAAAGTGAAAACCATACAAGAATGAAAGACACATACTGGATTTGGATGTATTGCGGTAGGCCGACCTGTGTCTATCGGTGTATCAGAGGCAAGTTTGAACGTTATGTTGAAGACGGTTGGGAGATATCAGACCGTTACGAAAGGGCGGTCCAAGATCCCGAGTTCGTTGAGATAACTAAAGAAGAAGCCGATGTGTATGTTGGTCAGCAGAGGCTACGAATCAAACTTGGTACCGACCCAGCTAAATGGCCGACTCATTGTCTTATCCAATATCCAAAAGAATTTGACGCACAGATTGACTTGGTGGCACGAGCGTTAGATGTAGCCGTCGACAACCCGAGTCTTGCTCGCGAACTTGTACTCAAAGTTGACAGCGAATCAATGAAACGCTGGTACATAGATGTTGCGTTACGCAGCGGCGATTGGCGTGCCGAACACTCAGGGATAAGAGGTGTTGAAGAAAAGTCGGCAACCCCACGCGGAACGATGTCAAAAAATCAGTTAGACGAACTTTTTGAACTAGATAACTGGCGTTGTGGTTACTGTGGGATTCGAATCGGGGGGCGTCGAGAACACTTCGAAAAATTCGCCGAATCAATCGACCTACCCGAACTAGTTGCAGGGAACACTGACGAGACGCGCCACGGCATTCGCCTGATTCTCCAAGCAAGCCATGACCACATACAACCCCTCAATCAAGGCGGGTCAAACAATCAAGACAACCTGGTCACATCATGTTGGCCGTGTCAGTTCGGCAAAGGTGACAACAGTCTTGATTCCCTCGCAATGGAAAAGCCGAGCTGCGGAAAGTGGGAACTCTACGAATCTTGGAATGGACTACGGTTTTGAAGTTAAAGGCGCGAGTACACTTATGGGTCAATTGAGCGTTACCAGTTACGGGTTTTCTACGAGAAGAGGGCAAACTGCACACTCAGGTGATCGAACCGTGCGACTTGAGTTATGGCGAATCATTCTTGGCTCAGGATTGCCCCACCAAGGCAAACTATTTGATCATGCATAAGATCACATTTGCGAGAACTACTAACGCGGTTGTTTGATATGTCTCCAAAGCGGTGGACGAGAGACCAGATATCCAATTTTGAAAGGGCATTTGACGCGAGCGACTTCGATATCAGAACATGGCAGAGCGTCGGGGTTGACTATGCCTCAGCATGCCTGATGAATTTTTGGGGCAAAGGTCCTGATGAAGCGGTAGAACTTAACAGACGTGGTGTGACATCACCTCCTGATATGCGCTTTGCAAATTTTCTAGGGCTTTCGTTTGCGCAGGCGTGTAAGTGGGTTGAGGCTGGTTTTGATTTTGATTCGGCGTCGGCTTGGATCGGTTCTGGTTTTTCGTTTGCGCAGGCGTGTAAGTGGGTTGAGGCTGGTTTTGATTTTGATTCGGCGTCGGCTTGGATCGGTTCTGGTTTTTCGTTTGCGCAGGCGTGTAAATGGCTTTGGGCAGGACTTGATTTGGATGCGGCGTTGTCATGGCTTCAGATTTTGCCTCGAAAAGCCACACCAGACCTAGCTCGTAAATGGAGTAAGGCAGGATTGGATGAAGTTGATGCATCAAATTGGATAAATCTTTCAGTTACTGAACCAGCGATCGCAAACTCTTGGTTGCAATCTGGCTTTACTGCTGAAGCTGCTGAAGAGTGGATTAAGTGGGGGGTCATGCCTATTGACGCAAAAAAATTTGTAGACGCTGGACTCAATGCCCCAGACGATGGTTACAGGCAGGCAGGCATCTCGCTTAGGGCTGCAATGTCTTGGACTACTAAAGGCTTTAGTTCTGAGGAATATTACGGTATGGAAGGTATAAAACATTTCGATTATTGGAAGTTCTGGCATGATGCAGGATTGACGCCCGATTTGGCCGAATTGTTACGCGCGAAAATTGAAGAGTCGATTTCTTGGTGCATCGAAAGCGAGATTTACCCCCGTGGTTTTGGCGTTGACTCGATTTCATGGTTTCAGAGATTTGACCCGAAATCCGCCGAAAAGAGACTTAAAGGTCAACTTGTAGATTCCGTCACTGAATTGAGCAAAGCTGGGCTTCGCTTGACAATTGAGAATTTAATCAAGTGGCGGGGTATCTCCGCAAAGGTGATTCTTGCGAGTATCGACAATCAGATAGACCCCGACACGGCTTACGAAATGGGTGAGGTCGCTCTTGCCCCGTACTCGAAACCGATTAGCGATTTACTGCGAAAAACGAAAAGCGTAAGCATGCCGCAGGAGTTCACACACCGCGGATTGAAAGAAGATGATTTGAAAAAGCTCCTAGAGCTTAATTACGAGTTGGATGACATTGTTCGAGTGATGTCAGATTCCAAAATTGACGGCCCTGTGTTGCTCAAGTGGGCAATCAACGGATGGCGTGTTACTGAAAGGGTCTTCTTATCTTGGTATGCAGAAGGTTTTGGTCCGCAGTTGGCGTCCACATGGCGCTCTCATGGCTTTGATGCTGTGCTCGCTCGAGCTTGGATTAAGACTGGTGTAAAAGATCCAGAAGTGGCTAGGCGACGATCCTCTGCGGGCATTCTGCCGACGAAGTGAGCACCCGAACTGGGGCGCGGGGGTTTGGGTTGGTGCGCAGGTTGATCCACTATGTGTTGAATGTGATTGTGGTTAGTGAACTAGGTTGGGGTTGATT